>Ga0066855_10000190_pt1 | contig 12856 bp, 13 predicted proteins | sample ETNtaG_14_FD_65604 | JGI IMG/M metagenome (GOLD analysis project Ga0066855, IMG submission 65604) | Marine microbial and viral communities from oxygen minimum zone, Eastern Pacific Ocean - ETNP201406SV73 | ecosystem: Environmental > Aquatic > Marine > Oceanic | place: Pacific Ocean: Eastern...
CGGCACTGCCATCTTTACACGAGATGGTGACACTGCTCGTCACTTTACCTCAAACGTCAAGGTAGGCATGGTTGGTGTAAATATACCTATCCCTGTTCCGGTCGCAATGCACAGTTTCGGCGGCTGGAAGCGTTCACTTTTCGGCGGTTCTTCAATTCACGGTATGGAGGGTGTGCGCTTTTACACTCAGCTAAAAACAGTCACATCAAGGTGGCCTTCTGGAATTCGAAAAGGCGCTCAGTTCCACTTTGAAAGCGGCAAAGACGCCTAATCATAAGAAACCTCATAGAGCTCTAAAAATCAGAGTGCTAACAGATTTGCATTTCCGCCTGATGCAGTTGTGTCTTCAGTAATAACCTTCTCCTTTAGCAGCTCCCAAGCCTCATAGATTGAACTTACTACTGGAATTAGTTCATTTCGAGAGGTAATAAGTAACTCATCAACTGAACTGACGTCCCCAAAGTAAAATACTACGTTATATGAATTACTTTCAACTAGGCTCAAACTTGGGGAATCATTTAGTTGGTATATATTTTCTTTTCTGAAGCCTATTGCAACTAAGGATTTATATTCCTGATTACTAATTTGGCTAATGACGCTATTACCTAAAAAAAGTGACAAAAGTGTCTGCATTAATAAATCATCAGGTCTGGGACCAATACACAATACTGTTCCTTTGGGTTTATAGCCTAGTTTATTTGATTCTCCAGTAGGTCCTGGCAGTGAAACTTCATGGCTATATCTCGACACTTCTTGATATAAAAATTCAAAGAATTCATCTTTTATATTTGGGAATTCGCTTTTCATAAGTGACAGCATATCTTTACTTAACTGAAGAGACGGATTGAGAAGATTGTGAACCTCAACGAGCCCATCAGTGAATGTCATTTTATGATTAGATTTTTCAATACAAAGTATGTTTTTGCTATAACCATGAAGAGAGTTTGGCCCACCTGCTTTTGGACCAGTTCCTGATAAACCTTCACCTCCAAATGGTTGAGATCCAACCACAGCCCCAATTTGATTCCGATTGATATATACATTGCCAGCATTCACTCTCGATGAAATCTCTCTGACCTTCTTCTCAATTCTTGAATGAATTCCAAAAGTTAACCCAAACCCCTTTAAATTGAGTTGGTCAATGATTGTCTCCAAGTCATCATTCTTATAAGAAATCACGTGCAGAATTGGGCCAAAGAACTCCTCATTAATATCCTTAATTGAATTAAGGTGGATCAACGTAGGTGAAACAAAGTAGCCATTTTTTTGTTCAAATTCGAGCTCTTCAATAATCTGATTGTTTTGTCTTGCTTTATCGATATACTGTTGAAGTTTAATTTGAGCAGCTGAATTGATGACTGGTCCGCAGTCGACATCTAGGTGTTTTGGATTTCCCAAACTTAGCTCTCTCATTGCCCCCCTAATCATATTGATTGCATCATCATAACAATCATCCTGAAGCAAAAGTATCCTCAGTGCTGAGCAACGTTGACCTGCACTCTTAAATGCGCCATCAATAACGTCTCTTGTAACTTGTTCACATAATGCAGTGGAGTCAACCACCATGGCATTTAAACCTCCAGTTTCAGCAATAACTCTTGCTTCTGAGTTTCCACAGTTAAATAAACTTTGTTTTATTTGCCTAGCTACTGTTGTTGAGCCAGTGAAGGCAACCCCGGCAATTAAATTACTACTTGAAAGATAGGAGCCTATCTGCGAGCCCTTTCCCAAACACAACTGAAATCGTCCAATAGGAATGCCGGCCTCAATCAATAATTCACTAGCCCTATAGGCAATAAGTGAAGTACTCTCTGCTGGCTTAGCAATAACAGAATTTCCTGCGGAAAGCGCTGCAGCTATTTGCCCAGTAAAAATTGCCAACGGAAAATTCCATGGGCTGATGCAAACAAAAATCCCTCTGGCTTTTCTTTGGCCAGGCATCACCATTCTTGATAAATTTGCATAATAACGTAAAAAATCAACTGCTTCTCTAACTTCATCTGTTGCATCTTGATAAGTTTTTCCAGCTTCTCGCATTGCTAGAGTCATTAACTCGTATTGATTTTCCTCATAGAGGTCAGCTGCTTTCTCTAAACCCTGAAGAATCGTTTCATGTTCGATCATATTGGACTCGAATGCATTTCTTGCTGATTCGAGGGATTGATCTAGTTGAGTCTCATTGGCATGAAGAACATGTCCAACAATGTCATTCTTGTCAGCTGGATTTGTTACCTCTTGATCCAAGTCAACCTCTACATTCCATCCAGTTGTTAGAACATTAATTCCAGCAATAATTGATTTTGCTGTCCATTTATTGCCAAGCCAAGAGCTTTGATTTTGATACAGCTGATCGACCTCATCCTGTTCAGTTAGAATAACGCTGCGTGAATTTTGACGATTATTTTTAAAGATGTCCTTTGGGAGTTGAATCTTGGAATGAGACTTTTCAGAATCCTGTTCTACCTTTGTAAAAACATCACTTGCTAAACTTTCAGGACTAATACTTTCATCAAACAAATGATTAATAAAAGAACTGTTTGCCCCGTTTTCTAGTAAGCGTCTCATTAAATAAGATAACAACTCTTTATGGCTTCCAATTGGGGCATAGACCCTTGAGTGAACTCCGTATTTATTTGAAATGGCATGATGTAAAGACTCTCCCATTCCATGAAGCCTTTGAACTTCATAGCCTTCATTATCACCTGCCATTTCGCAGACACTGACGAGTGAGTGAGCATTGTGACTGGCAAATTGAGGAAAAATGTTACCCCTCATCGCTAGTAGTTTTTGAGAGCAGACTAAGAAAGAATAATCAGTATTTATTTTTTTGGTAAAGACAGGAAAATCAACATCTCCAAGAATTTGAGACTTCTTAATTTCGCTATCCCAGTAGGCCCCTTTAACTAGTCTTACCATTATTTTCAAGTTATTTTTTTTACAATTATGGTAAAGCCAATCAATCACAAATGAGGCCCGCTTTTGGTATGCCTGCACAACAACGCCAAAGCCTTCCCAAGAAGAATTTGCAATTGTATTCATCACTTTATCAATAACATCTAATGATATATCTAAGCGATCAGCCTCTTCGGCATCAATATTAATCCCTATGTTATATTTTTGAGCAATTTGAACTAACTCAAGGGCCTTAGGTAGTAATTCTGACATTACTCTCTCTCGATGCATAAAGTCATACTTTGGGTGCAGTGCCGATAGTTTGACTGAGATACCGTTTGCCCCAATAACTGTTTTTGATTTGTTGCGTTTACCAATTTCAATCAATGCATTTTTATAGGCTTGAAAGTACTTATCAGCATCCTTCATTGTCCAAGCAGCCTCACCAAGCATGTCAAATGAATAGAGACCACTTTTTACATTGCGACTCTTAATAGCACTATTAATAGACTCTGCAAAAACAAATTGTTTAGCAAAAAATTGCATGACGTTGTTAGCGCTGAAACGTATTCCAGGCCTGGAGAGAATCTCTAAAGCTTTTTTAATTCTGTTCTTTATTTCTTTATTGCTTCCATGCGCAATCATTTTGTCAGCAATATTTAATGCTAGGGTTGCTATATTAACCATAGAAGATTTGCTAGTACCAATATGCTGAGACCACCCCTTCTTTGCAACTTTATCAAAAAATAATTTATCCCTAGTCTTATTATCAGGAACTCTTAAAAATGCTTCCACTAGGGTCATGAGTGAGAGGCCTTCATCACTCGTCAGATTGTATTCAGAGACGAATAATGACAGTAGGTCAGGCTGACTGGAGCATCTCAGATGCTTAATTAAGTTGGAAGTGTTTTTTTGGAAGTCAATCCGCTGATCTGAGCTAGTATGCTCAAATAAGTGAAGGTTCTTTATTGCATCAACCTCACTCATGACCCTTGCATCCCTCACACTATTTCTTATGGAAGAGTTATCAACTTCAAATTTAAGGTGTGCTTGACTTTCCATAGCTAACAAAATTACTTAATATAGCAATATTTTATTTTATAAGTTATAGTGATAATGACTATTAAATTAAATATTAAAAGTTATTTATTATATTATTTATATAATATAATTAACTTAATAACTAATATATTGTAAATAAAAGGACTTATGACTACTATAGATAACTTTGATCATAGAATACTAGAGCTTTTACAGGTCGACGGACGAATGACTATCACTGATCTATCTGATCAGATTGGATTGTCTAGAACGCCCTGCTTAAAACGCGTTCAAAAGCTAGAGGCAGCAGGATATATTAAGGGGTATCAAGCAATCATTAACTATGATTTGATCGACAATAATCATATTGCCTTTGTTCAAATAAAGCTCAACGATACTAAGACAATGGCACTAAATAATTTCAATAATGCCATTAAAAAAATTCCTGAGGTTGAGCAGTGTCATATGATTGCCTCAAATTTTGATTATTTAGTGAAGGTGAGAACTGAAAATATGGAGAGCTATAGAAAAGTGCTTGGGGAAAAAATTTCCGCACTGCCCCATGTTCAAAATAGTTCTACTTTTGTCGTGATGGAGGAAGTGGTTACCAGTTGATATGCTTGATTAAGATAGTTTCCACTTAATGAGTTGTGAGACTTTACCCAGCAGCCAGTTTTCAAAGCTGCATTCTTTGGTTTTTTTGAATGTTGTCAGAAATCTCATTTCTTTCTCCTGTCTATTGTCATTAAGTATAGATATTTAATGTTGGATAATATTGCTAATAAAGTCGCGACAGCGTTGAGTTTTGGCGGCGGTGAATATTTCATCTGGTGTACCTATTTCCACGACTTTTCCATCATCCATCATAATAACGCGATCCGAAACTTCACGTACAAATGCCATTTCGTGGCTGACGATGATGAGAGTGATCCCCTTGGTCGAGAGCACTCGAATTGCATCAAGTACTTCATTTACCATTTCCGGATCAAGGGCTGATGTAACTTCGTCAAGTAGCAGTATCTTGGGTCTTAGGGCAAGTGCTCTTGCCAATGCGACGCGCTGCTGTTGTCCTCCAGATAGTTGGTCTGGATAGGCATCAAACTTTTCTCCCAACCCCATGATTTCAAGATACTCTTTTGCGCGTGCCTCAACTTCCGCCTCTGGTTCTTTCTTAATCTTAAGTGGGGCAATCATAACATTTCGTAAAACGGACATGTTCTGAAAAAGGTTAAATTGCTGAAAGACCATAGCCATCGTATCACGCATGGATTTGAGGGCTGAGGGACTTTTATAATTTACCTCTGTCCCGTTTACAATCACATGGCCTTGCGATGGATGAAGAAGCCCAACCAGTACGCGTAATATCGTGCTTTTTCCTGAGCCGGACGGACCGATTATACTAATAATTTCACCCGTTTCGATTTTGAGCGAAACGTCTTCGAGAATTGGCAACGATGGAGAATATTCTGCAAAGAGCCCATTGATTTCCAGTTGAGTCATAGTTTTATCCTTTTATGTCACAAAATATATCGAATACTTATTGATCTGAGGCACTCAGCGTTGCCATATTGCCTTTGAACCGGTTTTTTAAGCGCACTTCAATCCGCCGCCCGAGACGAGTTAGCGGATAGGAGAGAGCGAAGTATAATAATAGGCAAGTCCCATATGCCATTACCGGAGAGATCCCGATCGAATTGAAATATTTACCCGCCGACATTAACTCCATTGTCCCGATTTGAGAGGTCAATGAAGTTTCCTTGATGAACATAATGAAATAAGAAAAAGCGGGTGGAACAATAAACACCCAAGATTGAGGAACGATTACGTATAACATTGTTCGAGCACGACTAAAGTTCATCACGTCCGCACATTCCCACTGATTTCTGTGGACAGCTTCAATTCCGGCTCTAATTATTTCGGCGATATAGGCGGTTGCAATTAAAACAATTGTCACACACGCGACCCAGAATAGACTTAATTGAAATCCAAATCCGCGGCTGGCAAATAAGATTAGAAACGTCAGAACGAGAAAAGGAATTCGCCGGAATATTTCTACATAGGCAATGAGTAAGGCTCTTAGAGGTAGAAGCCATGGTATGGGAGATGTTCTAAAATACACCAACACAAATCCGAAAATGAACCCAACTACGCATCCAATCAATGCCATGGACAACGTGGTCATTAAAGCGCGCAGCCAATATAATCCGTTGTTTAACGTAAAAAAGATTGGGGCTTGATCAATAAACTGTTGAATCATTTTAGAACATCCTCGCTTTGACCCGGAACACATAGCGCCCGACTAAAGCAAGGGCAAAACTAGCTGCAAAGGTCAGTAAGACGTAAATTGTTGCTGCAATTGAATATATTTCAATAGATCGGAATGTTTCTGAATCAACGTTAAACGCCCGCCCTGTAATTTCCTCAACCCCAAAAATAGATGCGAGAGCAGAGCCCAAAATGAAAATAATATAAAGATTACTTATAGGAGGATAGAGCGTCTTGGCTATGTGTGGTGCGATGACGTATTGAACTTTTTGAAAAAGAGAGAAACCCATAATTTCAGCAGCTTCCATCTCAGCTGTTTTAACAGATTGAATGCCACTCCGAAACACATCAGCCAAAAATGCACCCGCATTAAGGGCAAGGTTTATAAGTATACAAAGATAAGGAGATAATAATATTCCGAATTCTGGAAGACCAAAGAAAATAAAAAACGCGGTAACTAAACTGGGCGTGTTCGTGAAAAACACGACATAGATATTTGCTGTTCTCTGCATTAGTGGGCTGCCGTAGACTTGTGCAACCGCTGTCGTAATTCCAATTATGAGACCAGCGAGAAAACCTAAAAAAGTTAAATGTAGCGTTACAAGTGCGCCACCTAAAAGATATGGCAAGTAATCAAATGCAACACCCCATTGAAATGTATAACTCATCTACTATGATTCTGTTAAATATCAGTTATTATATCTGTTAAATATCAGTCATCATAATGACGACCATGCGCCTGATGCGCATGGTCAGTCGTCTTGAGCACGAAGCGACTAAAAATAAGGATCTGCTTCGATTTTAACTAGTGGAGGCATACCCCAGAAACTTTCCCATATTTCATTGTGCTTACCAGTTGATTGAATTTCATATAAGGCGAGGTTCAGGAAGTCGCGTAATGACGAATTACCTTTTGCGACGCCGATTGCACAATAAGATGTGCGAATAACATCGTCGATTACAACCCAATTCACATCTTTAAAGTTTAGTGTAAACCGTTTGTGCCATTCTAGATTAGCAACCATACCGTCGGCGCGCCCCTGGGCAATCGTTCTGACCATATCAGAGCCACTATCAACAACAAGAACCTCAACATTTGGCATATTGGTTTTCATCCAATTCACGGGAAAACACCCGCGGCAACCAACCATAGTCAGGCCTTTCTTATCCAAATCTTTCCATGAAGATATTTTGCCCACCTTATCAGTCGTCAACACGGCCAAATTTTCAGTGTGAATAGGAACCGTAAAATCGATCACTTTAGCACGCTTTGAATTCCGCGTAAGCGCCGCCATAGAAAAATCGATTTGATCACTAATTAATGCGGGGACGCGGGCTTTCCATTCGACGGGTACAAATTCGACCTCAGCACCAATTTTATCGGCAAGCAGCTTGCCCATCTCAATATCCCAGCCTTGCCAGTTACCATCTTGGTCACGAAAGCTCAAAGGTGGGATATTTGGGTGAACGCCAATACGCACGCTCCCATCCGAAATGATCTCATCAAGGGTTCGCGCCTGTGCGGTTGAAAATGCCATTAACATGGCTATAAAAACAGCGACGCCTGACATCGCTCTAGAAAATTTACGTAGCATTTGATTTCTCCTTATTGTTAAAAATAATTTAAATCGATTAATAAAAGTTTATTTTGAATCGATTATTTAAAACTATAACACATTTATAATAAGAAACTTAATTGAAAGGGCGGTTTATGTTATACATTTCTGAATTAAAACTTAGCGCATTGCTTGATTGGCCATTGTTAACAGACGTCCTGCAAGACATGTTTGCCCAGAAATCTTGCGAGTCTCCTTCCCGTCATCACCATACGGTTCCTGTACCTGGAAATACGGATGCGACGCTACTGCTCATCGCTGAAGGGGGAAAGTGCGAGTGATAATATCATCCATAAAAGTATCCTCAGTGCTCAATGACCTAGGCGGTAAGGTCTGGAATCCACAAATAAAGTGGACAAAAAAATATGCCGTTTTTGTTGAACTCATTACAGATACGGGCCTTTCAGGTGTAGGGGAATGCTGGTGTTTTGATTCTGCACCAGATGCTTTAATTGCATTCTTACGTACCGAAGTCTTGCCCCATATTGTGGGATGTGAATTGAATGAAGCTTGGGCTAAGTTGGGAGATCTGAAACGCTGCGCCGTCTTAACGGCTCGACATGGAATACTGTGCTCAGCATCAAGTGGTGTTGATATCGGACTTTGGGATTTGAATGCCAAATCGAAAAATGTTCCTTTATGGCGTGCCATCAATGCTGATGGGCCTGGCGTTGCCCATCTATACGCAAGTGGTGGGCTATATGGGAGTAACAAAACGACAGAGTTACTATGCAAAGAGATGAAAAGTTACATTGATGCAGGCTTTGATACGGTCAAAATGAAAATTGGTGGGATGAAGATTGATGATGATATTGCACGAATTGAAGCTGTTCGTCGATCCATTGGCCCAAACGTGGGTTTAATTATAGATGGTGTTTATACCTATGACCAAGAAACAGCGGCGGCAATTTTTAGTAAAGTTCAACAGAACAATATAATCGCGTTTCAATCCCCTATACCAGCTCATAACTTTTCTCATATGCGCAATCTCTGTGCCCAAGACGTTCCCGTAATGATGACCGAAGCCGAATATAGACCAGAAGTATTTGAGCAGCTTATAGAAGGCGGTTCTGTAAAAATCCTGCAAGTCTCACCAATTGCTTGTGGTGGGATCACTCCCCTATTGGAATTGGCAGAAAGAGCAGCAAAAGTAGGAATTATGCTTTCCCCTGAAATTTCGTCAACAGCGGTTGCAATGATGACAGGTTGCCATCTTGCTGCCGCCCTTGAGTCGATAAATCCTGTTGAATACCATATGGTTCATCAGGTATTTTTCGATCATTTGCCTTTTTCTACCAATGACCTGAAAGGATCCAAGGTGTCCTTGCCCGATACTGCAGGACTGGGTATCTCACTTGTGTCAGATAATGTGAAGGAGGAGTTTTGTCTGAACCAAGCGAAAAACTGACACGGTTCGCTATTGTTTCTGCAAAATTATTTCTCCTCCTCATCTTGGGTGGTGCCATCGTTTTCGGACTTATAGGGCCGACCAGATCGGAATGTCAGGCGCCCGATACAACCGGACAGATTCAGCCGATGATTAGTTTAATGAATGAAGGTTTTGGTTTTTATGCATCACTTATGGAACGAGTGGCTGATCATCACCGGGATGCAGGAGATCTAGAAACCAGCGTTCAGTTACTTGGCCGCGTCATTGCAATTCAGTCGCGAGTGCTTACATCATCCGATACCGAATTTGTTGATTTAGAAGAAAAATATAATGCCCAAATAAAACAACTTCCAGATACTCAATATAAGGCGATAGTGAAATTTTCTCAAAATAAATGCCCGCTAAATTAAGATATACGTTTAACATTCTATCTATAGACAAATTTCTTTAATAATATTTCTAGGAGTAAAAAATGATTTATGTAATTGCTATCCCTTACCAATTAAGGATGAACCAGAATGATCTTATCATCCCGCATGTAGTATTTAATTTAGGACATTCAAGATGAACCAGGCCAATGAAAATTCGACCCTTTCGACACATGATGCGGAAGATGATGAACGTAATCGTGATATCAAGATTTATATTAATGGGGATCTATTACATAGGGAGGAGGCTAAGGTTTCCGTTTATGATGCCGGGTTCATGCTTGGTGATGGCATGTGGGAAGGAATGCGGCTCTACAACGGTAAATGGGCTTTCTTCGATGCTCATATGGACCGTTTGTTTGGAAGTTGTAAATCTGTAGGCATCGATATTGGAATGGACCGTGCCGGAATATTAGATGCATTAACTCAAACGGCAGAAGCAAATGGAATGGTTGATGATGCCCATGGTCGACTAATGGTCACACGTGGCCTCAAAGCTAAACCGTTCCAACACCCGCACCTTTCTCGCACCGGTCCAACTATCGTTATTATCGTGGAGCACTCGCGCCCTGCTGAAAACTTGCAAAAACGTGGTATTCATCTTGCAACTGTACCTCAGGTTCGTGGGCTTCCAATGTCGCAAGATGCCAAACACAATTCGCACTCAAAGCTGAATTGTATCATTGCATGCCTGCAAGCAGAACAAGCAGGCGCAGATGAAGGGCTTATGTTAGATCCCCATGGATTTGTTAATACAACGAATGCCTGCAATTTCTTTATTGTCAGAAATGGTGAAGTTTGGACCTCTACAGGTGACTACTGTATGAATGGCGTTACCCGCAGAAATGTCATCAATCTCTGCAAGGAAAGTGATATACCAGTTTTTGAGAAAAATTTCTCTCTGGTTGATACCTATAGCGCTGACGAAGCCTTTCTGACAGGCACTTTTGGTGCACAAACTCCCGTCGCAATTATTGATGGAAAAAAAATAGGCGACAATGAGGGTACGGGGCCAGTGACAACTAAAATCAGGAATCTTTATAAGGAGTTGGTCCGTCGTGAAACGGCATAGGAGAACTAACTTTCACGATAATACTACTAGGGAGTCTAATCACTGAGTTTGTCTATGGGACAACTTTCCAATAATGAAGCCATTATCTTTGTACAAAATAATGTGGAAGGTGATGTTGTAGTTTGTGATGAAGGGCTGAGTTTCTGGGGGGGTGTTGATCCTGATACAGGAGTAATTATTGATATTCATCATCCTAATTGTGGAGAACAGCTTTCTGGAAAAATTGTACTAATACCAACTTCTCGAGGCTCATGTAGTGGAAGTGGTGTATTGCTGCAGCTTGCGCAAAATGGAAATGCACCAGCTGCACTTATATTTAGAGAAACTGAAGATATTTTAACTCTTGGGGCAATGATTGCTGAAAGACTGTTTAACAAAAAAATTGCCATATTACGTCTGAAGCCGAACATTTATAATTTATTATCTGTACAGAAATCTGCAAAAATTGATCATCTCAAATTATATTTCTCAAGTACTTTAATTAATTTATGTCAGCCTGATTTAAGTAAAATTTACTTGAATAATTCAGATAAAGAAATGTTGGCTGGCAATCACGGTAAAGCCACAAAAATTGCAATGGAAATATTATGTTTGATGGCTGCTTCTCAAAATGCAGATAAATTGATCGATGTTTCTAGAGGTCATATTGATGGTTGTATTTTATCGCATGATGCTAATCTCAATTTTGCAGAAAAAATGCTGGATATGGGTGCGAGTGTTATTATTCCAACTACAATTAATGCAATCTCAGTAGATAGGGAAAATTGGAAATCACAAGGTGTAGTTCCTGAACTGGGTAATAAAGCTAGCCGGCTTGCTGATGCATATGTCAAAATGGGTGCCCATCCTACATTTACATGTGCGCCTTATCTTTTAAGTGAAAAACCAATTAGAGACGAAGTTATCGGATGGTCTGAGTCAAATGCAGTTATTTATGCAAATTCTGTAATTGGAGCTCGCACTCAAAAGCATCCAGATTATTTAGATTTATTCATAGCAATGACTGGGCGTACTCCGAATACTGGTGTTTATTTAGAAGAGAATCGAAAGCCTAACTGTGAAATTAGAATATCATTACCTTTGAAATTTGATGAGTCTATTTGGCCAATGATAGGTTGGTTGGCTGGCTATAAATCACCAAATGGAATTCCAGTATTAATTGGCCTTGAAGATATTTCGCTGAGTAATGATGATTTAAAAGCTTTATGTGCAGCATTTGGTACAACATCTGCATCTCCAATGTTGCATATTAAAGGGCATACGCCAGAAGGTGAATTGCCAAGCACTCAAGATGCTATTTCTACAACTATAATGCCTAATGATTTGTTAAATTTGTGGCAAAATTTCAATACTGGAAATAACAAGATAGATTTAGTTGCTATTGGGAGTCCGCACGCATCTACTGCTGAGTGTATGAAGTTTTTGAAATTGTTATTGGAAAAAAATCAAACTGTTATTGTTCCAACTATTTTGACTGTTGGGCGAGAAACTCTTGGAAAATTAAGAGATCAGGGGAATTTAAATCAACTTTCCAAATTAGGCGTTCAAGTTGTCCCTGATATTTGTTGGTGTTCTATAACTGAACCGGTTTTTCCATCAAAGACACAATCATTAATAACTAATTCTGGTAAATATGCTCACTATGGTGAGGGTTTGACAGGGCGAAATATACGGTTTGGTAGCTTGAGCGACTGTGCAATGGCTGCTTTAAGTGGTTTTGTTAATGATGAGTTGCCGAATTGGTTAAATTTTAACACTTAAAATGATTTTTGAAATCTTGTCTAAAAAAAGTTTATCTCGAGTTTTATTGTCAGGTACACGTAAAAAAGACTCAGCTAAAGTCATCAATGAGAGTCCTTCTTCAGTATTTAAATTGTATTCAGCAATAAACTGAGATAACAAATCTGGTTTTTTAGTTTGGCGTAATTTTGTAATCAAATCAGATGTTTTCTGACTAATCACTGCTCTTTGGTTGGCACTAGTTTTATCTATTTTTATTAAATTTGATAAAGCCTGGTGCTCCTTCATCACACGTGCGCTTCAAACAGCTTGACGTAGGTCACTGTAATCAGTCAATAATTCATTACTAACCATTCTTGCTTATGCTTAAGATATTTCAACAATATATATTATAGAATAATGAAATAATTAA
>Ga0066855_10000192_pt1 | contig 12708 bp, 9 predicted proteins | sample ETNtaG_14_FD_65604 | JGI IMG/M metagenome (GOLD analysis project Ga0066855, IMG submission 65604) | Marine microbial and viral communities from oxygen minimum zone, Eastern Pacific Ocean - ETNP201406SV73 | ecosystem: Environmental > Aquatic > Marine > Oceanic | place: Pacific Ocean: Eastern...
ATGTAATAATGCGAGTTCTTTTATTTCTTCCGTACGGGTAATGTCATTATTACTTCCACTGATCAGACAAACGACATTTTTACCCTTTATTTCTTCACGAAATTGATCCAACACAGCAATAGACATTGCGCCTGCCGGTTCTACGACTATGGCATCCCGATTGTACAGGTCTAATATGGATTGACACACTTTTCCTTCATGTACGGTAGCCATCTGATCTAAATTTTCCTGGCAGATATCATAGTTTAATTCACCGACTTTCTGAACGGAAGCCCCATCAATAAACTTGTTGATGTCGGATAATTTCGTGGGACATCCATTTTGAATTGCAACAGACATGGAAGGAGCCCCTTCAGGCTCTACACCAATGATCTTTGTGTTTGGAGAAAGCTGCTTAAATACGCTTGAAACACCTGCTGAAAGCCCACCGCCACCAACAGGTAAGAAAAGATAATCAATAGGTTCTGTACTTTGCTCTAATAACTCCAGAGCAATGGTAGCCTGTCCTTCAATGACTTTGATGTCGTCGAAGGGGTGAATAAAACTCATGTTATTTTCTTCGTAATATTTTACCGCTTCTTTTGAGGCATCATCGAAAGTGTCTCCGGTAAGAATAATTTCAATAAAATCTCCACCAAACATTTTTACCTGTTCAATTTTTTGTTTTGGCGTTGGAGCAGGCATGAATATTACGCCTTTGATCTTCTTTTTGAAACAAGCGTACGCCACGCCTTGTGCATGATTTCCTGCACTGGCACAAACAACACCATTTTTCAATTCACTTTTATCTAAAGAAGCAATTTTATTGTAAGCTCCTCGAATTTTGTAGGAACGTACTTGCTGAAGATCTTCACGCTTAAAATAAATTTTCGCGTCAAATTCCTTTGCTTTATTAAAATTTAAAATAAGTGGCGTCTTAGAGACTACATCACTTAGTCGTGATGCAGCCTCTTTAACCTTACTTAATTCTACTTGACTCATTAGGATACTATTTTTTTCATACTCGTCATTGCCGTACGCAATTTCGCACCAACTTCCTCAATCGGATGATTTCTGATGGCTTTGTTCACTTCGATAAGCTCTTTGTTATCTACTTGGTTGTTATTGGAAAAAGATTGTCCAATCACATCAACACCCATCTTATTCACGAAATCAGTTACCAATGGACGACATGCATGGTCAAACAAATAACAACCGTATTCAGCAGTATCAGAGATGATTCGATTCATTTCAAATAACTTCTTACGGGCAATGGTATTCGCGATAAGTGGCGTTTCATGTAAAGATTCGTAATAAGCTGATTCGGCTTTAATTCCTGAAGCTGTCATGGTTTCATAAGCAAGTTCAACTCCTGACTTAACAAAAGCAACCATTAATGTTCCGTGATCGAAGAATTCCTGTTCGGTTATTTCCTGATCCGTAGCTGTAGTTTTTTCAAACGCAGTTTCACCCGTTTGTTTTCTCCAGTTTAATAAATTGTGGTCATCATTAGCCCAGTCTGTCATCATATCAGAAGAAAATGTACCCGACATGATATCATCCATATGTTTTCTAAACAAAGGTCTCATGATCGTTTTCAATTCTTCTGATAATTTAAATGCCTCAACTTTTGCAGGATTAGATAATCGATCCATCATGTTTGTTAAGCCACCATATTTCATCGCTTCGGTAATTACTTCCCAACCATACTGTATTAATTTTGCAGCATAATTAGCATCAATTCCTGAGGCAACCATTTTATCGAATCCAAGGATGGATGCAGTTTGTAACACACCACATAAGATGGTTTGCTCTCCCATTAGATCGGATTTCACTTCGGCAACAAAAGATGAATTAAGTACACCGGCTTTGTCACCACCTGTAGCTACAGCATAAGCTTTTGCATAATCAGCTCCTTTTCCTTCAGGGTCATTTTCTGCGTGAACGGCTATTAGGGTAGGAACACCAAAACCACGTTTGTATTCTTCACGTACTTCTGAACCCGGAGATTTTGGCGCCATCATGATCACGGTAAGGTCTTTTCTAATTTCCATACCTTCTTCCACGATATTGAATCCGTGTGAATAGGATAGGGTAGCACCTTTTTTCATCAAAGGCATTACTTTAGAGACCACATCTGTGTGCTGCTTGTCCGGGGTAAGGTTAATTACCAGGTCAGCATCAGGGATCATTGCATCATAGTCACCTACTTTAAAATTATTTTCAGTGGCATTTAGGTAAGATTGTCTTTTTTCAGTAATCGCTGATGATCTCAAAGCAAAGGATACATCGAGCTTTGAATCGCGCATGTTTAACCCTTGATTCAATCCTTGTGCTCCACATCCTACGATAACAACTTTTTTTCCAAGCAAAACGTCTACGCCACCTTCAAATTCGGAAGGATTCATTAGATCACATTTACCCAACTGTTCCAGCTGTGATCTAAGGGATAGTGTATTAAAGTAATTTGTCATTTTTGTTCTTTTTTAAGGTTTGTTTCTAATTCTTCAAGGATGCTTCCCAATGTTTTCATTGGTTTGGTTATTGCTATTCTTCCGGATCTTACAAATTCTAGAACTCCGTAAGGTTTTAATTCGTTAAACAGTTTTTGTGTTTCGTATTTATGTCCTGTTTTTTCAATAACAATAAAATCTTGTTCTACAGCAATGATTCTGGCCAAATGGTTTCGCACAATTTTTTCCGCTTCACCACTGTTTGCTAAAACATCGGTTGGTAATTTAAAGAGCGCTATTTCCTGATAGATCACATCTTTATCCTCGTGAAATATTGCTTTAATTACATCCACTTGCTTTTCCAGCTGTAAGACTACTTTTTTAACAACATCCTCTTCTTCTGTAATAACGATGGTGTAGCGATGAATTCCTCTGACTTCACTTTCAGACACCACAATACTTTGGATATTGATACGTCTTCGTGTAAAAATAATCGTTACCTGGTTTAGTATTCCAACGATATTTTCCGTGAAAATGGAGAGTGTAAATCTTTTTTTCATATCCTGTTATTTTAATCGTATGTCTGAAACCGAAACTCCGGATGGAATCATTGGGAATACGTTATTTTCTTTTCCTACCCGAACTTCTAAGAAATACGCCCCTTCATGATCGAGCATTTCTTTTACGGCTTGCTTCAAAGAACTTCGTTCCTGAACCAAAGATGCTTTTATGCCATAGCCTTTTGCGATCATCTGGAAATCAGGATTGACCATCGTTGTAGAGGCATATCGTTTTTCAAAAAACAATTCCTGCCATTGACGTACCATTCCCAAAAACTCATTGTTTAGTATCAGAATTTTTACAGGGACTTTTGTTTCCAATATGGTACCCAATTCCTGAATGGTCATTTGAAATCCACCATCACCAATAACCGCGATCACTTGTTTATCCGGCACACCCATTTTCGCACCAATGGCTGCGGGTAAGCAAAATCCCATAGTCCCAAGACCTCCGGAGGTGATCATTGATTTTGATTGTTTGAAATTCGCATAACGACAGGTAACCATTTGGTGTTGCCCCACATCGGTTACAATAATATTGTCTCCATTTGATAATTCATTGATCTGAGAAATAACTTCGCCCATACTAAGAATATCTTTCGATGGGTTTAATTCCTCTTTAATCACTTGGTCGTATTCTTCCTTCTCAAATGCTTTAAAGCGATCAAGCCATTCTTTGTGTGATTTTTGATCTACCAGAGGAGTCAGTTTCGTCAACACTTCTTTTGCGTCACCGAGTACAGCAACATCAGCTTTTACATTTTTATCAATTTCAGCTGCATCGATCTCGATGTGAATGACTTTTGCCTGCTTTGCGTATTTCGACAGATCGCCTGTAACCCGGTCATCAAAACGCATTCCAACAGCGATAAGTACATCGCATTCGTTTGTTAATTTGTTCGGGGCATAATTTCCATGCATTCCCAACATTCCAACATTCAGGTCGTGATCCGTATCTAAGGCTGATAAGCCCATGATCGTCCATGCCGAAGGAATTCCCGCTTTTTCAATAAATGCTTTAAACTCTTTTTCTGCCTGTGATAGTATTACTCCCTGTCCAAAAAGAACAAACGGTCGCTTTGCCGAATTTATGAGTTCCGCAGCTTCGGTAATTTTCGCCATGGAAGTATCCGGAGTCGGTTGGTAACTTCGCATTCCTTTAAAAGGCTTGTACTCAAAGTCTACTTTGTCGAATTGGGCATTTTTTGTAATGTCAACTAAAACGGGTCCGGGTTTACCGGAACGCGCAATGTAAAAGGCTTTTGCTATGGCTGCCGGAATATCTTCCGCTCGCGTAACTTGTACGTTCCACTTTGTTACGGGCATTGAGATCCCGATGATATCTGTTTCCTGAAAAGCATCAGTCCCCAACAGTGAACTTATTACCTGACCGGTAATACAAACCATTGGTGTTGAGTCAATTTGAGCATCGGCAATACCTGTGATCAAATTGGTAGCACCGGGACCCGAAGTAGCAATACATACGCCCACTTTCCCCGTTGCTCGTGCGTAACCTTGTGCCGCATGTGTTGCCCCTTGCTCATGTCGTGTTAAAACATGTTTAAGTTGGTCTTGTACATCATAAAATGCATCATAAACAGGCATGATCGCTCCACCCGGATAGCCAAATATCAAGTCAACATTTTCAGCTATCAATGACTGAACTACTGCTTCTGCACCTGTCATCAAACCTTTTTTCATAGTTGGTTCTTTTTGATCTGTTTTCATAACCAGTATTGACGTTAAAATTTATCTGTCACACATCCTTCTGAAGCACATGAAACGTTGTTTGCATACTTGTACAAAACACCTTTTTTAAATTTTAAATCCCGTTTTTTCCAGTTTGCTTTTCGTTCTTTTAACTCTTCTTCTGAAAGTTCTACATCGATTGTGTTTTTCTTCGCATCGATGGTAATTTTATCCCCATCTTTAACTAAGGCAATAGCTCCTCCTTCGTGTGCTTCAGGCGAAATATGCCCTACAACAAAACCATGAGTTCCTCCGGAAAAACGACCGTCTGTAATCAAAGCAACATCTTTTCCTAATCCGGCTCCGATAATCGCTGCGGTAGGCTTTAACATTTCCGGCATTCCAGGCCCGCCTTTTGGTCCTTCATAACGAATAACCACGACATCACCTTTTTTTACCAGGCCGTTTTTAATACCATCGTTAGCATCATATTCGGAATCAAATACTTTAGCTGTTCCTGTAAATGTCAGACCTTCTTTTCCTGTAATTTTTGCAACAGCTCCATTCGGAGAAAGGTTTCCGTACAATATTCTTAAATGCCCATTTGGTTTTATGGGTGCTGAAACGGGACGAATAACATCCTGATCTTCGGCCAATGATTTAACCTGCTCTAAATTTTCGGCCAATGTTTTACCGGTTATGGTAAGACATTCACCATCTAGCATATCTTGTTCCAACATGTATTTCATGACTGCCGGTATTCCACCTATGGCATGCACATCTTCCATTAAATATTTCCCACTTGGTTTTAAGTCGGCTAAAAATGGAGTGGAATCAGATATGCGTTGAAAATCACTCAGTGTAAAATCAACATCTGCCGCGTAGGCAATTGCTAAAAAGTGCAGTACAGCATTGGTTGAACCTCCCAAAACAGTTACCAGTCGAATGGCATTCTCGATAGATGCTTTCGTTACGATATCTTTTGGTTTAATATCTTTTTCAAGTAAAAGCCGTAATGCTTCACCGGCACGAACACTTTCCTCTTGTTTCTCGTCGCTTAATGCAGGATTTGATGAGTTAAACGGAAGTGACATTCCCAATGCTTCAATAGCGGCTGCCATAGTATTTGCTGTGTACATACCTCCACATGCACCTGCACCCGGACACGCTTTTTCAATGATGCTTTCGTAAGTGTCATCATCAATGATCCCGGCCGTTTTTTCTCCCCAGGCTTCAAAGGCAGAAACAACATCTAGTTTTTTACCTTCATGACATCCTGAAGCAATGGTTCCACCGTACACAAGAACAGCAGGTCGGTTTAATCGAAGCATGGCGATTAGTGCTCCGGGCATGTTTTTATCACAACCAACAACGGTAACCAATCCATCGTAGGACATCCCACCAACAACGGTTTCCATAGAATCGGCAATAATATCTCTTGAAGGAAGAGAGTATCTCATCCCGGGAGTTCCCATAGATATTCCATCACTAACTCCTATGGTGTTGAAGATCAATCCTACAAGATCTGCATTTTTTGTTCCTTCTTTGACTTTTTTCGCCAAATCATTTAAATGCATATTACATGGATTCCCTTCGTAACCCGTACTTGCTATTCCCACAAAAGGTTTGGCAAAATCTTCTTTGCTCAATCCTATGGCGTGCAACATAGCTTTTGCAGCAGGTTGAGAATCATCTTGCGTTACACGGCAGCTGTATTTATTTAATTTCATTGCAATTCAGGTAAATTGTTTAACAAAAAAAGTGTTTCCGACCTACTTAGATAATCGTTGATTGCCCAAGTTGTACGTTTTCGGAATTGACATGAGAATCTTTAGGGTTTAATATGTAGCGGGCAATAAAATCACCTACTTTTTCTGTTGTTAACGGGTTTTTTTCGTTTAGATCGGGTGTTGTCAGATTTAACTCCAGAGCTTTTTCTACCGCCGTATTAATCGTCTGTGCTTCTTTCATCAGGTTAAAATGCTCTAATAACATAGCTGCAGATAATATGGCTGCTATTGGATTAGCAATTCCTTTTCCTGTGGCTTGCGGGTAAGATCCGTGTATGGGTTCGAACATTGAATGACGGTTTCCGACTGAAGCAGATGCCAACAATCCGATCGACCCGCCAATAACACTGGCTTCGTCAGAAATAATATCACCAAACATGTTGTTTGTAAGAATGACATCAAACTGACTTGGATTTAAAATTAATTGCATGGCAGCATTATCGACAAATAAGAAATTCAGTTCCACATCAGGGTAGGAGGCAGCAGCAAGTTCTGTGACTACTTTTCTCCATAGACGAGAAGATTCTAATACGTTTGCCTTATCTACTAAGGTTACTTTATTTCTTCTTTTTTGAGCCGCCTTAAATGCTAAGTGGCTGATGCGTTCGATCTCCGGTTTAGAATATTCGCACAGGTCAGATGCAACCGTACCATCTTTACTGATTTTTTTCTCACCAAAATAGATCCCGCCGGTCAATTCTCTGTAAATTGTAATGTCGGTTCCTTCGATGATCTCTCTTTTTAAAGGAGATTTCTCGATTAGGGTGTCATAGGCTTTTAAGGGACGTATGTTAGCATACAAGCCCAGCTCTTTTCTAAGCTTTAACAAGCCTTGTTCGGGACGAACGGGAGCACTTGGGTCATTGTCGTACTTAGGAGCACCGATAGATCCAAAGAGTACTGTATCCGTATTTGAACAGAGTTCCAAAGTTTTTTCGGGCAGGGGATCTCCTGTTTCGTCGATGGCGATGGCTCCAACAAGCCCTTCTTTGAATACAAATGTATGCTCAAAAGTATGAGCAATAGCTTTTAATGCTTTGATGGCTTGGGAGGTTACTTCCGGTCCGATACCATCTCCTGATAATACGGCGATATCTAGTTTCATAGAATGTAATTTAGTCTGTATTTTGAATTTTCACTCAAAATGTTTTGTTGTTGTTTTAACTTATGCCCTGGATTTTTCAAAGGCTTCAATATCATCTTTGTTACTCACCAGGAAATCAATGTCATCATATCCGTTAATAAGACATGTTTTTTTGTAGTCACTGATGTCAAAATCTTCGGACGAACCGGCCGACAAGATCGTTATTTTTTGGTTTTCCAGATCTACTTCGATCAGCGTAGTTGGATCTTTTTTTATTTCTGCAAAAAGCTCTTCAAGGAATGCAGGAGACACCTGAATAGGTAAAACCCCGTTGTTTAAAGCATTTCCTTTAAAAATATCCGCAAAAAAACTTGATACAACGACCTTAATCCCATAACCTTGAACTGCCCAGGCAGCGTGTTCTCTACTAGAACCACATCCAAAATTATCTCCGGCAACTAATATGCTGCCGGCATATGTTTTATCATTCAACGGAAATTCTGTGTTGATACTTCCGTCTTTATTAAATCGCCAATCCCGGAATAAATTTTCGCCAAAGCCCTCTTTGTCTGTTGCTTTGAGAAAACGAGCAGGGATGATCTGATCCGTATCGATATTTTCTATGGCCAATGGAATGGCTGATGATGTCAATTTTGTGAACTTATCCATATCAAACCGCTTGTTTAGTAATGTCAATAATTTTCCCGTTGATTGCAGTAGCTGCTGCAACAAGAGGACTGGCAAGAATGGTTCGAGCTCCTTGCCCTTGTCTTCCTTCAAAGTTCCTGTTGGAGGTAGAAACACAATATTCACCCTCCGGAATTTTGTCGTCATTCATGGCCAGACAAGCAGAGCATCCCGGTTGTCTTAATTGGAAGCCTGCCTGTTCAAAGATATCTTTTAATCCTTCCTCTTCGATTTGTTTGGCTACCTGTTGAGACCCGGGAACTAACCAGGCCGTAACATGATCGGCTTTGGTTTTTCCTTTGATGTAATTTGCCGCAGCTCTAAAGTCTTCAATTCTACCATTGGTACAACTACCAATAAATACATAATTGATCTTTTGATCAACTAAGGATTGCCCTTTTTTAAAGTCCATGTAAGCCAGTGACTTCTCGAAGGATGCATTGTCTTCTGCAGGAATGTTTTCGTGAATTTTGATCCCCATACCCGGGTTTGTACCGAAGGTGATCATCGGTTCGATGTCTTCAGCCTTAAAATGGTATTCCTGATCAAAAACAGCCCCTTCGTCGGTAGGCAATGATTTCCAATATGCCGTTTTCTTATCAAATTCTTCTCCCTGTGGAGCAAACTCACGTCCTTTTATGTAGTCAAAGGTTGTCTCATCCGGAGCGATCATTCCTCCACGAGCACCCATTTCGATGCTCATATTACAAACGGTCATTCGACCTTCCATGGACATTTCTTCGAATACTGTACCTGCATATTCACAGAAATAACCCGTACCGGAGTTCGTCCCTAATTTAGCGATGATGTACAAGATCACATCTTTTGGAAGCACACCCGGCTTAAGTGTTCCGTTAACCGTTATTCTGAGACTTTTTGGTTTTTCAAGCAACAGACACTGACTGGCAAATACCTGAGCTACCTGACTGGTTCCAATTCCAAAAGCAATAGATCCAAAAGCACCGTGTGTAGAGGTGTGACTGTCTCCACACACCATAGTCATACCAGGTTGTGTGATCCCCAATTCAGGAGCCATTACATGGGCAATACCATTGTATTTATGCCCCAGATCATACAGGGTGATGTTGTTTTTAGCACAATTCTTATTGAGTTGTTCCAGTTGCTTTCTGGACATCTCATCCTTTACGGGAAGATGTTGGTCTGTGGTAGGCGTATTGTGATCTGCCGTAGCAACGATCTGCTCCGGTCGAAAAACAGGAATACCACGTTGCTCAAGCTCATTAAAGGCTTGTGGACTTGTTACTTCATGGATCAAATGTTTGTCAATGTAAAGAATTTGAAGCTTGTTCTTCATTTCTTTGACAACATGTGCATCCCAAACTTTATCAAATAAGGTTTTCTTCACAACTTTTTTTTAAGTATTTATCAGAACAATAATCGAAAAAGATTAAATGTTCCTTGTTATTTGTTGCTAGCTCAATGCTTAGGCAACGTTACCTGAATTTTTTACGATCTGGTGAATGTCTTCATCAACAATCTCTTTCTTTTCATCTGCAAAGGAAAGAAAGATCTTGTAAGCCTTATCCAATTCTATTTTGGTTAGGTTGTAACCTATTTTATTGGCTCTGTAGGCTAGGGCAGCTCTACCACTACGTGCAGTTAGTATGATGGCTGATTCTGAGGCTCCAACTTCATCCGGATCAATGATCTCATAGGTCTCCCGGTGTTTAATAACCCCATCCTGGTGAATTCCCGAGCTATGTGCAAATGCATTTACGCCTACGATGGCTTTATTGGGTTGCACAACGATCCCCATACTTTCGGATACCATTCGGCTCGTGTCAAACAATAATTTCGGGTTAATATTCGTGTGAAGACCTAATGAATCATGTTGTCTCATGATCATGACGACTTCCTCTAATGCCGTATTTCCGGCGCGTTCTCCGATACCGTTTATCGTACATTCTATTTGTCTGGCACCATTAAGAACCCCTGCCATGGAATTCGCTGTTGCTAAACCGAGGTCATTATGACAGTGGCAGGAAATGATTACATTATCAATTCCTTTTACGTTCTCTTTTAGGTATTTTATTTTTGCACCGTATTCTTCCGGAAGACAATATCCGGTGGTATCAGGCATATTTAACACCGTAGCACCGGCTTTTATCACCGCTTCGCAAACACGTGCTAAATATTCATTGTCAGTACGTCCGGCATCTTCTGCATAAAACTCTACATCTTCTACAAATGACTTGGCGTATTTAACGGCAGCAACACCTCGTTCAATAATTTTCTCTTTGGTAGAGTTGAACTTGTGTTTTATGTGAAGGTCTGAAGTTCCTATTCCCGTATGTATTCTCGGGTGTTTCGCATATTTCAGTGCTTCAGCTGCTATTTTTATGTCATTCTCAACCGATCTTGAGAGTGCGCAAACAGTTGCATTTTTAACTATTTTAGCAATCTCACTTACCGAGGTGAAATCGCCCGGGCTGGAAATAGGGAAACCTGCTTCCATAACATCGACTCCAAGCTCGTCAAGACGCTTTGCAATGACTAGTTTTTGCTCTGTGTTTAATTTGCAACCAGGGACCTGTTCTCCGTCTCTTAGGGTTGTGTCGAAAATTTGTACATTGTTACCGCTCATAGGGGGATAAAATAAATTATCAGTTCCGATATTTGTTTCAGATAAAACAACCCGAAAAAATATCTTTCTTGTATGTTTTCTAAATCTATTACGAATTTATAATTTGGTGATTTAAAAGTGCAGCGTTTTATCCAATCAATTACAATGTTTAAACGATTGAATAAGACCCTCTACAGTTGGTGGTTAACCTTTTACAGAATAAACTCTTACGATGACTAGTAATCAAAAAGATCCTCTATTTGTTTTGGTAAAGTCTCTTTCCAAGTCCGAAAAAAGACAATTTAAAGTCTATGTCGGACGGGTAGGAGTGAATTCTGATTCCAAATTTATTGCCTTGTTTGATCATTTAAACAAGAGTGAAACCTTCGATGAAGATCTAATTATTAAAAAGGGAATTGTAACGAAAGTGCAAATCTCCAATTTAAAAGCACATTTGTACAAGCAAATCCTGATAAGTTTACGACTCAATCCTGTTCATCAAAATGTAAGAACTCAGATTAGAGAACAACAAGATTTTGCCACCATTCTGTACCACAAAGGTCTGTACAAACAGAGCCTGAAAATACTTGATAAAGCCAAAACACTAGCCATTGAGAATAATGAGAGCAATAGTGCCTATGAAATTATCGAATTTGAGAAGGTCATTGAATCTCAATACATTACCAGAAGTATCAGTACACGTTCGGAAGAGTTGACCTCACAAGCAAAGGAACTGAGCGTAAAAAACACTTTAGCCAGTAAGCTGTCTAATCTATCGCTTCAGTTGTATGGGCAGATGTTAAAGACAGGCTATGTTAAAAATGAAAAGGAACACAAGGAGGTAACTTCCTATTTCGAGAGTAATCTACCCGACTATGATTGGGATATGATGGGTTTTAGAGAAAAACTATGGTTGTACAAAACTTATCTGTGGTATGCTTTTACGATTCAGGATTTCTTGTCTTGCTACAAATATTCTAATAAATGGGTCGATCTGTTTCATGCACACCCAAATATGATTACTCTTAATCCGGTATTTTATTTGAGAGGCAATCATTATCTGCTGGAATCATTATTCCTCATCAGAAATAAAGCCAAGTTAAAGCTGACGCTTCATGAATTTGAGGAGACCATAGCATCAGAAAAGTTCCCAAATAATGATAATGTTGAGGTGCTTTCATTTTTGTATCTCTACAATAACAAACTCAATTTACACTTCCTGGAGGGAACTTTTGATGAAGGGGAGTATTTGGTACACGAAATTATCGAAGGCATTGAAAAGTATCAAAACAGACTGGATAATCACCATGTTATGGTTCTTTATTACAAAATTTCCTGTTTGTATTTTGGTTCTGCAGATTACAAAAATTGTATTCAATATCTGAGTGAGATCATTGATAATAAGAAACTTCAAGTGAGAGAAGATTTGATGTGTTTCTCTCGCGTTCTGAGTTTGATTGCTCATTATGAAGCCGGTATGGATTACGATTTAGATCGTCAGATTAAAGAAACGTACAAGTTTTTAATCAAGATGGATGATCTGTATGAGGTACAAAAAGAGCTGATTAAGTTTGTTAGAAAGCTGGGAGATATTTTCCCTCATCAGGTGAAAGATGAGCTTAAAAAGCTTTACAAAACATTAAAACGCTACGAAGATCACCCTTATGAGAAGCGTGCTTTTTTGTATTTAGACATTCTTTCCTGGTTGGAAAGCCATATCGAAGGAAGACCAATAGCACAGATCATTAAAGAAAAAGGGTGAAACAAAAAATTGTAAGTACTTACATTTATCTATGCGTCAAGCTTAGGGTGACGATTAACTAGCAACCAACAACCAACAACTAACAACCAATTTACTTCACTTTTAAATGGATGGTTTTCT
>Ga0066855_10000196_pt1 | contig 12537 bp, 15 predicted proteins | sample ETNtaG_14_FD_65604 | JGI IMG/M metagenome (GOLD analysis project Ga0066855, IMG submission 65604) | Marine microbial and viral communities from oxygen minimum zone, Eastern Pacific Ocean - ETNP201406SV73 | ecosystem: Environmental > Aquatic > Marine > Oceanic | place: Pacific Ocean: Eastern...
ACCAGACAGATCTTCACTCTGGTCTGGCGTCAACCACTGAAAATGTTCTACAAGTTCAGCTGCTTCAACACTCAAGGCCATTGAAAGGTTCTTGGGTGAGTGGAATTGGTGCCAGTCTCGCGCCGAGACAAAAGCTTCGATATCGGTACTGAGTTGCTGAAAAAATGTGTCCACCGTTATTTTCCTTTGCTTGTGAGTAAACTGATCCCATACCGCGTATACGGCAAAACCAGTTGGCGGGGCTCACAACCGGCCTCGCCTGATGACACGTGGCCAAAGCGTTAATTTAAACAGATAAGACCTGCCGAGGCATTACTTGGGTTGGTCCAGATATGGCATACAACAGGGTCAGATGCGATGATGGTCCGAACCACTCGCCCTGACGCGAGCGTCACACTAGAATAGGCCGCCACTAAAATTAGCGATTTCATTTTTGCAATAGGCCTGAAATGTGATTACATCTGGAGAAAACTTATGAGTGAATGCCCCGTATGCGGTGCCGATATTTCGCTGGCATCAGATACTGTCGTCGGAGAACTGTTGGAATGTACCGACTGTGGCTCTGAACTTGAAGTCACTGAACTCAAGCCACCCACACTCGCTGAAGCGCCAGACAGCGAGGAGGACTGGGGCGAATGAGAGTCGGTTTACTTCACTCGCTGATCCGAAAGGAGGAAAAACTTCTGCTTGAGGCGTTCAGGCAGCAGAGCGTGACGCCCATAATGCTTGATGATAGAAAACTGACTTTTGACCTTGAGTCGGTTCCCGATATTGATATTGTCGTAGAACGCTGTATTAATCACTCCCGGGCAATGCATGGACTTCGGCTATTCGAGAGTCTCGGTATTCGTTGTATTAATTCGTCCGATGTTGCTCGGATATGTGGTGACAAAATTCTGACCTCTCTTGCTTTGAAAGAAGCAGGTCTGGCCCAGCCACCGATTCGCGTTGCCTTTACTGAAGATTCAGCGCTGATCGCAATAGAAGAACTAGGCTACCCGGTAGTACTAAAACCTGCCGTCGGCTCGTGGGGTCGCCTGTTAGCCAAAGTCAATGATCGCGAGTCCGCCGAAGCGATTCTCGAACACAAAACAGTTCTTGGCAGCTATCATCACTCGATTTTCTACATCCAGAAATACGTCGAGAAACAGGGCAGGGATATACGCAGTTTCGTGGTCGGTAACGAATGTATTGCAGCGATCTACCGCAGTTCATCTCATTGGATCACCAATACAGCCCGAGGCGCCGTCGCAACCGGTTGTCCAGTAACTGACGAGATCGCATCGCTTTCGGTTGCTGCAGCGCATGCAGTGGGCGGCGGCGTACTTGCCATCGATCTCTTTGAATCGACAGAGGGCCTGTTGGTCAATGAAGTTAACTACACTATGGAATTTAAGAACAGCATTGACACCACGGGAGTTAATATTCCCGAACGAGTCGTAACATATGTTCTGGAACAACTAAAATGATTCGAGTATCGATTGTCGGAGGTTCTGGCTACACCGGTGGCGAATTGTTGCGATTGCTGCTGTTTCACTCCGAATGTACAGTACAGCAGATCACCTCCGAACGATCTGCTGGCAAGTTTGTTCATAATGCCCATCCCAATCTGCGCGGCATCACTCGGCTTAAGTTCTGCGCAGTGGATGAGCTTGAGTCATGTGATCTGTTGTTTCTCTGTCTGCCGCATGGAGAAATCATGGCTGGCATAGACCGTTTTCAGGCATTAGCTCCGCGACTGATTGACCTCAGTGCTGATTTCAGGCTGAACGATGCTGAAACCTATATGCGATGGTATGGCCGGCCGCATTTACGCCCTGATCTGCTTGGAACTTTTGCTTATGGTGTGCCGGAAATCAACCGTGAAAACATCGTACAGGCAGATCATGTCGCCTGTGCCGGTTGCAATGCCACTGCCAGTACGCTGGCTGTACGGCCACTCGTGCGGCGCAATCTCGTTGAGTCTGTTGTTATCGAAGTCAAGGCGGGTTCCAGTGAGGGCGGTAATACAGGGAGCGCTGCTTCACACCACCCGGAGCGCAGTGGGGCAGTTCGATCCTACCAACCTACGGGCCACCGACATGTAGGCGAAATGAAACAAGTGCTCGGTGATATCGCGATTCACTTTTCTGCAACCTCTATCGAGATGGTGCGGGGTATCCTTGCGACCTGCCATGTCTTTTTGAACGATGACCTGGATGAAAAAGCGGTATGGAAGATATACCGCGAGGATTACTCAGAGGAACCTTTTATACGGATCGTTAAAGAACGCGGCGGCATCCATCGTTATCCAGAACCCAAACTCCTAGCAGGCACCAACTATTGCGATATCGGGTTCGAGCGGGATGCTTCGTCCAACAGGCTGGTAGTTATCAGCGCTATCGACAATCTGATGAAGGGCGCCGCTGGACAGGCCATACAATGTTTCAACCTCATGCATGGATTTGACGAGACCTGTGGCCTCGAATTTCCGGGCTTGCATCCTATCTGACAACCTGCGATGTGTCGTTTACTGTGGGTGCGTGCTGCACAACCTTTCCGGATTTCCGATCATCTGGTGCATTTCGCTGCCTTGTCACGCGACAGCTCAGAATATCAGGGACATGGCTGGGGTTGTGCCTGGCTTCAAAACAATCAGTGGCAAATCTACCGGAATATCTCACCCATCTGGCAGGAAGACATTTCACATTTCGGCACCACTACTCTGCTTGTCGCTCATACCCGAAGCGCTTTTCGAGATGAGGGAATTTCGGTTGAAAATAACATGCCGTTTTTCGACGGTGAGCGGGTATTTATATTCAACGGTGAACTCCACGGCGTGCGGATCAAGGAGAAAGGTCGTATTGGTGCGGAAAAGATCTTCAACTACGTCAAACGATTTGACCGTCATGATCTGCTCAAGGCTCTGACCAGAGGCACTGCCATCATCGAGAAAAAAACCCGCTACGTACGCGCCATGAATTTGATTATTGCCGATGCAGCGTCTTCGCACCTCGCCACCTTGTACAATGAAAATCAGGCATACTTCCAGATGTACCGTGGCCAGGAAGGAACCGCCGACATTGTCTGCTCCGAACCCTACCCGGGCAGGACCCAGTGGCAACCTATTGGTAACCGCAGCATCTTGACACTTTAAACATGTTGATCATCAAAGTCGGTGGTGGCACCGATATCAATATTCCAGGTATCGTAAACGATCTTGCTGCGTTAGATGACCCATTTATTGTGGTACTTGGCGCCAACGCACTGCGCGACAGTATCGGCGAACGCCTGTCAATGACCAAACAGGAGCTGACTTCGCTGTCTGGCTATACCAGTGTTTATTCTGACGAGCAAGCCATAGACCTCATCATGATGACCTATGCGGGCCTTCGCAACCGTCGTTTTGTCGAGCTTTGCCAACGACAAGGCATCAACGCGATCGGCCTCAGTGGTCTGGATGGCCGCCTCATTCAGGGCGAAAGGAATCGCGGTATTCGGGTTCGGGAGGGGGAGAAAACAATCCTTAAGCGGGATTTTTCTGGTAAACCCCGTTCCGCAAATACCGCTCTGCTGGAACTGTTGCTGAAACACGAATACCGCCCGGTGATCAGCATACCCATAATCGACGAACAAGGTCATGCCATCAACTCTGAAAACGATGACATCGTAAATATTCTGCAGAAAGGGATTAAAGCGACCAGGATTCTGCAGTTGATTGAGGCCCCCGGCTTTCTTGATAATCGGAAAGATCCGACGAGTGTGGTCCCCCAGATGACTCAAGCAGAGCTGGTGCAGCGCGAACAGCAGGTAGAAGGCCGCATGAAACGTAAAATGCTGGCTTTACGCACCCTCTTCACCACTGGTGCAGCAGAGGTTGTCATCGCAGACGGCCGAGTAGAACATCCCGTTCGGGATGCACTGTCTGGCCGTGGAACGATTATTCGATGAACGGTAAAGATCACGAAGAACGCTACGCTTTGCCGATCTATCCCCGGCGGGGTGTGACCATCGTTCGGGGGGAAGGTGCATTGTTATGGGATGATCAGGGAACTGAGTATCTGGACTGCGCCGCTGGTGTGGGCGTTGCCAACATTGGTCACGCCAATCCAGCGGTAGCGGCTGCTCTTGCGCACCAGGCAGAAAGTCTGATTACCTGCCCGGGTATATTTTTTAATGACACGCGCGGGCGGTTGATGAAAAAACTGGTCGAGGTCACACCGCCCGGTCTGGAACGCGTGTTTCTCTGCAACTCTGGCACTGAAAGCATTGAAGCGGCGATCAAGTTTGCACGAAAAACGACCGGGCGCAACGGGCTGGTAACCGCGATGCGCGGTTTTCACGGTCGTACGCTGGGTGCACTCAGTGCAACTTTTAAATACCGTGACGCGTTTGAACCACTGCTGCCGAACTGCAGCTTTGTTCCCCTGAACAATATCGATAAGTTAGACGCAGCCATCGATGACAATACCGCGGCCATAATTTTAGAACCTGTTCAGGGTGAGGGCGGTGTCCGTCCGGCCAACGCAGATTACCTGGCAGGTGCTCGTCAGTTATGCGATGCCCGCGGGGCGCTTCTTATCATTGACGAAGTCCAGACCGGCTTCTGTCGTACTGGTGCTTTCTTTGCCTGCCAGCATCATGACCTTTCGCCGGACATGCTGTGCCTAGCCAAAGGGATTGCTGGTGGCGTCCCCATGGGGGCCGTCGTGTGTTCTGCGCGTATCGATCCCGGCATAGGCACTCATGGATCAACTTTCGGCGGTAACCCCTTGGCCTGCGCTGCAGCACTCGCGGCCATTGAATTCATGCAGACCCAGCAACTGGCAGAACAAGCCAGGGTACGGGGTGATTATTTTGCCAGTCAGTTTAACGCTCACCTACCAGAGCGGGTCAGAGACGTACGCCAGATCGGCCTAATGATCGGTATTGAGCTCAAGGAAAAGGCCACCCCCTATCTGCAGGCCTTGCTGAACCAGGGCATACTGGCGCTGCCAGCCGGACCAACCGTGATCCGGCTGCTACCGCCGCTGGTCATCACTGAAGCGCAGCTCGACACAGTGATCGATAAGCTGCGCTTGGTGCTCGCCTAGACCGTTTCGATTATCCTCCGGCTTTTAGATCCGACAATGTTCGGGCGGGTGTGATTGCTTCAGGATCGACAATCAGTTCTATCAGCGCGGGACCTGATATATCGAGCGCACGCCGCAGGGTCGGTAGAAATGCTGCGGTTTCCTCAACCCGTTCTGCGTGAGCACCGTAGGCCTGGGCCAGCGCACAAAAATCAGGGTTAACAAGTTCCGTGCCGATGACTCGGCCGGGGAACCGTCGTTCCTGATGCATTCGAATCGTACCGAACATCCCGTTGTTAACAACGACAATCACCACAGAAAGCTGGTACTGCACAGCGGTTGCAAGCTCCTGGCCGGTCATCATAAAACAGCCGTCGCCGGCGAATACGATTGCTGGCCGGTGCGGTTGAACCAGTTTAGCGGCCACTGCTGCCGGCAGGCCATATCCCATAGAACCTGCGGTAGGTGCCAACTGACTGCCTAGCGTTCGATAGCGGTAGAAGCGGTGAACCCAGGCGGTGTAGTTTCCAGCACCATTGGCAATAATGGCATCGTCTGGCAGGAAATCATTGAGCGAACAGATCACTTCTGACAGGTTGACCCGCCCCGGCGAAAAAACCGGTTTTGTCCAATCCAGATAGGCTTGACGACCTTGCTTTCGAAGTGCCGACCATGGCGGATCTGCGGGTCTTCCTCCCAAGTCTGGCAATACGTTCGCAAACTGGTTTACCGATGCATTGATCGCGAGCGTTGGGTAATAGACACTACCAAGCTCTTCCATTCCCGGATAAATATGCACCAGCTGCTGTCGCGGAACTGGGATATCGATCAATGTGTACCCTGCCGTTGTCAACTCACCAAGACGAACGCCCAGCACGATCAACAGGTCAGCAGCCTGTATCGCCTCGGTCAGCACAGGATTTGTGCCCAGGCCCAGTTCGCCGATGTAATGATCATGATCATTGTCGACACAATCCTGAAAACGAAACCCGGCCACAACACGCAGATCCCAGTCTTCTGAGAACTGCTGAATTTTCTCTTTCGTGTCCGGTCGCCAACCCCGTCCACCGACTATCATGATCGGCTTGCGGGCAGCTTTAAGTCTTTCTTCGAACTCCGCAACAGCTGCTGCGCCCGGCGCCGGTTCTATGCGCCGAAACAATGCGACAGGCTGAGCAGTCGTTGTATCCCGCAGCATGTCTTCCGGCAAGGCGACCACGACCGGTCCTGCACGGCCGTTAACAGCTGTATGAAAAGCACGGCTGACGACTTCTGGAATCCGATCCACATCTTCAATCTGCTCTACCCGCTTGGCGGCATATCCAAACATTGCTCTGTAGTCAATTTCCTGAAATGCTTCACGCCCGGTCGTACTACGCTCAATCTGACCAACGAACATCACCAGAGGTGTCGAGTCCTGGGAGGCGATATGAATACCTGATGCCGCGTTGCTTGCCCCAGGTCCACGGCTGACAAAACACACCCCGGGGCGGTGGGTGAGCTTGCCGTAGGCATCGGCCATCATCGCCGCTCCGCCTTCTTGTCTACAGATGACGGTGCGAATCGATTCCATACCATGCAAACCATCGAGTGCCGATAGAAAACTTTCTCCTGGCACACAGAAAACATGATCTGTACCCTGTTGCTGCAGGGATTCAATCAATAATTGACCACCAGTTCTGTTTATTTCCATGTTGTTATCTCCTGGCACGATAAACAAAGAACCAGAAACAATCCGCCAATTAAGACGACGGTTACACTCAGGTCATCATGACCGACACCGGTTCTGCACATGTGTTTCACTTCTGTGTGCTCAGGGTCGTTTTGAGACTTTCAACCACAAGGTCTTAAATCCCATCTGCTCGAGTTTGCGGTTTGCTTTTTCCAACGGTCCCATGGCCGTAAACGGACCGACCTGCACACGAAACAACTGTCCTTGACCTTGAATATTGACCCTCTGTATCGCTGGCTCAAAGCCAGTGATTGCCAGATTCTCCTTCATTTTTTCCGCGATTGACTGTTTGCTGTAAGACCCCACCTGGAGCATGTAATAACCATCGCTATCCTGGTTCTTGACTGATTGCTTGACAGGCTCTTTGCTGAGTTGTGTTTGCGGCGTGGTCTCTTCGACAGACACCACTCGTTCGACATCGGGTAGCACCGTGTAAAATTCAAAGCTGGCGCGAACGGGGTCGGTTGATGTAGCTCTCTTGCTGACCACATTGGCAACCTCACTCTCCTGCGAATCCGTAAACAACTGTTTCAGTCCAGCACCCATTCGGTCTGGATCGCCACTTTTCATTCCGTTGTACATGACGGTCCCTCCCCAACCAACCACCAGGCCCACGGCCAGTGTGAACATCGCCGACACTATTCGGCCTGACCGTAATCTTACGTTTCTTCGTCGCCAGGGGAACATCTGATCACATACTGCTCGGTGCTGAAACACCGAGCAGAGTGAGCGCGTTGGCCAATACGACTCGGGTGGCATCAATCAGCGATAATCTGGCGTTTCGGAGAGGTGCATCGGTAGCTATAAAAGGATGTGCGTTGTAATAGGTGTGGAATTCGTTGGCGAGATCGCGAACGTAATAGGCGACGAGGTGAGGTTCGTAGCTGCGCGCGGCCGTTTCGACAACTTCTGGATAGCGTGACAGTTCACGCAACAGATCCAGTTCGCGCTCTTCTGTCAACAAACCAAAATCAGAATCATCAAGGTCTACAGCTATATCTTTTTCGAGCAGCTGCTTGAAAACGCTGCAGATCCGCGCATGGGCATACTGAACATAGTACACCGGGTTGTCACTGGACTGGGACTTGGCCAGATCCAGGTCGAAGTCCATATGCTGTTCGGGTTTACGCAGGGCATAAAAAAAGCGGGCTGCATCGGTACCGACTTCCTGACGTAATTCACGCAGCGTTACAAACTGACCACTGCGTGTTGACATAGAGACCTTTTCACCGTTGCGGTACAGTACAGCGAATTGCACCAGTAATACTGTGAGCGCATCCGGCTCTTGGCCTAATCCTGCGATCGAAGCCTTGACCCGCTTGATATAACCATGGTGATCCGCACCCCAGATATTGATGGCATGATCAAAACCACGTTCAAACTTGTCTAGGTGATAGGCAATATCAGTTGCAAAATAGGTGTGGTTTCCATTGGCCCGGATTACAACGCGATCCTTTTCATCACCGTAGTCAGTCGTGCGCAACCACAACGCACCGTCTTTTTCATACATCAGACCGTTTTCGGTCAACTTCTCCACGGCCCGTGCAACTGCATTTCCTGTGACCAGGGTGTTTTCCGAGAACCAGTGATCGAAAGTTACTCTGAACTGTGAGAGGTCTTTACGGATGTCATCGACCAGTGTATCTCTGGCCAAGTCGTGTATTTGAGTAAACCTTTCCTTACCGAGCAATGTCTTTGCACGCAAAATCAGCGTATCTAGCAATTGGTCGCCGTCTGCCGGCAAAGAACCAGTGACTGCGTTTAACGGTTGTCGCAAATCCTCCCCGAGGTCGCGATGCAAACTCGCCGCAATATCGAAAACGTAGTCCCCCTGATAGGCGTTGTCAGGAAATTCAAATTCTTCGCCACACAGTTCCAGGTAACGTAAAAACACACTGACCGCCAGAATATCCATCTGGCGCCCGGCATCATTGATGTAGTACTCACTCGCGGCGTCGTATCCGGCTGCTCTGAGAACCCGGACCAGTACATCGCCATAGGCGGCACCGCGGCCATGTCCCACATGGAGTGGGCCAGTCGGGTTGGCGGACACAAACTCCACCAGAATGCGTTTTTGCTCTCCAGCGTCGCAACAACCGTAGCTATCCCCGGCTTTTCGGACCACGGGGATCAGTTTATAGAACGCATCATGGGTCAGAAAGATATTGATGAAACCCGGTCCAGCCACCTCGGTCCTGTCGATCAATGTGTTTTGCGGCAAACGGGAGAGCAGCAAGTTAGCCAGATCGCGTGGTTTCATTCTGGCGGACTTAGCCAATATCATCGCAATGTTGCAAGCAAAATCGCCGTGATCTCGCTGTCGCGTTCGCTCGATGTAAACATCGGCTGGAACATCTACAGAGATCACACCTTCCTCGATCAGAGCTGAAACGGAGATTTTCAACAGGTCGCTGAGTTCCTGGCGCATAATGATTCTAGGATCTTGGGCGGTAATGTTGATCGACAGTATTCAGGTCACACATCGCGAGAGTGCCGGAACTCTGCGTACAGGCATTCTAACCGCAGGACGCCAGCGACTTAAACGTTGCGGCCTGTAGTACCCTTACACACGCTTAACTTTGCTCATGTACGAATCACGTTGCTCTCGAGAATTCGCCAACCATGAACCACCTACAACTCAGTTCACTTAATCTGTTCTCAAGTCAGACCACTGACCGTGCCCCGGAGCAGCGCAGTGCCGAAACAACACTGGCGTGTCTGATCAACAGTGAATCCAGTCGTTTCTTACCGGTCTCAGGCACAAATGTGTTTGTCCGGCGGGAAGCATCCGGCTACCAGGCAGCTTTGCTGTCCTTGATCGAATTCGAAAAAACCTTCGGCGTGCTTGATGACTATGTTTACCTGGGGCGCAAATTTGATCTGCATTATTTTGCAACCATAGTCGAGGAGAATTCCTCTAAGCATGGGGAATTCGTCGACCTCCGGGCTTGTGCTGCATTACTGGACGAGCGCCATGCTGCACTTTTGAGTTATGCCCGAGCTATCCTCAATTGGAGGAAGACTCAGAGTTTTTGCGGTTCGTGTGGTGCCCGAACGGTAGCTCGTTCCGGTGGACATATGCTCCAATGCACTGCACCACAGTGTACCCGTGAACACTATCCGCGGACCGACCCAGCGATTATTGTGCTTGTTGAGAACGGCGATGAAGCACTTTTCGGTCGCAAAAGCGAATGGCCAGAGAAACGCTATTCCACCATTGCTGGATTCGTGGAACCAGGTGAAAGTGCAGAACAAGCAGTCATCAGGGAGGTCGCTGAGGAAACGGGAATACAGATTGAAAGCGCACGTTATCATTCATCGCAACCGTGGCCGTTCCCAGGTACGCTGATGCTCGGATACCAGGCTCAGGCTGCTAGTCGTTCGATTTCCTTAAATGATAAAGAACTTGAAGACGCCTGCTGGCTGAGTCGCAAACAAATCAGCGAAGGATTGGCAACAGGGCAATTTCAGCTGCCGACAGATATTTCCATTTCGTTTAGGCTGATTGAAGATTGGTACAACAGAAAAGATGGGGCATCGCTGAGGACATTGCGAAATCGCTATCATAAAGATGGGTAATAAAAGTTTGCGTTCAGAGGCAACACCGTTACAATGGGCGCCAGGGAAGCACTATATTGTTTGCTTTCTGATCTTGAAGTAACCCTGTTTGGAGGAGTTATGTCGGAACGACATTTAGGTACAGTGAAGTGGTTTAACGAGCGCAAGGGCTATGGTTTCATAGCACAGGAAAACGGAGACGATGTTTTCGTTCACTACCGCGAGATCCGGGGTGAGGGTTTCAAGACGTTGACTGAAGGTCAACGGGTTGAATTCAGCCTTACTACCCGGGATAAGGGCCCAGCCGCTGAAGACGTAGCACCAGCGGACTGACCAGTTGTCCGCCGACCATTCTGGTCGGCCGGCTGTTCCCCGTCGCGATCTGGTTTCTTATGCCGTGCGAAAGCACGGTAACGGTCGGTCTCGTCCGTATGAAAAGGGTTAACGGTTGAAGCTTGCCGAGCCTGTTTGTGATCAGAGGACTGGCCTTGGCGATTGCTGTCTATGTGATTGTCATCCTGACTCTAACCGAGCCCCATGACAACATTCAGATCCTCCTTGTTCTCAGTTTTGCTGACGGCGATTACATTTACTCATCCTTTGGCTACCCTAGCTGCTGTGGTAATACGGGTCAGGTTCATCAACATCTCTTAACGATGACGGCCGAAGTGGCGCCAAGTTTGCACTGAGCACGTCGATGTACTTGTTGGTCATTATGTTATTGATTTTCGTACTCGTGCGCTTCATCTTAACCATGGCACTGATAGTTACCGACATCACCTTTATTCTGCTTAACAGTGCATGGCACGATCGAGAGTTACCAATGCACTAGGCATTGTGCTTGAACTATTTCAATTGAGTGTTTTCAGCACCTGACGCGCAGATTCTAGCGTTCTATCAATCTCTGAATTCCCATGAGCTGATGAAATAAAGCCAGCTTCAAATGCCGAGGGAGCCAGGTAAATACCCTCTTCAAGCATGCCATGAAAAAAGCGACCAAATCGAACCGTGTCGCACGCCATGACATCAGCGAAACTGCTCACCGTATCTGCTTCAGTAAAGAACAACCCGAACATAGTGCCCACATGGTTGGTGGTCAATGGGATGTCTGTGTCTGAGGCGACACTGCGCAAACCGTCAATAAGTCTGTCGAGATGCTCCCCGAGGCGTTCATAAAACCCCACTTCAAGCACTTGTTGCAGAGTAGCTATTCCCGCAGCCATTGCCAACGGATTCCCGGAAAGGGTTCCAGCCTGGTATACCGCTCCCTGGGGTGCCAGGTGGGCCATGATTTCGGCGCGCCCACCGAAGGCTCCAACCGGTAATCCACCCCCAACCACCTTGCCCAGTGTAGTCAAATCAGGAGTCACGCTGTACAGGGCCTGAGCGCCTGCAGCAGCGACCCTGAATCCAGTCATAACCTCGTCGAATATGAGCACAGTGTTGTATTGATCACACAAATTTCTGAGTCCTCCAAGAAACCCAGATTTAGGCGGCACGCAATTCATATTCCCGGCAACAGGCTCAACAATCACCGCGGCCAACTGTTCCCCCACCTCGTCGAACACCGTTGTCACCTGCTCAAGGTTATTAAATTCCAGGGTCAGCGTATGCTCAGCCATCGCTGCAGGCACCCCCGGAGAGGTTGGCACACCAAGTGTAAGGGCGCCTGACCCGGCTTTGACCAGCAGACCGTCAGCGTGCCCATGGTAGCAACCTTCAAACTTGATTATTTTGTCTCTGCCGGTAAAACCACGAGCCAATCGGATAGCGCTCATCGTTGCTTCCGTACCTGAATTGACCATTCGCACCTGTTCGATGGATGCTACAGCCGAGCAAATTAATTCCGCTAATTTAGTTTCCATGGTGGTCGGTGCACCAAAACTCAAGCCTTGCCCGGCGGCCGCCCGTACAGCAGCCACCACCATTGGCTCGGCGTGACCCAGAATCATCGGCCCCCAAGAACACACGTAGTCGATGTATTCTTTCCCATCCGTATCATAAATATAGGCACCGTGTGCATGATCGATAAAAACGGGTGTACCCCCCACGGCTTTGTAAGCGCGAACAGGTGAGTTCACACCGCCCGGTATGACTTTCTTTGCGGCGTTAAACAACCTTTGATTGGCGTCTTTCATTCTGATACTCCGGTGTTGAAGACTCTGATTGTGTCAGAAACAATTGCACCTAACTTGA
>Ga0066855_10000204_pt1 | contig 12337 bp, 11 predicted proteins | sample ETNtaG_14_FD_65604 | JGI IMG/M metagenome (GOLD analysis project Ga0066855, IMG submission 65604) | Marine microbial and viral communities from oxygen minimum zone, Eastern Pacific Ocean - ETNP201406SV73 | ecosystem: Environmental > Aquatic > Marine > Oceanic | place: Pacific Ocean: Eastern...
CTCAAGGCGGAGACGCCAGCGACTTCGCCAACCAAACGTTCTGAGCCCGCCGAACCCTCAATTAGCCGTGTGGCGGCCGCGCGAAAACCACGAGTCGGAGACACTCGAAAACCATCAGGTAACGGGGCTGAACAGGCCGCTACGAACGAACCGAAAATAGCGGAACCATCTCGAAAACGACGCCGTCGAGGCGGGAAAGGACGAGGAAAAGGTGACGCGAACCAATCGCGTCAACAAAGAGGCGGACGATCGACGACGCCGATCGAAACGATCATTGATGACACACCTGTCGCGCTCGACGAACGCCAACTCGAACGACGTCGTGGCAAGGAACGCAAGGGACGCCCTGTAGGTCGCTATCAAATGTTGGTACATGCCCACGAAGGAGTTACCCACATAGCGGTACTCGAGGGGCGGTCGCTGATCGAGCACTACGTCAGCCGCCCAGCGGACGACGTGAGCGAAATACACGGCAACGTCTACCTTGGGCGAGTCCAAAACGTGTTACCCGGTATGGAAGCCGCGTTTGTTGACATCGGCACCCCAAAAAACGCCGTCCTATACCGCGGAGATGTCACCTACGACCTTGACGACATAGAAGGCGGAACATCTGAACCCCCTGCCCCGAAGGCAAAAAAGCCGAGGCCGCGTATAGGCCGCAGAAAAGGCGAGGCACGGATCGAAGATCTCCTAAGCGCGCGTCAGAGCATTCTGTGTCAAGTAACCAAAAACCCGATCGCTCACAAAGGAGCTCGGCTTTCGACCGAAATTAGCCTTCCGGGGCGTTTCGTTGTCCTCATTCCAAACAGCGACACATACGGCATCTCGAAACGGCTTGGTGATCGAGAACGCCGACGGCTTCGGAGCATCCTTGACAAAGTGAAACCAGCCGAGCATGGGGTCATTGTTCGTACAGCGGCGGAAGATGTCACAGCAGAAGAAGTTGAACGCGACGTTCGAAGGCTTCTGGAACAGTGGGAAAAGATCAGTGATCTTGCTCGCAAGGCAAAAGCCGGAACACTTCTATTCCGCGAACCTGAACTCGCGGTCAGGGTCATTCGGGAAGAATTCAATAGGGATTATCGCGGAGTAGTAATCGACGACGCTGCCCTGTACCAGCAAGTGAAGGGCTACATGGAGACCATCGCTCCGGCCCTTGCTGATCGAATTGAATTCCATGATGCTTCCAAAGAGCCACTTGCACTTTTTGAGCGGTATCACGTCTCTGAACAGCTCCGTAAGGCTGTAGACCGAAAAGTCTGGTTGCCCTCGGGTGGTTCCCTTGTGATTGACCACGCTGAGGCACTCACAGTTATTGATGTCAACACCGGCAAGAACGTTGGTAAGTCAAACCTCGAAGAAACCGTCTTTCGTAACAACCTCGAAGCTGCAGAAGAAATAGCGAAGCAATTGCGGCTGCGAGACATCGGCGGAATTATCGTTATCGACTTCATTGATATGGAAATAAAGAAAAACCGTGATGAAGTCGTTCAGACTTTCGAACAAGCGCTAGCTCGCGATAAGACACGAACTCAGGTATCAGCCATTTCGGATCTAGGTCTTGTCGAGATGACCCGCCGACGAATCGGAGAGGGGCTTTTGGAATCGGTGAGTAGTACGTGCGAACACTGTGAAGGAAGAGGCGTTGAGCTGCAGCAGGCGTTCCTGAAGATCTAAGCCAAGTGCACAGTTAGTTTGGGTCTCTGAACACATCCGATAGCATGAAAAGCCTTATGTACGCAGTTATCGCCACCGGCGGCAAGCAAGAAAAAGTTGAGACTGGGCAGGTTCTTAATGTGGAGCTGCTTCACGCTGACGAAGGTTCAGAGGTGAGTTTCAACCCCATACTGTTGGTAGATGACGGCGCGGTGATGTCGACTGCCGATGAGCTATCAGGATCTTCGGTTACTGCTCGCGTCGTCGGCGAGACTAAGGGCGAAAAAATTCGCGGTTTCACCTACAAAAATAAGACCAACAATCACCGCCGATGGGGCCATCGGCAGCGTTATACGACCATCGAAATTACGAACATCGCGAGGGGCTGAAATGTCGAAAACCAAAGGCGGAGGTTCAACTAAGAACGGCCGCGATTCCAACGCCCAGCGACTCGGCGTCAAAGTGTTCGCAGGTCAAGCCATTAATGCCGGCGGCATCATTATCCGCCAGCGGGGAACTAAATTTCACCCGGGTCGCAACGTCGGGATCGGAAAAGATGACACTCTTTATGCGACTTGTGACGGTGTGGTGAAATTCGGGTATCGCAAGGGTCGCCGGCTCGTGGATGTCATCATCAACTGATTCCCAGTTGATCGGTCTCTCCCTGATAACTAACTAACTTCGTCAAGAAGACGCATATCTGTTTCAGGCAACGCGTTGAGTCCACGTATCCTCAATCTCTATGGCGGGTTTCGTGGACGAGTGCAACCTTCACGCAAAAGGTGGAGACGGAGGCGCGGGATGTGTCTCTTTTCGGCGAGAAGCTCACGTCGCGCGCGGAGGCCCAGATGGTGGTGATGGAGGAACAGGGGGAGATGTGTGGCTAGTCGCCGACCGAAACGTTTCCTCGCTTCTCGCCTTTCAGGACTTCCCCTTTCGTCGCGGTGACGATGGCACGCACGGTCAAGGGAAAAAGAAGCACGGAAAAAATGGCGAAGATCTAGTGGTGAAGGTTCCTGAGGGAACCGTGGTGCGTGATTTTGAGGGTGAAATTCTGGCTGACCTAGTTGCCCCTGGCGACCGCTGGCTAGCTGCTGCGGGAGGTCAAGGGGGTCGCGGCAATGCCAAATTCCTCTCGAACAAGCGAAGAGCACCCGCCTTCGCTGAACAGGCAGAAATCGGAGAAGAACGGTGGTTTCGGTTAGAGCTCAAGCTGATGGCGGATGTGGCTCTCGTTGGGTTTCCGAACGCCGGGAAGAGCACGCTGGTTTCGAGAGTTTCAGCAGCCAAACCCAAGGTTGCTTCTTACCCCTTCACCACTCTCTCGCCGCATTTGGGTGTAGTGCGACTTGATGATGACTTCGAGATGGTCATCGCGGACATCCCTGGATTGATCGAGGGCGCAGCGACAGGAAAAGGATTAGGGCATCAGTTTCTCCGCCACGTTGAACGTGTCAGAGTGCTTCTCATCCTCGTTGACCTCGCCGAAGTGGGGGGTCGAACCCCAGATTCGCAGGAAGAAATTCTGATACGGGAACTCACCGAATACGACGCGATCTTGTCGAATCGCCCTCGTATGGTTGTCGGAACCAAGTCAGATGTCGCGAGCCTCACATGGTCAGGCCCGACTATTTCATCTGTTACCGGGCAAGGAATCGACACTCTCGTTGGGCAACTCCGTCGACTGGTCGAAGAGGCGCGAACTGGTGATGAGCAACCTACGCAATACGTTGTTCATCGACCGGTTCCTGAAGGAATTCAAGTAGTTCGGCGCGATGACCGAAGCTTCGAGGTTCTCGGCAGACAGGCTCTAAGAGCAGTGGCTCTCTCAGATCTCACCAACATTGACGCAATGAGTCACGCCCAGGAGCGTTTGGACCAACTGCGTGTTCCCCGAGCTTTGGCTCGAGCAGGAGCAGTAGAGGGGGATGTTGTAATTATCGGAGCGTTCCAATTTGAATATGAGCCCGATCGTTAATCGGTGAGATTGGGCTAGGAAGGTACAGATGCGCGTCATCGTCAAGATTGGAACATCATCGCTGACCAGTGAGAGCGGCGAAGTTAAAATGTCGTCACTCTCCAAGCTGGTTGATGAAGTCGTTGACGCGCGTCACGCGGGCCATGAAGTCATCGTCGTTACCTCAGGTGCAATAACTGCTGGCGTTCAACGACTCGGAATCGGCCGGCCCGATGCACCTGAAGTCTTGCAAGCAGTCTCCGCTGTGGGTCAGATCGACCTCATGCGGGCCTACGGCGACTCTTTCGATTCCCACGGGGTTGCGACCGGTCAGGTACTCCTCGCGCCTCATGACTTCCGAGACCGGAACCAGTACCTGCATGCTCGAACTACCTTCGAGCATCTATTGAACCTCAATGTCGTGCCTATCGTGAATGAAAATGATGCGGTCGCTGATGATGCCATTCGATATGGAGATAACGACCGAATAGCAGCGTTGGTAGCCAATTTGTTGCGAGCGGACCTGTTAGTGCTACTTACGGACACTCCGGGTGTGCTCACAGCTGACCCTCGAATCCAACCCGACGCGACCCTCATTGAGGAAATCGCGGCTACCGATCAAGCCATTGAAGAAGTCGCTGGAGATGCCGGAGTTCGAGGAAGCGGCGGCATGGCGTCGAAACTCGCAGCCGCCAAGATGGCATCGTGGAGTGGCGTCAGGACAGTGATCGCTGCAGCCGATCGACAAGACGTCTTCGCCGATGCGATCTCGGCGGTTCCAGGAACCGGAACCTCGGTCCCTGCACGAGACACTCATGTAGCTGCCAGAAAGTTGTGGATCGGATTTGCTGTTTCGGCGCGCGGTCACATAGTTGTCGATGACGGGGCAACGAAAGCCCTTTCAAGTGATGGCGGTTCGCTGTTGGTTGCCGGAATCATCGGAGTTGAGGGTGACTTTGGACCTGGCGATGCAGTGGAAATTGTTGACCGCAGTGGAAAACCGTTCGCGAAAGGCTTGATGTCTCTCGATAACAACGTCGTTGACCAGTGGAAAGGAAGTCGCACTGAAGACCTCCCTTCAGGCATGTCACCCGTCGCCGTCCACAGAGACGACCTGGTCTTACTGAATTCACCAGAATGACAGAGCTTCCCTAGGAACGGGTCTATTGGCAGATAGGGCGATAGTCTGCGGAAGTGCCCAAAACAGACCTAGCGAGCCACATTTCCCCGATGCGAGAACTCGGGGTCCGGGCTCACGCTGCATCTGCAAGCCTTGTTATGGCTTCGACATCGGAGAAAAATGAAGCTCTACGAACAGCGGCTGACTGTCTGGCCGCCTCCGCACTTGAGATTTTGGAGGCCAACGCGGTAGACGTAAAACGAGCCGAGAATTCTGGCACTCCTGATGCGATTATTGACCGGCTTCGACTCGACTCCACCCGAGTTGACGCGATGGTTCATGGTCTTCGCCAAGTCATAGACCTACCTGATCCTGTCGGAGAAGTCCTCGAAAGATGGACCCGGCCCAACGGGCTAGAAATCGAAAAAATTCGAGTTCCTCTCGGGGTAGTGGCGATTATCTACGAAAACCGCCCCAACGTGACGTGCGACGCATTCGGCTTGTGTCTCAAATCTGGTAACTCTGCCTTTTTGCGAGGTTCTTCAGCGGCGATCGACTCCAATGTCGCGATAACTCGAGCTTTGCGAGAAGGGATTGGTAAAGCCGGTCTGTGCGAAGACGCGCTTTTGTTGGTAACTGATACCTCTCACGAGGCGGCGGTTGAATTCATGCAACTGCGTGGATACATCGATTGCTTAATCCCACGCGGCGGCCCATCGCTCATCAAATCAATCCTCGAAAACGCCAAAGTCCCCTATGTCATTGATGGCGATGGAAACTGCCACATTTACGTCGACCGCGCTGCAGATCTCCAATTAGCGGGCAACGTCGTCGTAAATGCAAAAATGCAGCGCCCGTCTGTCTGTAACGCAGCGGAGTCACTTGTGGTCCACGCCGATATAGCTGAACGTTTCCTCCCTCAAATAGCCGCGGCCCTTGAGGGTGTCGAACTTGTTGGAGACGAAATAGCCCAAGCAATTGTTCCTTCTATCGGCCCGGCGACCGAAAGCGACTGGTCTACCGAATACCTTGACCTGAAAATGAGTGTGCGCGTAGTCGAAACTCTTGATCAAGCCATACATCACGTCAGCGAGAACAGCACAGGTCACAGCGAGGCCATCATTACTAACGATGAAGACGCTGCCCGCGAGTTCGTGCGGCGGGTCGACGCCGCCGCCGTACTCATCAATACTTCAACTAGGTTCGTTGATGGAGAAGAGTTTGGATTTGGTGCCGAAATCGGCATTAGTACCCAGAAGCTGCACGCACGAGGGCCTATGGGCCTTCAGCAGTTGACAACCACCAAGTATATCGTGAACGGACAGGGTCAAACTCGTGGATGACCCAACGTCCGGCACCTGACAAGGAGACACCTAAATGGGCGACACAATGTTCGGCGACCTCGCGTCCGTCCGCCAAGATCTAAGAGATGTTGGGTACCTAGCCGACGATGGAATTGCGAGCGTCGTTTTCCTCGCAGAAAAACTTGGCAAGCCGGTGCTTGTCGAGGGTCCTGCAGGAGTAGGTAAGACTCAATTAGCTAAATCAGTTGCAGCCATGACCGAGGCTCGTCTGATACGGCTGCAATGCTACGAAGGCTTAGATGAGGCCAAGGCGCTTTATGAATGGAACTACAAGAAGCAGTTGCTTCGTATTCAGGCTGACCGGGGTTCTGACTCCAACAACGAAGAGTGGGTGGATCTCCAAGACGACATTTTCAACGACGAGTTCTTGCTGACTCGACCACTGCTGGAAGCCATCAGCGCCGAAGAGAAAGTTGTTTTACTCATTGATGAGGTCGACCGAGTGGAGGTCGAAACTGAAGCCCTGCTACTGGAGATTCTGTCCGAGTACCAAGTCTCTATTCCTGAGCTGGGCACAATCGAAGCTAAGCAGATCCCTCTCGTGTTTCTTACCTCTAACAACACTCGAGAACTTTCCGAAGCACTAAAGCGACGCTGCCTGTTCCTACACATCGACTACCCGCAATTAGAGCGTGAGAAAGAAATTGTGCTCACCAAGGTTGAAGGTATTAGCGACAATCTGGCAGAACAGGTAGCCAGAATTGTTCGTTCGATCCGACAGATAGAGCTGAAGAAGAGCCCATCGGTTTCCGAAACCCTGGACTGGGCCCGCACCTTGGTACTCCTAGGTGTTGAAAGCATTGATGTAGAACAAGCCAAAGAATCGCTACATATTCTTCTCAAATATCAGTCCGATATTGAGAAGACGGCCAAGGAATTGACGGTCGAGGCGTAACACGATGCTTGATCTCCTGAGTGGCTTCGTCGTCGAGTTACGCAACGCTGGACTTCCCGTCTCTCTGACCGAAAATCTTGACGCCATGCAGGCCGTCAAGCACATCCCCATCGAAGATCGAGCGGCATTTAAATACGCGCTCGCGGCGACTTTGGTTAAAAATGAGCAACACTGGAAGGCTTTTGAAACTGTCTTCGAGGTGTACTTCTCTCTTCGAGGACCTGAGTACAACGTTTTTGACGAAGATGGCGAGATCGACGAAGACTCCCTAGAAGAGTGGATGTCTCAACAAATGCGAGGCATGGGCGGCCAGGGGTCGGCAGAGGACATGAGTCCTGAAGAAATAGCTGAAATGCTCTTTAGAGCGCTTATGAACGCGGACGAGGCCATGATGGCTGCGATGGCTCGGGCTGCCGTGACGCAGTTCGCTGGAATGGAACCAGGCCGGCCGGTTGGGGGCACCTACTACCTATACAGAACTCTCCGCAATCTCGATCTAGACGGCATGCTGGACCGGCTGATGGAAGAAGCGCAGCAAAGATCTCAAGACGATATGACGCCGCTCCAAGAACGTCTTGAACGCGAGGAATATGAGAACAGAATCGAAGATCTGAAACGAGAGATTGAAGCTGAGATTCGTCGAAGGTTGGTAGCTGATCGCGGCGTTGAAGCTATGACAAAAACCCTGCGCAAGCCGCTCCCCGAAGATGTCGACTTCATGCATGCTTCTCGGGAAGAGATGGTGAGTATACGAAAAGCTATTCAGCCTCTCACTCGAAAACTCGCAGCTCGACTGGCACGAAAACGTAAGCATAAGCGTCGAGGCCCATTGGATTTCCGGGCCACGGTCCGGCAATCACTCAGCTATGGGGGAGTGCCTGCAGAACCCCGTTTTCGTCACCCTCGCCCCAATAAACCTGAACTTGTCGTTGTCGCTGACATCTCAGGCTCGGTAGCCGCTTTTGCTCGCTTTACATTGCACCTCGTTTACGCCTTACAGAACCAATTCAGCAAAGTGCGTTCATTTGTGTTCATTGACGGTATTGATGAAGTCACCCACATGTTCCAGAACGAAGAAGACATCACTAATGCGGTTCACCGAGTAAATACCGAGGCCGACGTGGTGTGGGTTGACGGTCACTCTGACTACGGTCACGCTTTTGGAGTGTTTTGGGAGAACTACGGATCGCAAATCAGCTCAAAATCAACTGTGATGTTCCTCGGGGACGCGCGTAACAACTATCACTCAACCAACGCTTGGGTGATTAAGGAAACGGCGAAGAAAGCACGATCAGTTTTTTGGCTTAACCCGGAGCCAAAGTCGTATTGGGATACTGGGGATTCAGTAATTACTGAATACGCGACGCACGTTGACGGAGTGTTCGAGTGCCGAAACTTGCGTCAACTAGAAGGTTTCGTTGATCATTTGGCTTAGTCGTGACATGTCACGACAATTGATCAACGAAAGTCAGTGAGAAGTTCGGCTACATGGAACGCTAAATCAAGTGATTGGCGGCCATTGAGGCGGGGGTCACACATGGTTTCGTAGCGGTCACCGAGGTGCTCAGCCGCCAAAGCGTCGCCGCCCCCTACACATTCGGTGACTGAGTCGCCAGTTAACTCGCAATGAACCCCTCCGGGCCACGTGTCCTCTGCTTTGTGTACTTCGAAATATTCGCGGACCTCGTCCATGATGACGTCGAAAGCTCTCGTCTTGAAACCCGTTTCAGTTTCATAGGTGTTGCCGTGCATCGGATCACATTCCCAGACAACTGGATGGCCGGCATCAGTGACCTTGCGCAAGATTTTTGGCAACACATCCCCAACTTTGTCGGCTCCCATTCGACTGATGAGAGTCAGTCGTCCAGGAATTTGATCTGGATTTAATGCGTCACACAAAGCGAGAGCGTCTTCAGGCGAAGTAGAGGGCCCGATTTTGCAGCCGATCGGATTGTGCACTCCTCGGAGGAATTCGATGTGCGCTCCGTCGAGTTCACGAGTTCGCTCGCCGATCCACAACATGTGCGCGGAGCAGTCGTACCAATCGCCAGTGATGCTGTCCTGACGTGTGAGAGCTTGTTCGTATCCCAATAGCAGAGCTTCGTGACTTGTGTAGAGCTCAACCTGGCGCATAGCCGCGTCGTCAGTGTCGAAACCACATGCGGTCATGAATTGCAATGCCCTCTCGATCCCTTCCGCGAGACGTTGGTAACGTTCCCCCACTGGGCTCGACGCCACGAATTCCTGATTCCAGTTGTGAACTTGTCGAAGATCGGCGTAGCCACCGCGAGTGAATGCCCGCAAAAGATTTAAGGTCGCCGCCGAAGTGTTGTAAGCCTGAAGTAATCGCTTGGGATCAGGTCTGCGGGAATCTTTATCAAACGTAATGTCGTTGACTATGTGGCCACGAAAACTAGGGAGAGTGGAGCCGTCACGTGTTTCGGTACCTGATGATCGAGGTTTCGCAAACTGACCGGCTATGCGTCCCACCTTCACCACAGGCAAACCAGCGGAGTATTGAAGCACTACCGCCATCTGGAGAATGACTTTCAACCTGTCACGTATAGCGTCAGCGCTGCTTAGATCGAAAGACTCAGCACAGTCGCCCGCTTGCAGAACTACTGCTTGGCCCTTGGCCACCCGCGCGAGCTGATCTGTTAGGCGACGTGCTTCACCCGCGAAAACGAGTGGGGGACGCGCTTCAAGTTCATGTAATGCCTCATCTAAAGCGCCGAGTTCAGGCCATTCGGGTTGTTGGCCCGCTGGGCACTCATTCCAGGAACCGGGATGCCAAGTGGTGGTCACAGTATTAAGTGTGCAGGTTTAGGAACCGTTATGCCAAAGAAGATTCGCGTTTAGGTGTTGATACCCATTAAGCGACGATGACTAGAGCGTCCTCTCGAAGTTCGTCTACTGCTCGTTTTACGAGCCGTCGGGCTGCCTCAGCGGTCACTCCAAGTTCCTCGCCGACTTCCCGATAGCTGTGGCTTTCACCGTCGATCAAACCAAATCGGCGGGCTACCGCCAACTGCGCCCTTGGATCCAGACGATCTAGAAGCCCGCGGATCATTTCCTTCCGATCATTCTCTAGAGCGTGATCTTCAGGGCTTGGCGCATCGTCGCCGATGAGATCCACCAACGTGCTGTCACCGTCGTCTCCGATGTTTTTGTCAAGGGAAGTCGGAGTGCTAATGCGCTGGAGCCATGCGTTTTCGTCGTCGAGCCCGTCGCTGTCTCCGCCGCTGTGGCGCAGCGCAGCGCGAAGGCTTGCTGACCGGTCGCTAGGCAGACGAATCAGGCTCGCTTTTTGATCCAGGGCTCGACCTATGGACTGCCGAATCCAGAACGTGGCATATGTCGAAAACTTGAAACCTCTACGCCAGTCAAACTTCTCCACGGCGTGTTCCAAGCCGAGGTTTCCTTCCTGGATGAGGTCGAGGAGCTCCATGGCAGGGGGGAGCGGATAGCGGCGAGCGATGGACACCACGAGTCGCAAGTTGGCTCGAATGAAACGATCGCGAGCAGCAGCAGCTTCACGGACCGCAACACGCAGGGAGCGACGTTCCGCTGTAGTTAATTGTTCTTCACTCTCTAAGGTCACCCGAGCATCTCGCCCGCGTTCTATTGTCTTCGACAACATCTTTTCGTCGTCGGCTGTCAGTAAGGCCACTGCACCAATTTCGTTTAGATACTGGCCTACGGAATCACTCATTATTCTTCATCTCCACCGGCGGGGGACCGGGTCTCGTTGACTCGAGGGGGAGCCTCCGAGTCGTGGTACCTCCGCAGAAGAGGGACCGATTTACGTTGCCGTCTGAAACCTCAGGGGCATGTTGTTGGTTGTTCTGCGATCTTTCTCGCTGGTTCTTGGTTGAGGCAGCGCTGTGAAGGCGCGTCCTCTGTAACTAATGGTCAGGTTGGCGCTGCGATATAAATACTCCAGCCAAACGCCGGTCAGGGGCTTGGCCGAATCGCAGACCAAACAACAATAGTGCATGGAATCAGGAGATGCTAATCACTAGGCCTCTAAACTGTGTGCATGGGTCAGCGAATCGGGTTATTCGGTGGCAGCTTCGATCCACCCCATATAGGTCATTTGTTAGCAGCGGTGGCGGTCCAAAGCGCTCTTCGACTAGATCGAGTCATCCTTGTTGTCGCTAACGATCCGTGGCAAAAGTCGACGCAACGGCACATAACAGATTCCCATCATCGCTTGGCTATGGTCCGGCTGTTGGTGGAAGAGTTCGAAGGTATTGAGGTGAGCGATTTAGAGATATCGCGCGGGGGTCCTAGCTACACAATAGAAACCGTTAACGAATTACGAGACCGAGGTGATGAAGTGATCCTGGTCGTCGGAGCAGATGCTGCTGCGGGACTAGACACATGGGAGCGGTCGGATGAACTTCGTGAGCTTGTGGAGGTCGCTGTGGTGGACCGGCCCGGCTATCCATGGCCCGAACTGCCCGGTTGGCGCCTGCATCGAGTGAAAGCTGAGTCATTAAATATTTCGAGTTCCGGAGTTAGACATCTGGTGGGTGACGGAACCTCAACTCACGACAGCGTGCCGGCTGCAATTCGCAGCTATATCGACCGCCACGGACTTGAGTGGTCGTAGATCTGAGATCTGAAACGACGATCCTCGCTCCAAGCGAGGGAAGATGCGAGGATGCTCAACGATGAACCACCGTTCGGACCCAGAAATTTTGCCGCCGCTACTGTTAGCGGCGGTGCGCGGTGCAGCGGACCTCCAAGCCACGGATGTTATAGCGCTCGCTGTAGGTGACGTTTTAGGTATCACTGACTGGTTTGTAGTTACAAGCGCATCCAATATGCGACAAGTTCGGCGGATAGCGGAACATGTAGAAGCAGCCGTCAAAGAGGCCGGAGGTGAGGGCCCGCGGCGAATCGAAGGACTGGAAGACGCGACATGGATACTCCTCGACTTTGGTTTATTTGTGGTTCACGTTTTCTATGAAGAAACCCGTTCTTTCTACGACATTGAACGTCTTTGGTCTGACGTTCCTAAGATCAGATTTGACGGCGACGGAATCCCCGCGAGCTGACTCGGCATAGGTCACGAAATCACCCGTCGGACTCTTTTCAGTTGCAGGTGACTAAAACAACTGACGCCCGTCGGTGCAGCGGACCTGCCAAGCTGTGGCTGTGAATGTCCCTGTTTTCCCTTTGAAACATTCCTCGACGGACATCATCTCGCCACAAGCTGTACTTGAGGATTGGGCCTTACAGAATCGTTTCGATCCGGCTAACTGGCACGCCAAAGCAGCCATATTGGTCTACGACCGACCCTTACATAGACGACTTCTCGAACTTCATGATCTTCAAGT
>Ga0066855_10000206_pt1 | contig 12291 bp, 11 predicted proteins | sample ETNtaG_14_FD_65604 | JGI IMG/M metagenome (GOLD analysis project Ga0066855, IMG submission 65604) | Marine microbial and viral communities from oxygen minimum zone, Eastern Pacific Ocean - ETNP201406SV73 | ecosystem: Environmental > Aquatic > Marine > Oceanic | place: Pacific Ocean: Eastern...
TATAATAGCAAAAAAGATAATAATTGCTACTAATGGATATACGAATAGATTAGTTCCTAAGCTAAAGCCCTTAATCTTTCCGGTTGGAAGTTATATAGTAGTAACCGAGCCACTTACAAAAGAATTACAGAATATTATTAGCCCAAAAAAGCGAATGTATTATGATTCAAAATGGTTTTTAAATTATTTTAGGCTAACACCGGATGGGCGCATGCTTTGGGGCGGCCGAAACGATTTGAGCACGGATTTGGATTTGAATGAAAGTGCATCCATTTTAACGAAACAGGTTTGCACGATTTTTCCAGAATTGAATGATGTTAAATTCACTCATTCCTGGACAGGGAAACTTGGGGTTACCTTTGATTTAATGCCGCATATTGGGCAGATCAATGGCATTCATTATGCATTAGGATATGGGGGTCATGGTTTATCCATTGCTACTTATCTTGGAACAGAATTGGGCTTACTTATGACGGGACAAAAAGATCGAAGTCCGTTTATGGAGATCTCCCATCAGACCATGTTTTTTTATAGAGATAAACCCTGGTTTATACCTTTTGCAGCAAGATATTTTCGTTTTCTAGACTGGATCTCATAGTCAATGACTTCGATATCAAATATAGATTATTTTATTATTGCTGTCTATATGTTGGGGATGGTTGGAATTGGTTTTTGGTTTTCTAAACGTCATGGAGATTTTGAAGATTTTTTTCTGGCAGGTCGATCTCTAACTACTCCTTTACTAATCACTACTCTTATCTCTACCTATTATGGATTAGATGTTTTATTTGGTGATTCGCAGTTAGCATTTACAGATGGGGTTGTCGCATGGTTTGGTTATGCAAGGCCTACTTATGCATTTTTTCTAATAGCGGCCTTTTTATTAGCCCATCGTTTAAGAAAAGAGAATTTTTTAAGTCTTCCTGATATTTTGGATAAATATTATGGGAAGAAGACTCGGTATGTGGGTGCGGTCACTTCCTTTATTTATTCACTTCCCGCATTGTCACTTTATGGGTTTGGGATGTTGGGCGAAGTCATTCTCGGCTGGGAGCCCATCATGGGCATGGTGGTTTTGGGCGGCATCGCCTTAGTCTATACACTCACCGGTGGATTTTGGGCTGTCGCTTTCACGGACTCGATCCAGTTTGTACTCATGTGTGTTGTCTTGGCTATGGCATTTCCCTTTGCCATGAATTTGATTGGTGGATTCGATGAAATGATCGAAGTATTGGAGCCCAGCTACTTTGATACTATGGGCGATATGTCCATTTGGCTTATCATTATTTATGCATCCACGGGACTTTCGATCTTGGTTGAACCCACATTTTACCAGCGGATTTTTGCTGCAAAATCTTATAAGAATGTGAGAAATGCCCTGGTGATCGGTATCTTCATTTGGGGTTCCTACGATTGGATTATTACCATTATAGCCATGGCTGCTAAAGTGGCAGTTATCCAGGGGACGTTGCCCTTTGATGTTGCACCCGATGCTGCCTTATTAACGATCATGGTGGCAGCGCTACCTGCCGGTGCCCTCGGATTATTTATGGCGGGTGTCTTGTCTACGGAAATGTCCACCTTGGATTCTTATTGTCTTGTTGCCGGCGGAAATGTTGCCTACGATATTTATAAACCCGCTTTTAAACCAGATGCTACCGATCAGGAATTAATCAAAACAACGCGCCATGGTATTTTATTGTCTTGGGTTTTGGGGTTTGCCATGGCCATTTCATTTGATCAAATGCTGGGACTTTGGGTTTTTATGGCATCTATCCTGATCTCAAGTGTGTTAGCGCCAATTCTGCTGGGAATGTATGTACCCAATTTTCGAAAACCACTTGCAGGATTTTTAAGTGCAGGATTGGGATTGGTTTCCACCGTCATCCTGAATATTTATATCATGACAAATGGTGTATTTGATTTAGAAGAGGAAACTTATATTATTGATTGGTTTGGAATCGATTTTATGCTAGAATTTGTGATGTATATCACCGTTCCAATTTCGCTCATTGGATTTTTTGTGGGTGTATTATTCGATAAAGGAGACCATCATAAGTAATTGGGAAATATTCACCTGGATTACTGTTATTATTCTGGGCTTTGGTTCGGTTGCTGTTTTTGTATTATTCGTCAAGGACATAAAAGAGATCTTGAAAAAATTTCATAAAGAGTAAAAAATGAACACACAAAACTATATTAACAATACCTGGTGTGATGCAGAATCGGGCAAAACATTCGATGTGGAAAACCCATTCACAGAAGAAGTGATTGCAAAGGTTCCTGCCAGCGCGGAAGCGGATGTAAATAAAGCAGTCGCAGCGGCGAAAACGGCTTTTCAGGATTGGCGGCAATTAACCGCCGGTGAGCGAAAAGATCACATGCGAGCCATGGCGAATAATTCCCGGGAACACGCGGAAGAAATTGCAAAAACGATTTCCACGGAAATGGGAAAACCTTTTGGGGACGCCATAAGCGAAATTGAAGACGTGGCGGAATATTTAGAATATTATGCTGAAATGGCACGGGATCATGTGGGTCGAATTGTAGCTCCTGTGGTGGAAAAATCCATGTCCTTGGTCCGGTATGAGCCCTATGGTGTGGTGGGCTGTATCATTCCCTGGAATTATCCATTATCTCTCATGGGCTGGAAACTGGCACCGGCATTGGCAGCAGGAAATACGATTGTTATGAAACCATCGGAAGTCACATCACTCTCCATTTTGCATTGGATTGAATTGGCTGGCGGTGATATGCCACCGGGAGTCATGAATGTTATAACCGGTTTGGGTGGAGAAGCAGGTGAAGCCTTGGTCAAGCATCCTGATGTTCCAATTCTTACATTTACAGGATCGATTCGAACCGGGAAACGGATTGCCCGATTGGCTGCAGATCATTTGAAAAAAGTATCTTTGGAACTGGGTGGAAAAGATCCGGTCATTGTTTGTGATGATGCGGATATTGAAGTGGCTGCAAAAGGGTCTGCCTGGGGTGGATTTTTAAATGCAGGGCAGGTTTGTACTTCGGTAGAACGGGTTTATGTTTTTGATAATATTGCTGACAAATTCACGGAAGCACTTGTTGAAGAAGCAAAAAAAGTAAAGTTAGGTGATCCATTTGATAAAGGAACTGATGTGGGTCCCATGTCATCCAAAATGCAATTTTCCAATACGATCAATAAAGTTGATCTTGCAAAAAAAGAAGGCGCTCGAGTGTTGACAGGTGGAAAAAAATCAGACCTATTTGAAAAAGGGTATTTTTATGAACCCACCGTTTTTGACCAAGTTACACCCAACATGGAAATTATTATGGAGGAAGCGTTCAGTCCTGTGATTCCGGTTCAGCGAATCAAATCATTGGATGAAGCGATCGCCATGTCCAACTCAACAAGATATGGTTTGGGTTGCACTATTTTCACCCGGGATATTGAGCGAGCATTGACCGCAGCAGACAATATTCAGGTCGGAACCTTCTGTATTAACAGCCCCTTAATGGAAAATATGGCAGCCCCTTTTGGCGGCATGAAACAGTCTGGAATTGGCAGGGAGCATGGCATAGAAGCGCTGGAAGAATTCCGGGAAGCGAAACATATCTTTATCGATTACGACCATTCTAATAAAGGGTGGTGGTTTGGGAATAATGGGGAATAGAAATTATTCTTCTCCGATATCCTCATTCCAAACCTCCGGATTATCCTGAATGTATTTTGCAAGCATGGTAATACATGTTTCAGAATTCAGGTCAATAATTTCAACGCCAGATTCTTTTAACCAATCAACCCCACCGGGGAAATTGACCGATTCACCTATAATGACTGTTTTTATGTTGAATTGCCGGATCAACCCGCAGCAATACCAGCAGGGTGCCAGGGTTGTGACCATAATAATATTGGCATAGGATCGTTGCCGCCCCGCATTCCGGAAGGCATCCGTCTCGCCATGAAGCGACGGATCATTATTCTGGATACGCCTGTTGCGACCTTTTCCAAGCAAGGTACCATCATTGTGGAAAAGAGCAGCACCAATGGGAATTCCGCCCTCATCCAATCCTTTCCGGGCTTCCTGGATGGCAATAGTTAACATTTGTTCGTATTGTGCAGATTTTGATGATTTCATTTCTATTGTATGATTAACTTTCAACAAATTCTTGGGAAGTTGGAATATATCCAAAACAGAGAAAAGGGGCAAAGTATTCACACATTGGCTTCCCGTAAAAAATTATTAAAATAAAATGATAAATTTGATATTAATTAAAGGAATTTATGTCAGAAAATAAAACATCATTGTTATATAATATTGACGATAATCCACCTGTTTTAGAAACAGCCATTCTGGGCTTGCAGCATTACTTGACCATGTTCGGTTCAACTGTAGCAATCCCACTATTATTGGCACCAGCATTAGGAATTGAAGATCCAGTTCAAAAAGGATGGCTAATTGCAACCATGTTTTTTGTCAGTGGAATTACCACACTCCTGCAAACCACATTCGGGAATCGCCTGCCCATCGTCCAAGGGGGAACCTTTTCTTTTTTAGCGCCCACCTTTGCGATCTGTGGTATGGCAGCCCTGGCAAATGCCGGTTGGGAAGTGCGCATGCAACATGTTCAAGGCGCCATTATAGCCGGTTCTCTAGGAGAGATTATAATTGGTGCCAGTGGGATTATCGGGCGCTTGTTGCGATTTGTCGGTCCCATCACTATCGCGCCTACTATTGCGTTAATTGGTTTATCCTTATTCAAATTTGGTGCACCGGAAGCAGGGCGACATTGGCCCATCGGCGGCTTAACCATTTTTCTGATTATTCTTTTCAGTCAATATCTTCGGCATAAGCATCGAACGTTTGAATTGTATCCAATCCTGCTCGCTATTGGTACTGCCTGGGGTGTGGCCGCTGTGCTCACAAGCTTGGGATTTTTCCCTGAAGGACACCCATCTCACACAAGTTTGGACAATTTGAAAAACGCACCCTGGTTTCGCATTCCCTATCCTTTTCAGTGGGGAATGCCACAGTTTGGCGCTGCTGCAATTGTAGGAATGGTGGCCGGGTATATTGCCTCTATGGTGGAATCCATTGGCGATTATTATGCCTGTGCCCGACTTTCCGGAGCGCCGACTCCCAATAAAGATACCATCAACCGTGGTATTACATTTGAGGGTATTGGCTGTTTGGTGGCCGGGATCTTTGGCACGGGAAACGGAACCACGTCCTACAGCGAAAATATTGGCGCCATTGGTTTAACTCGGGTTGGCTCTCGCAGGGTGGTGCAGGCGGGAGCTGTGATCATGATTCTGTTGGGTACGGTTTCTAAATTCGGGGCGCTGTTTACAACTATTCCCCAACCAATAGTGGGTGGCATGTATTGTGCCATGTTTGGGATGATCGCAGCTGTGGGATTGTCGAATCTTCAATTTGTGGATCTCAATTCAGCCCGGAATTTATTCATCCTGGGCTTTGCCTTTTTTATGGGATTATCTGTTCCTGAATATTTTGGACAACAACCCCTTCAATTTGAACCAGTTTGGTTGGCAAATGTTCTGAATACATTAGGAAGTACAGGGATGGCAGTGGGCGCTTTTACAGCGTTGCTCTTAGATAATACCATTCCGGGGACCGATGAGGAACGAGGCCTAAATGCCTGGGGAAATCGTTAAAATAATCATGAAAAAATATAAAATAAAAATAAGTGGAAAATTATGTCAGTGCTGATTAAAAATGGTCGCGTCATCACAGCAGTTGATGATTATTTGGCCGATGTCTTTATCAAAAATGAAACTGTCACCCTTATTGGGAAAAATTTAGAGATGGAAGCGGATGAGATCATTGATGCTTCCGGGAAATATTTATTCCCTGGTGGTTTGGATCCTCATACACATCTTGACATGCCTTTTGGCGGCACAACCTCTGCGGATGATTTTGAAACGGGAACCCTGGCAGCGGCTCATGGCGGCACAACAACTCTGATCGATTTCGCCATCCAAAGCAAAGGCCAGTCAACCCTGGAAGCGTTGGATATATGGCACGAAAAAGCAGACGGGAAAACAGCCATCGATTACGGGTTTCACATGATAATCACCGATTTGGAGGATAACCGTGTCCATGAAATGAAAATGCTGGCTGACGATGGTGTAACCTCCTATAAGCTATTCATGGCCTATCCGGGTGTTTTGTATGTGGACGATGGAACCATTTATCGTGCCATGCGTCAAGCGGGTGAAAACGGAACGGTTGTATGTATGCACGCTGAAAACGGTATTGTCATTGATGAAATTGTAAAAATCGCTTTGGCGGAAGGAAAAACAGAGCCAAAATATCATGCCCTGACCCGCCCCACACGGATGGAAGCGGAGGGTGTCCATCGCGCCATTTCTATTGCGGAGGTCGCCCATGTTCCGGTCTATATTGTTCATCTCTCAAGTTCTGATGCATTGGAGCAGGTCATGCTGGCCCGGAATCGAGGTGTTCATGCCTTTGCGGAAACCTGTCCCCAGTATCTCTTTTTGGATCATTCTTATTATGAACAGGAAGGATTTGAAGGAGCCAAATATGTCATGACACCTGCCTTGAGGGAAAAATGGAATCAGGATGAACTTTGGAAGGGGCTTCGGTTCGGAGATCTTCAATCCATTTCCACGGACCATTGTCCTTTCTGTTTCAAGGATCAAAAAATATTGGGGATTGATGATTTTTCCAAGATTCCCAATGGCGGTCCCGGTGTGGAGAATCGCATGAGTCTTGTTTACAATGGCGGTGTGAATTCAGGCAGAATTTCACTGAATAAATTTGTTGAATTGACTTCCACAGCCGCAGCAAAAACATTTGGATTATTTCCTAAAAAAGGTACTATCGCTGTGGGCAGCGATGCGGATATTGTTATTTTTGATCCGCATCGAAAAGAAACAATCAGCATTAACAATGCCTGTACCCATCACATGAGAGTGGATTACAATGCTTATGAAGGTTTTGAAGTAACCGGCTTTACAGAAACCGTTCTTTCCCGCGGGAAGGTTATCATTAAGGATTGTGACTATGTGGGACAAAAAGGTGATGGTCAATTTTTAAAACGCGGCCTGTATGGCGGAATGAAATAAATGTAGGTTAGCGGTAATTGGTGAGTGGCAAATGGCAAATGGCAAATGGCAAATGTTGAGTGCCTGCCCGCCGAAGACTCGACGTAGGCGGGGTAACAGGTGAGTCGTAAAAATAATATGGTAAAAAAGATCCAAACAAAGGAGAGTAAACATGCCAAGAAATATTAAATCCGGGTTGATCCAGATGAGCCTTCCCATGACAGAAGGAGAAGGGAGCATTGCAGAAATCAAAGAAGCCATGCTCCAAAAACATATTCCTTTTATTGAAGATGCGGGAAAACAGGGTGTTCAGATCTTATGTCTCCAGGAAATATTCAATACACCCTACTTCTGTCCGGGACAAGACAACGCCTGGTATGCATCCGCGGAATCAGTTCCCGGTCCCGCTACTGAACGAATGCAAGAGTATGCGAAAAAATACAACATGGTCATTATTGTACCCGTATATGAAAAAGAGCAGGCCGGTGTACTTTATAATACGGCTGCTGTCATTGATGCCGATGGTGAATACCTGGGCAAATACCGCAAGAACCATATTCCCCATACATCGGGATTTTGGGAAAAATATTTTTTCAAACCAGGGAATTTGGGTTATCCTATTTTCGAAACAAAATATGCAAAAGTGGGGGTCTACATTTGTTACGACCGTCACTTTCCTGATGGGGCAAGATGCCTTGGATTGAACGGCGCAGAAATCGTTTACAATCCTTCTGCAACCGTAGCAGGATTGAGTGAATATTTATGGAAATTAGAGCAACCAGCCCATGCGGCGGCAAATGGATATTTCATGGGTTGCATCAACCGGGTTGGAACAGAAAAACCCTGGGACTTGGGTGAATTTTACGGCACATCGTATTTTGTGAATCCAAGAGGGCAAATTTTCGCTGAAGCATCCCGGGATAAGGATGAATTGCTGGTTGCAGAATTTGACCTGGACATGATCGATGAAGTTCGCTCTACCTGGCAATTCTTTCGTGACCGCCGCCCAGAAACCTATGATAAGTTGGTCGAACTTTAAAACAATTTAATATAAAGAGAAAATTATGGCAGATATAAGCATAGAAGTAAACGGCATTAAATTCCCCAACCCATTTGTAATTGGGTCAGGGCCTCCAAGCACTAATTCAAAAACTATCATCAAGGCTTTTAATAATGGCTGGGGTGGTGTCTCCGCAAAAACGGTAAGTTTAACAGAGACTCCGGTCATAAATGTAGCCCCTCGATATGGGAAGTTAAAAACCCCAAGTGGTGAAATTATCGGCTTCGAGAACATCGAACTGATATCCGATAGAACACTGGAAGTGTGGTTAGATGAATACAAGAAAATAAAAGATGCTCATCCTGACAAAGTGTTGATCTCTTCGATAATGGAGAAATACAATAAGGATTCATGGCAGGAATTAACAGGTAGAATAGCCGAAACAGGGGTAGATATGTTTGAACTGAATTTCTCTTGCCCTCACGGACATCCCGAAGAAGGCATGGGAGCTTTCATGGGGCAGAGTCCCGATATGGCGAGAGAAGTAACGGGTTGGGTTGCCGAAGTTACGGACTTGCCAATATGGGCCAAAATGACACCCGATATTTTAGATATCACAGAACCTGCCAAAGCTGCGATGGAAGGTGGTGCAAGTGGCGTTGCAGCAATCAATACCATACCATCCATTTTAAATATTGACCTCGAAACGCTGGCTCCAATGCCCGCGGTGGAGGGCCATTCAACCCCCGGTGGATATTCTTATTATGCCGTGAAACCCATTGCTTTGCGTATGGTGTCCCAAATAGGAAGAGGGGTCCCCGATGCAGAAATATCAGGTATCGGTGGCGTTATCAGTAGTCGTGAGGCTATAGAATTTATTCTGATGGGCAGTTCTACTGTTCAGGTATGTACAGGTGTCATGTTGCAAGGGTACGAGATGATTGAAGAAATGTGTGAAGGTTTATCGAACTTCATGGAAAAACATGGTTTCCAAACCGTTCGCGAGTTTGTCGGGCATTCATTGCAATATCTTACAACACATCATGACTTGGCAGATAAGCGACTCGCACGAAAAGCAGAATCATTAGGCGTGAATCGTGACAATAATTGGACAGGTGATATTAAGAAGGAAACAGACGAGTTAGTCAGTAAATAAGTTTCGGGTTGAAAATTCTGGGTTCAGAATTTGGATGATGAGTTAACGAGTGGTTGAGGCCATTGGGTTTCTTAAGCAACAGACGGATTCAAAAAAAAAAATAAATTAATAAGATTTAAATAAAAGGAAATAAATATGTCTTCAAAAGCAAATCTTGAACACCTTTGGATGCCCTTTTCGGCGAACCGAGGATTCAAGGCTGAACCTCGATTGATGAATGAGGCAAAAGGGATGTATTTTTTTAAACCGGATGGTACACAGGTATTGGATGGTACAGCAGGGTTATGGTGTTGTAATGCGGGTCATGGAAATGATAAAATAGTAAAAGCAATTCAGGATCAGGCTGCTAAACTGGATTTTGCCCCTTCCTTCCAGATGGGTCATCCCCTGGGATTTGAAGCGGCGGAAAAATTACTTTCCATTGCACCATCGGATGCATTTCAATATGTATTTTTTACCAACTCCGGTTCTGAAGCTGTGGACACAGCATTGAAAATTGCTCTCGGTTATCAGCAACATCGTGGCAAGGTAGATAAAACTATTTTAGTTGGTCGGGAGCGGGCTTATCATGGCGTTGGATTTGGTGGAATTTCTGTAGGCGGCTTACCGCTGAATAAAAAACACTTTTCTCTCCTTTCTAATGTGGATCACATTTGTGCCACACATGATTTGGGAAAAAATGCTTTCAGCAAAGGTCAACCAGATTTTGGCGAGGAATTAGCAGATGATCTTTTGCGTGTGATAAATAAACATGGCGCCGATAAAATTGCAGCCTTTATTACAGAACCGTTGGCAGGTTCTACCGGTGTGCTAATCCCACCCAAAGGTTACTTGGAACGAATTAGAGAAATATGTACTGAACATGATATTTTACTCATTTTCGATGAAGTTATTACGGGTTTTGGTCGATTAGGTACTTCATTCGCTGCAGATTATTTTGGGGTTGAACCTGATATGATTACCTGTGCAAAAGGATTAACCAGTGGAACGGTTCCCATGGGCGCCGTCATGGTGAAACAAGAGATTTATAGTGCCTTTCAGGATAGAGACCCCAAAGCAATTGACCTATTTCATGGTTATACTTATTCTGCACATCCTATGGCAGCAGCAGCCCTGATCGCCACCCTGGATGTTTATCGGGAAGATGGATTATTTGAACACGCAAACGAACGCTCTTCCTATTGGGAAAATGCACTTCACTCTTTGAAGGGGACCGATCCTATAATTGATATCCGGAATTTGGGTTTGGTTGCTGGTATAGAAATGGAAGCCAAAGAAGGGAAACCCGGCACAAGAGGGTATGATGTTTTCACAAATGCATTCCATAATCATGATTTGCTTTTGAGAATAACAGGTGATACAATTGCTTTATCCCCACCACTTATTGCGGAAAAGGAACATATTGATCAAATTGTTGATATTTTGAGAAAAATAATTCCCAACCATTGAGCTTGTTAAAATGGAAGAGTAAATAACAATCAAAAAGAAAAAAATTATCATGAGTAATAAAGTTACATTTCAAAATTATGGTGCCCAACAAAACTGGGTAAACGGTGGATTTCACTCATCCACATCTAAAAAAACCATTTCTGTGATCTCTCCCTATTTTGATAAAGAGATTGCAACCATTCCGGAATCTAATTTCTCTGACTTGGATTATGCTGTTCAAAAAGCAAAAGCGGCGTTCCCTTAAGTGGCGTCATAGGGAAATCAGAGATTATGGATTCTGTTCATGTTGGAGGTATTGGTGGTACTTATAGTGGAAACCCACTAGCCTGCGCTAGAGGTTTTAGATATAATGACCACGGAAAGATTACCTGAAAAAGCTAATAATATTGGAAAAGCCTTTCGCGCCAAAATAGATGGTATTATTAATAAAGCCCCGTGGATCAAAGAAGTTCGTGGGATGGGTGCGATGATGGCAGTAGAAATTTGGGATCCAGATACTGGCGAGCCTGATAAAGAAAGAACTAATCGTATTCATCAATATGCATTAGAACACGGACTTATTATGATTACTGCAGGAACTTTTGGGAATGTGATACGCACGTTAATGCCATTAAACATTAATAGAGAAACATTAGAGGAAGGCCTGAATATTTTATGTGAGGCCTTAATCATAAAAAGTTAATAAAAATAATTAGTTAATATATTTCAAACCATTTAGGGTTCAAATCCGGCCATTCATTGTTTTCTGCTTGTTCTGTTTTTTCTGGCCAATTATTTTTTCCGCTCCAATGATCAATCTGTATCTTATATACTGATGTTTGTTTTAGTTCACTATCTGTGATCGGTCTATAGTCCTTTCCAGATTTCATTTTTCCAAAATATTTTTTTAATAGACCGTTTAATATTTTCTTTTTTTTAGCAGGATCATCTATAACAAAAAGGCTGCCAAATATCATTATGCTCTTATACTGGATACTTTTTTCTAGGGGAATATTCGATGGAAGAAGCCTTCCAGACTGAAAGCACTCGAAACAAACCTCAGGGTAATTATTTGCATTATATCGAATTCGTCCAAATGCATTTGAATGAAAATAAATTTCATGTTTATCTCTTGAGTACCAAAAAGTAGTTGGGATAATGAATGGTTGCTTTTTATCGCGAGTAGCTACGTGTCCAACCATTGTATCATTTAATAGTTTTACTATTTGTTTGTCATCCATAACAAGATCATCTATTCTAGACCGATTAATTGGTTTTTTATTAGGATCATAACTCATGAATGAATATAAATAATTTTAATCAATAATTATTAATAGTTTTGAATTATTAGTCATGTTTTTGACAATTCTTTCTACTTTTGCAGTATATAATTATTTCTTGTGTACTATAGACTGTATGGTTTAATATTAGAAAGTAGAGGGAATCCACATACCTTTCTAATACATACGTAAAATTAGATCGTTGTATTTGGTTCCGATTCTAAATAATAAACACAATGAAGGAGTAGACTATGAAAAAAGTAGTTCTAGTATTAACATGCCTACTTACAACATCTTTTTTGTTTGCACAATCTATCTCAGGGATTGTCACTGACAGTGATGGAAACCCTTTAGCTGG
>Ga0066855_10000209_pt1 | contig 12218 bp, 7 predicted proteins | sample ETNtaG_14_FD_65604 | JGI IMG/M metagenome (GOLD analysis project Ga0066855, IMG submission 65604) | Marine microbial and viral communities from oxygen minimum zone, Eastern Pacific Ocean - ETNP201406SV73 | ecosystem: Environmental > Aquatic > Marine > Oceanic | place: Pacific Ocean: Eastern...
ATATATTTGATATATTTTTGATACCGCTCTCCGCCTTCAATTCTCTCCATTCCTAACCATAGATAATAATTTGAAACGAGGAATAAGCCTGAAATCAAGAGTGCTTGAATAATCCACAACCAGGACAAAAATCCTCCCATCATGGTGATACCCATGGTTTGGTCATACATGTAAAGCTCTCGCATGAGCCAGTACCCTGCAAAGGGTAAAACAAGAAAGGACCACAGCGCAATCATATTTCCGATGTAACCCATCCAATCGTAGTGGGCTTTGTCTTCATCTGTTTTTGCATGTAAAAACTTAAAAGCAGCATAAGCCCCCACAATGGAACCACCAAAGGTCACATTGGCAATCAAACGGTGAATATTGATTGGCCACCAGGAAAAATTGTTAATCACTGCCCAAGTATCCAGCAAAGCCCCCGAAGCTTTATCAACCCCACCAGGAGTCATCATGAAGGTGACCCAAGCGTTTGCAATCAATAGTAGAATAGTTCCGACGATATTCAGCTGCAATCCCAGGTAAAGGTGAAAAATTTTACTTTTTCCCGTCTTCATTCGATTCCAACCATAATAATAAATGTAAAGTGTGAAGGCTTCGAGAAAGAATAAAAGCGGGTAGATCCATAAGGTTGAGAAAAACACTCCAGAGAAGTAGTTCATAAACCGAGGATACAAAATGATCAATAGGAAGAGGAGGATCCCGCCCCAAATCGCTGTGGTGGACATAGCAACGGATAGCAGTTTTGCAAATTCTTTGGACAGTTTGTCATAACGTTCCTCGCCTGTAACCACCCCAATGAGTTCGACAATCACAGCAAACATGGGAACCCCAAGAACAAAGGCAGCAAACATCAAGTGAACCTCAGCAGCAATCCATACAGCCACTCGGCTACCAATCCAAGGAAACGCACGATAAGCAGGACCTTCGCCAATATCTGCTGCCAAGGCGATACCAACCATGCCAACAAAGAACAAGAGAAATAGCAACCAATAAAATTTGATAAAGGACTTATTCAATTTCATACCATTAACCAGAAGTGTTATTTAACAAACCCCCTTGAAGTGCACCGATTCCGAAGATTACTACATGACATAAAGGTAGAGATTATTAATGGGCACATCAAGGTAGATTTTGGATAAAGCTATCCCTGGCTTCGTTCAGCATTACGAAACTATCTGGCAAAGCCTTCATTTGTTATTCAAAGACTGAGTTCCACATCCATTTTCGTGGTTTCTCCAGCTTTGATAACGATGTCCTGTTCCGTCTTTCCTAATTTTTCCTGCCACACTTTAAGTTTGTATGTTCCAGGAGGGATATCTGTAATAGAAAAATTTCCATTCTCGTCAGAAAGAACAGTGTATGGGGTTTCAGCCACAACCCACCATCCCTTCATCCAACTATGAAGATCACATTTGACCCGAACAACACCAGGCCTTTTGATCTTATTTTTTTTCACCACCATCTTCGCGTTTGCCTTGATTTTCTTGTTAATACTAAAAATTCCTTTGCTCACGGTATGGAAATTATGCCCTACGTTATCACTGTTCAACACCGTCCCTTTTGTCTTTGCTTTGACTAACATTAGGTGAGGAACGAATCTGCATTTCTTTTGATCGTAGACGAATTTTTTAGGAAAACCCCACTTTTTACCAGATTTGATCCCTTCAATACTGATTACAGCATTTTTAACGCCACCACCCTCGCTCACGACTAACTCCTCAGAAGGCCGATCACCACCACAAATCTCTGTGTCTTTATCAACTTTCAACATTTTAACAGCAGACGGGGGGGGATTTAAAATGATACTGCCACTCACCATTCCACCATTTTTAACACCACCTTTTATTACTTTATATTTGGCGGCTTCTAAGGAACCGACTCCAAAGATAAATAAACTGATGGTAAGAGGAATAATCCATTGTATTTTTTTCATATTACTTCTCTATAAATTGGTTTCATGAATAAAAGTGACAGTGACGAAAGATAGTACTTATTCAATGACAAGCTCCATCCATTGAGACACAGATTTCTGGCCATTGCGATCTCCGGCAGCACCATCCCATGCAGCGACAGCAAAAGGCAACGATTGTCCCTTGCTTAGCGAAGGTCCTACAGCAGAATCAAGAACCTGATGCATTACCACCGTCCATACACCATCGTGCCAAACCCCACGCCCTTCCACTGTTTGAGCGGTAGTAGGTAGGCTTGTTAGTGTACCAAACCCTTTTGCCTTAAGCACCTCAACCGAACTTTTACGTTTGTTAATCGAGAGGGGATTGTCAGCTCCACGACCGGGTAGGTATGCCTTTTCATTTGTTAGATCGATAACCATTTGATCCATTACTTTTCCATACTTTCGAACAACATCGCTGAAGCCTCCTGTTACGTCAGCTTCCCAATCAGCCTTCCAATGCCAAATGGTGACAGCATTCTTCTTATCACCCATGCCAATGAATGGAATTCCAACGTAATCAGCTGATATTGCATCCGGTACATATTGAATTGCCACAGCGTCTCGGAAGTCCTGCGGGCGGATGGTGGTTTCATCTTTTCTGACATCACGCCATTCAAATCGAAAGGCCGCTGTTTTGGGACCAACAACAATTTGAACCTTAATCGAGTCCACCCAATTGTTCCTAGCCCAAAGAGGACGAAGTGGTACCATCGCTACGGGTGCCTTAGTCCAGACTGGATCACTCAGATCAAGTGATGGATCAGCAGATACTTTTATAGCACGCAAGGTTGGAGTCCCTTTTGGTAAAGCCTGCGCCTGCCCCATAGATGAGAGTGATTGGATGTAGTGAACGAGTTGCCAGCGTTGTTTCTCTTCAAGTTCATCGATAAACGAAGGCATAGGCGTTCCATCGAGACCAGTCATAAAAGTGCGGTAAATGGCTTGCGCCGAAGCCCCGCCTTTCATCAAACCGGGTCCGCGTGTAAAATCGTAAGGCCGGATTGGACGTTCCTCATCGTCCTTGAGTGATGAAGCTGTCGATCCATCTCCCTTACCGCCAGGGCCATGGCATTTGTCGCATTCCATTTCTTGATAAACCTTATGCCCTGCTTTCACGCTCCCTGGGGTCAGAGGTGGAGGATCGCTTATGGTAATTGGTGGTTCCATCGAATCTTCATCCTCGAAAATATCAGAAAAAGACTTTACATATTCCACAATTGCCACAAGATCTTTTTCCGACAGGCGATCCCAGGCAGGCATAGGAGTACCAGGGATGCCTTGCTTCAATGTGCGAAGCAAATCCTGATCAGTTGGTGGCTCTCCGGTTGGCGTACTCCGGAACTTGTACACACCCAACGTAAAATTTCGTGGTTTCGGGGAAAGAAGATAAGCTGCCGATCCCTCACCATCACCTTTTATCCCATGGCAGGCAGCACAGTGTCGATTGTAGAGATTCTCTGCCTCCTGATCAATCGCAAAAACGAGCATAGGGGGCAAAAGGCAGCCCAAAGTTACCAGAACTGAAAAAAGGATACTTCGTTTCATGATATTTCTCCTGTGTGTTTATTCAGAGTTTTGATTGGCACTTAACGGACATGTATCACAGTCCTCTTCTTTAGCCCTTGCTGGAGCTATTAGGGCTGTGGGTGGTGCAATGCCAAGGATTCCACGTTCAGCAGGAACAAAAGCGGTCAGGAAGGCACCAAAGGCACCTTGATAACTTTTTGGGGATGAATCAAGTTCTCGTTCATCAGCAATTCCATCGGCCTTACGTCTCAGGGCCAGGGCAAATGCAGGTGTCCACCAGGCGAAATGATCTCGGAAAAAATTCACTTGTGCATCCCTGCAAAGGTTAGCATTGTCCTCTTCTCCTTCTTCCAAGGCATAGAGGGTCTTGGCAATCAACCAAGCCATAAATTCAAGTTCGAGGACGATATGATCATGCCGTTCGGGGGATTTGCGTGAGGGCTCCAGTCCAAAGGCTCGATAAAAGCCCGCAATATCCGCCATGCTATGGGAACGATAAACGGAGAAGGTCTGGGGGCAATATTCCGTTTCGTAAGGAGGACATTCTCCAGAAACGAGGAGACCGAAAATGTAGTCATATTCTTTGATGAGAGTGTCCCTAGGCATTTGCATGTAGGAGATCAACGGTGCCAGATCCAAGGTTTCGGGAGAAATCTCACCAGGAGCCAGGACATCCGGGCAAGCCAAAGGATCATCTTGGAGAACTTCGATAGCTGCCTCGACGAGTTCCTGAAAATCCAAATCAAGAATTTGTGGCCATCGTTCGGATTGCGGGTCTGTAGCAACCAGGGAGAGAAACCGATACACGGTTAATCTGGCTTGATCAAGGACCCGTGAGTCCTCAATCTCACTACTCAAGATATTTCCAGGTGGATTTAGCTTCGTATCGTTGGAAAGGGTGGATAGATTCATGTCAGGTACCCAAGCATTAAGTTAAATGGAGTTGAGATGTTCCTTTGAACGCTCAAAAGTTGGTTCTTCAACAGTGATGCGGACAACTTCCTTGCCCTGCTTGTTGTAACCAATGACGGTATCGTTGAATATTTCTTGGACTTTCTTCTTACCTGAAGGAAGCGTGTTTTCAATCTCAGCAACCTTAGGCCCCTTTTCAATCTTAAACTTGAAAATGATCTGCTGTGAGGCGCGAAAAAGCTGCATGACTGCGAGCAACTCTCGGTCGGGAGAAGAGTACTGTTCAATGGCTTGCTCGACACTCGGTCCAAACATCTGGGTAAGGTAATCTCGTGGTGCCCACCTCGGCGGGATGTAATAGCCATTGGGTTCGGTACCAAATTGAGGATAAAGCGGTAGTGCGATCTTACGTTCCTGCACAAGAAAGTGGAGAGGATTCTCTGGTACTTTTGCCCATTTCCCCCCTGTTTTTTTCACCAGCCCCTGAATCCGGATTTTCCCAACGCAGGCAGCCATACAGCGTGTCTCTAAGGGAGCGCCATCTGGACTGAGGACTGGGTCTTTGCCTTCTATACGCGGGTAGCAGGCAATACATTTTTCACTGATTCGGGTTGTTGAATTATACATGGGTTTCTTGTAAGGACAGGCTTCCACACATTTACGATATCCTCGGCAACGCTCCTGGTCAATCAGGACGATGCCATCTTCAGGCCGTTTGTAGATAGCGTTACGGGGACAGGCAGCTAGACAAGCAGGATAGGTGCAATGATTACACAGACGTTGGAGGTAGAAGAACCACGTTCGGTGTTCGGGAAGCTCCGCCGAATATCCCCATTCATCCTTTTTCCTGGGATTTCCTGTTGCTGTTTCCTCGTGAATATTGGGGCTTTGCCATTCTTGCTCCGATGGAATATAGCCCAAGGCTCGTTTGGATCCATCAGGGGAAACATGCTTTTCAGCAGCTTCAAAAATAGTTTTACCTCTGAATGTCCCGTAAGGGTTTTCCGGTGCTTTGTTTTTCGTTCTCCACACCTGTTCTTCAGGATTCTCCTTTTCGATCATAGCCAGGAGCTTGGCATCCCAATTTTGAGGGTAACCACCATAGGGTTTACTTTCCACGTTATTCCACCACATATATTCCTGCCCTTTGGCGAATGTCCAGGTGGACTTGCAAGCCATGGTGCAAGTCTGACAGGCGATACAACGATTGATATTGAAGACGAAGGCAAACTGCCATTGCGGATGAGCCTCCTCGTGGGGATAACTCATCTTTCGTCCAAGTTGCCAATTGTAGACTTCAGGCATAGCACTCTCTCCTAGTTAAGGTTAGACCGATTTTCTTTTTTGTGTCGAGGATCGTATAGTCCTCAGCTTTTAAACAGGCTTCTGCTCGATAATTTTAAAATGAAACACACCGCACCGCTCTAGGGTCTGTACAATGCGGTCAAGGATGGTTTTATGACCAAACCGCTTTGTCAGCCCATGCGATGCCAGAAAAACCGGATTCTCAAAAATTTTAATAATCTGACTTGCATCCCACCCCATGCGGGCAAACTCTTCAATCAAACAGTCCAGCATCAAATGTGGATCCCCTGCAACCATTTGAGCCTTCATCTGCATGGGATCATCCTCCTCCAGAGGTTTTTTCATTGAGTCGTTCATTGTTTTTTATCCTATTTGAGTGAAGCCACCAGCAAGATATTTGCGCATCTCTTCCGATTCAGTCCCTGGAGAGTGCCCCGTGGTGGCAGGCTTCCAGATTCCTACCCCGTTCAAACCTCCTGCTTCAGCCTTGGTAATCCGGATCAGGGTTTCTTTGGGAACCGTGTTGACACCATGATTGTCGACGGCAAAACCAAAGACGAATTTGACGGCACCTGTTTGCTTGTGGAACAGAGTATCCGTTTGGTGCATCGGCATAAGCCAACTTCTTGTGATACTCTGGTGGGAGCCGTAACGGTAATTGGATTGATAGCCAGTACCTTGTGCTAGGGCACGACCATCAGTCCGGCTCTCATGAGCCTTGACGGTTCGTTCCGTACCGATCCAGCCAGTGTGTTTCATGATCGTCATTCCATAAGGAAGGGACCAATTAAATTTGACTCTGACCATACAGCGAAAAGCTTTGTAGCGAGAATCGTCATCCTGCCAACCAACAAAAGGACGATCAGCTGGGTTGGCATCAACATAGACATAATCACCCTCGTTGAGATCCTGGTCTTTGGCTGCCAGAGGATTCATCTGAATCTGTCGATCACTAACCCCTGGAGATCGCTTGTCATGACGGTAGGGATCACTGAAACTCGTGCTCCAAATCCAGTTCCAATCTACTGTGGACCAAGACGAGTGGGTGGTATGCCGACTCTTGGGAGTCGAACAGAAAAAGCGGAATCCCTGTTCCCAGAGCGGATTGACGGTTTTCTTGACGGCACTCCAAGGCATCTTGACATTTCGAATAGTGCGCAGGTCAGGATCCATCTCATCGAGCGGGATTCCATAGTCTTTCGGACGAAGATAGAGACTGCTGGAAACAATGACGTTGGGAAGATAAGGAGTTGCTTCAGGGCCTTCCCTGTGCACGATGAGGTTCTCTCCATAATCAATGGCCTCAGGCAAATCACAATAAGCCGACATCCGGCCATGGTCAGTATAGAAAGGAATACTATCTTTAAGCTGTTCGTAGAATGGAACTCGTGGGTAGGTCCGGAATAGCATCAAGGCTGCACCTGGCTCACCACCGTACTCACCCCTGAGCATCTTATCAAGCTGATAGGCCCCCTTATCGCCACGGGTCGTAGTACAATTGTCCAGAACCCGCTGGATGTAAACCCCTGCTTTCATTTCGGTAATGTACTTCCAGTAATCGGCAAAGCGCTGGTCATTGGTGATCTTAGTCAGAGCACGACCAACTCCTGCAAAAATTTCAGCATCATCCTTGGAATCGTGAACTGGCTTAATCCCAGTGCCCCCCCAAACCTGGATAAAAGGATTGGAACAGGAACCACCGATTTCCAGATCCTGGAACTCGGCCCAGGAATTTGCAGGCAGCACAATGTCTGAGTATTCCGCCGAAGCAGTCCACTCTACTTGTTGATCGACAATCATATCAATTTTTGGGAATACATTAGCGATCAGGTTATAGACCCACTTGGCCTGGTTAATCAGATTGGCATTGTTGTACCACATCAGTTTTGTGGGTGTCGGCATATGGGATTTACCAGTGAAAACCTTCCGTCCTTCAGGTGTTTCAACGATCAGAGGGCGGTCACCATGGCCCCAGAAAGCCACATCATCCCCATAGGTATAGTTCTTCAAGTGATGATGATCGATGCGAACGTTTTCATCAAGCACTGGATTGAAAGGGTCTTCATGTGTGTAAGAGCCAACTCCAGGACCACTCCAGGATGAAGCCTGAAAGAGTCCCCCTTTATAATTACCGGCCCAGGTAAAGACACCAGCGCCATGCTTGCCAAAGTTGCCTGTCAGCATTAGGGGAAGATGGCAGGCTCGGTTGTGTAGCGTGCCATGGAAATAGTGGTTTGTGCCCTCGCCATGATGGAGGGAAACAGGATGTCCTGCCTGGGTGGTTTCCCAAATATCCCGAGCCAGTCGCTCAACGAGTTCCGGTTTGGCACCGCTGATCTCTTCAACCGTTTTGAGGTCATAATCCTTGAGATGGCGATTATACATCTCGTAGGCAGGCATGACTTCGACTTCCTGGCCATTCACTGTTTGGACTTTGAAAATTCCGACTAAGGCGGCATTCATGTTCGCTTTTTCACCAACATCTTCTCGATTGACGGCAACGACTTTACCAGCCTTTTCATCCCAGAGAGTGAAATCCCCAATCTTTTCTCGTTGTTCATCCGTCAAAGCCTGGATTTTGTATGAAGGTCCATTGCGGAGGTCTTTGTTTTGGTAACCCTGAATGACTTCTTCAGGTCGCAGACGACGCAGTGTGTCTGTCCGAACCAATAGTGGAAAATCCGTGAATTGCTTGACGAATGTTCGGTCGATCCAATTGTTGTCCATTAAGATTTTGGTGACTGCGAGAAGAACCGCAGTATCAGATAATCCAGGGCGGGTGCCGATCCAATAATTGGCTTTGGCTGATGGCGCATTATAGTCAGGGGTAATGGTGACAATCTTGCCACCCCGTTCAATGATCTCGTTGAGCCAGTGAGATTCGGGCATCTTATTTTCAACCAGATTTTTACCTATCTGAATCGTGAGCTTGGAAAAGCGCAGATCAGCCATATCGATATCAGAAGTCTGTAAACCGTGGACAAACGGCTGGCCAGGAGCCTGATCACCACGCCAGGTATATTCCGTCCACTCTCTCGCTCCCTGAGCTTCATCAGGCTTAGCACCACGAGCGTGATGATCGACCAGGGCCATCATATTGGCAAAACGAAAGAGACCAAATTTACCCATAACTCCATGGAGTGGAAGCGAAGAGCCAATCTTCATTGTGCGAGTTCCTGCGCCGTTCCAGTGTTCCAACATCTCCTTTTCATAACCGTCCGTCATCAGACGACGTTTACCTTCTGAGCCACTATAGGTGCGACCCACGGCCAACAGGCCCTGTGCACAATAATCCGACGCTTTCTCCCAGGAAACTCGAACGAAGGCATCATTCCCACGGTCATCAAACTTATACTGGGTGCGTAATTTTGGATTGTCGGAGAGAGAAGGAAATCCCGCATCAGCCCATTCTTTCCAACCTTTACGAATCACTGGCCCACCGAGACGATATGGACCATAAACTCTTCGTTGGAAGGTAAAGCCTTTTAAACACCCACGAGGATTCCATGATTTAGAGGTCTTATTACCGTAGAGATCGCCACATCGATCATGGTCGTAATTCTGTTCACTACGAATCATGATTCCATTTCGGACAAAAGCCCGCATCCGGCACATGTGTGTATCGTTGGGGGCACAGATCCAGGTGAAAGTACGGTCATAATGATATTGATCCAAGTAAACCTTCTCCCAACCTCGGTTTGGATAGTGTTTGAGCGGATTCTTAACATCAACAATCACATCCTGTGCCCCTAAAACGTCCAACGGATTGACAACGGCTACTGTGGTACTTACCGTCAGGAGCTGAAGAAACCGACGTCGGTTGAAACCCGTCTGATTTTGTATGGAAGTATCTTCCGTTAGATTCTCTTTGGAGTTTGATTTGGTCATTCGCACCTCTCTGGTTTTGGGTTTCTTCCAGCTCTAGAAGCTGTTTGAAAGTTCGATAAACCATTGAGAGTATGCGTTAGCGTGGTGTATTGAAAAATCTATGGCGCTAATGCGTTAGTCCCTAGGATTACTTTCAACAACTTCTTAGCTTGTGCCGGATGGTGAGCGATTATATTACTGTCCTCTATACACAAAACGTCTTACCATACATACTAAATTAATTTAATAGTGATTGTCAAACATATTTTTATTTATTTTAAATACATAATTATATAAATTATTTAATGTTATATCAATATAGTTTCAAGAATAAATATTTGATATTAACAGTCCGGATTAATAAATGAAATGTCCTTTTGGAAGCTCTTTTAGATTTTCAGCGGTGAGATGTTATTCTTGACTATTGGAAGCCACTACGGGTTGGGTTAGAACAAATTGAATCTGAAATTGGGTTCCTTTATGTTTATCAACCTGGATATCTCCTTGGAGTTCATCAACCATGAGATGGACCAATCGTAGGCCCATTGTTTTATTGGTAGTAATATCCAAATTTTTAGGGAGCCCAACCCCATTATCACTCACTGTTAATAGGATTTTACCATCGGCATTCATGCTCATCATGATTGTAATTTTTCCTTTTTGTACACCAGAAAAAGCGTACTTCAATGAATTGGAAACCAGCTCATTGATGATCAAACCACATGAAATCGCATCATCAACACGTAAAGGGATGTCTTGAACCTCAATGATCGATACAATCTCATCCAGCCCATAAGATAAGAACAAGTTGTCCACTAACTTTTTGATATAATCTTTAGTGTGAATATTTGCCAGATCGTCCGATTGATAAAGGGTTTCATGAATAGCCGACATGGCATGGATACGATCCTTACTTTCTTGGAATATTGCGAGAGTTTCTTTATCTTCAATATACCGTGCCTGAATTTTTAATAGGCTGGAAATGACTTGTAAATTATTCTTAACCCGATGGTGGATCTCTTGTAAGAGTACTACCTTTTCTTGAAGCGATAGTTTGAGATCTTTCTCTGTTTGTTGACGCTTCAGAGCTTCTGTTTTTCGGTGCATTAGGGCTGTTGCAAAATACCAAGAAAGTAGTGCTAACCCAATTGATAAAAGGCCATAAATGATTAACAGACCGGATAAGAACTGATGGAATCTTGTGTTCAATAACTCAGGTGGTACATATGACACAACTTTCCATGAATGGCTTCCAGAAAGTTTGGAATCAAAATCTGAGAGAGGTTTTAAAATGGTTTCGAAGGTAAACAATCCTTTTGCTGTGTAAAATTGACCAGAGCCCGCTTGATTGATTTGCCTCCAGGCATCAGGAAATGAATCGTCCAAAGCTTGCATAGTTTTCTTTTTATATATATAACCCCAATCATCTTCTGGATTCAAGCCCTTGAGCCACTGTCCTTTTGAATTGAGAAGGACAAATTGCCCAAGGCTCCCTTCAGACAATCGCTCAAGTTGCTGTAGCATTTCTGCCCCTAGATAGTTGAGAATTACTATTCCACTTTTTTGGTTGGCTCCGTCAAAAACGGGTGTACCAAAGCGAATCACAGGTTTTGCTGGATTTTCAATTTCTCCATTTTCTAAATTGAGATCAAATGGAGAGATAAAAACGTCTCCCCGTTTTCTTTGCAGCGTGTTTTCAAAGTAGTGCCGTTTTGCTTTATTCTGAAGTGCTTCTGCTAACACGATTCGAGGTTGTCCATGATTAAAATTGACTCTTACTATTTCTGTTCCGTTCATATCAAGAAAACGGATTTGATCATAGGTTCGTTTGTTTTTAGAAAAAGAGAGGTATTCATTTGCGACTATTTTACGAGAGGTTGCTTTTTTCTCTTTTGCCAGTTTTTGTAAAATAGTTTGCCCAGATAAAAACAGCAGATCTGAAACAATAGAGTTCAATGCCTTGTGCATTATTTCTGATTGAAATTGGACAACACGAATTTCATTCTTCTCAAGAATCTTTCCCTCGATACGAGTAAAGGAAACATAGAAGATCAAAAGGACTATTCCAACCAATACCACTGAAGGAAGAAAAATCATCAAAAAGTACTTTTTCATCTCATCCACCGGAATATCTAATCGATAAATCTTTATTTCTAATAATGTTAACAATTAGTTAGTCTTAAATTTCAGAAAAAATAATTTTCTGAATATGAAATGGCAAAACTATCATCATTTTGATTGTTTTTCAAGGAAGAGATAGGAACCTAAGCGTTGGAGAATTTTACTTGGAGACAGTTTGACTCTGTGAAGAATTAGTGGGGGTAACGTAGGGAATTTGATGGGGATGGTTTTAGAGGGGGGGTATTGTTGTTCTCCATTCACCTGTTTCCCAAAGAGGTTTCCTTTATTGTCGTAATATATTCCGTTCCACATTTGACAACTCTTCCAACTCCCTTCATACTTGTATTTATTAGACCAAGTGTGTGTCCCCTCATCTTGTTCACCTTCCTTCCATTCTCCCTCAAAATTATCTCCATTAAGGAAAGTGTATGTCCCATGACCATTTTTTAGACCATTCTTGTATTCCCCTACATACTTGCTACCATCAGAAAAAGTATATGTTCCATGACCATGATACACTCCATCCTTC
>Ga0066855_10000213_pt1 | contig 12130 bp, 6 predicted proteins | sample ETNtaG_14_FD_65604 | JGI IMG/M metagenome (GOLD analysis project Ga0066855, IMG submission 65604) | Marine microbial and viral communities from oxygen minimum zone, Eastern Pacific Ocean - ETNP201406SV73 | ecosystem: Environmental > Aquatic > Marine > Oceanic | place: Pacific Ocean: Eastern...
TCTCAGCAGTCTGGCCTTCGTCTCTCAGACCCGGCCCCAATCATCTGTCTCTTCGACGGACCCCATCACGGCCGACAGAGGAGGCCCCCCGGTAACCGACGAGGACGGTGACAGGATCCCCGACCTGCACGAGTCGATTTTCGGTGACGTTAGGCTAATCGAGAGTAGCACAGGGGTGGTCTCGGTCAGCGGCCTAGATCCGATGAACGCCACCGACAACATGTCCGACCACGATAATGACGGGGCCAGCGCACTGCTCGAGTTCTGCTGGCCCTACACCCTCGACACCTGCTTCGACAGGCTGTCGCTGACAGGTAAGCCCCCTCAGTTCACAGAATCTGGATTGAGGGAGTACCTCGACCCGAGGGTCGCGGATACCGACGGGGACGGCCTTCCCGATGGGTACGAGATTTACATGTGCACCGAGGGCGGAATGGGCTATCAGAACGCCACGAACTCCTGGCAGTGCCTCTGGTTCGACCCACTCGATCCCTCCGACTCGATCGAGGACATCGACAAGTGCGAGGACTTCAGCTTTGGCTGCGGCGACGGTTTCGACGTCAATAGGGACGGCTACATCGACATCGGCGAGCGCTACACCAACTCCGAGGAGTACCTGTACGGGACCCCCGACGACTGGCTCACCGAGCGGGACGGCCTGTGGTGCGCGGGTGAGATTCCGGGCCTGACTGACGACTCCTGCCAGACAGAGATTGCAAGAGCCACCGGTGACAGCGGCTGGCTCGGCAGCGATCCCACTGAGCCCGACTCCGATTACTACACCTGGTCAGAGGTGATAGCGATAGGTCTGGCAGTCCCGGGGGACGGCATACCTGACGGGTGGGAGGTTCACTACGGTTTGGACCCGCGCAACTCCAGCGATGCCATCGAGGACACCGATCTCGACGGGTGGGATCTCGACAGGGACGGCTTCATCATCCCCGACATCTCGACCTCCACTGCTCATTGGGGCGAGGCATTCAGTAATTACGAGGAGTACATGATACACTATGACGAAGGAGCGTGGGTTACCCCGGGACTCAGAGGTATCTCGTCCTCTGAGGGCGACTCTGTAGTGGCCTCCTTCGACCAGAGCACCAGTCCAGGACTAGTCGACGGGTCCGTTCACACCGTGCTGGCCGACTCAGCGAGGGACAGGCTGCTAGTCGGTTCGAGGTACGGTATCTCCGTCATCGACCCGTTCGAGGGCACTGCATCTCTCTACGAGCTTCCTTCGGGGATGGAGATGCACACGATGATTAGGTGGTCACCGGGGGACTCGGACTTCATCGTGATAGGCTCCAATTTGGGGCTGCACTTGATTACCCTCGAAAGCGGACTCCCCCTGATGGATTCGATGTCCGAGTCCGACATAGGCCCGGTCGAGGGCATCTACGCCTTGGATACGGGGAGCGGGGACCTCGACCTCATGCTGTTCGGCAACGACTCCGCTTGGACCGCCACTGTCAGCAATCAGGGTGCCAGTGCCGACGCAACCGTGAGCGAGCCGGTGCTCAACGAAGCGATGACCGAAACCCTAGCTTTCTTTGAGGCCGAGGTTCTCAGCGCGCTGCACGTTCCTATGTTCGGCAGGGGGCCACTCCTACTGGTCGGCACCGATGCCGGGCTGATCGCGTGGAACACCACTGACGGCTCAACTTCGGTGGGAGCCCCTTGGTGGGTCTTCGACCGCGAGAACGCCGAGGACTTCGTTCAGAGGGCCGACCTGCTGAACGTATCCAAATCGGCAGTGGTCAACGCCTTGGTCATCGCCGGCCCACTCGATGCCTTGGGCGGCGTCGAGGAGGTCACAGGAGTATGGGTGGGAACCTCTGGCGGACTGCACCTGCTCAATCTCCAACTGCTGGTGCAGATGCCCCGCACCGCCTTCGATTCGGATAGGATGTACAATATTGACAGGTGGGCCGAGGGTGCCAACGACATCCGCTCAATACTGCCGATGGATGGAAAGATCGTGATTGGGTCCCGTGACGGAACATGGTGCCTCGAGGGAGGCCACTCAGGCGTCTTGGGGCTCTACCTCAATCAGACGAGGATCCCTGGAATGGCCACATCCCTAACCACTCTGGAGCACGGCAGCAGCCTGTGGGTATTCGCCGGGATCTCCCCTGGACGCTACATGAACATCATGCCGATAGACCCGACCTCGGAGGACTCCGACTTGGACGGCATGCCCGACGGCTGGGAGTTCATCTACGGACTCGATCCCACCGACCCTCACGACAGGCATCGCGACGCCGACGCTGACGGAGTGCACTTCTCGACCTCCGGCGACTTCGAGTTCGACCGCGACTGGACCAACCTCGACGAGTACAGGTTCGTCTCAGCCACGGAGGGCGGGTTCAACGGCACCGACCCGCGCGATATGGACACTGACGGCGACGGGCTGACCGACGGTGAGGAGTACTGGGGATGGTTCGCTGAGTCCACTAACTTCGAGTGCCACTATCTCAACGAAGAGTACCTCTGCGACGAGCAGACGGGCGAGCTGGCAGAGCAGGTCCACCTTGAGGGCTGGCTCGGCTCGGGAGCAGGAGGCGGCACCGACGGGCCGACCGACCCGACCAATGCCGATACCGACGGCGATGGTATGCCAGACGGCTGGGAGATGGAGCACCGTAGGTGGATCGGTGACGCTTACAACGGTGGCAACCTGTGGACGCTGGACCCTCGCGACCCAACAGACAAGGACCAAGATGCCGATGGCGATGGCCTGAGCAACCTCTGCGAGTACATGTGGGGGAATCTGCTGGAGACAGTCCTTCGCGAGGGCCTAGCGACCCACGGAGAGACCTCCGAGGCGGCTGCCAACTGGACCGCGACCGATCCAAACAACATCGACTCGGACGGCGATACGCTGCCAGATGGATGGGAGGCCCGCTACGCCTGCTCCTGGAATAAGGACAATGCAGGAATTAACCCACTGAACGGCTCCGACCAGTTGAACAACCCTGACGGAGATGGCTATGACATCAACCACGACGGGGTGCTTGACCTAGAGGAGAGCCTAGTCAACTGGCTAGAGTACCACCTCAAGTCGGAGATCCTGTACGGCGACCAGTCCGCTTCCGGCATGGAATACCCCGAGAACTTCACCACCCTGCTGTGGAACGAGACGTGGCTGGACTTCGCCGACGACTCGTTCGGAGACTTCACCAGTCCTGCTTACAGGAGCCTAATCAACGGTACCACCCCTCGGGATGTCGGCTCGTCCAACCCCCTCTCATCCGATTCGGACAGAGACGGCATGCCAGACGGTTGGGAGTTCTACTACGCCAGATGGAGCCTGTTCGACGGGCAGTGGACGCTCAACCCGGTCGATGAGAGGGACAGGACGGGCGACCCAGACGGCGATGGGATGAACAACTGGGAGGAGTACAATGTCATCGACGGCAACCTCAGCGAGACCGACGAACTGATCACAGTGCCTCAGTTCTACCTGCTGAGCGTCGGCGGTGAACTGCTGGCTTCACCTTGGTTGTCGGCGGAGTCAGCTGCTTCGTTCGGCAGTTTCCTCACAGCCGAGCAGATCAACAAGAGCGGCAGGACAGCCGACCCGAATGACCCCGATACCGACGACGACGGGCTGCTCGACGGCATCGAGCTAATCTTCACTCGGTGGAACTCGACCGACGAGGTCTGGACACTGAATCCGTTGGTCGCTGGCGACGGTTACTACGACTCTGACCGCGACGGCATCACCGACCTCGTCGAGCTGAATCTCACCCTCAACAATCCCGCCAACGGCGGCCTCTCCCCTCCGGATGCACCGCGGATGTGGGAGGAGGCCGAGCAGCTGGATCCCGATGAGGCGATCAATCGGGTCCACAGGATTCTGTTCAACAAGGAGGGCAGGGCTGAACTAGCGATCGCCCAGTTCGAGTCTTGGCAGGACGGCGCGGCAGCCCAACCGGTGGTTGCCGCTCTGCTGGGTGCCTCTGACCCGAACGCGGAGGACACCGACCGTGATGGCATGAGCGACGGCTACGAGTACTGGTTCACCGAGTGGGACCTCGAGCAGAACACCTGGGAGATGAACCTCCTGACCGACAGTGACATCCATACCGACTCAGACGACGACTCGTTCGACTGTAATGGCGATGGGCACATCTCGGACTCGGAGTCTTACGACAACCTCGCTGAGTACGACGCTAGGGTTTACGGCAAGCGCTCGGCAGTCGACACCATCCCCAACGGAACCGGACTGGTCTCCTACGGCGCCGACGCCGTGACCGCCCAGATTGAGGAGAACGGCCTAGCCTACGAGGCGGCCTTCGCCCAGCTCTACGTCATGTTCTCGACCAAGAGCCTGGTGTCAGCCGAGCGCGCCGGGCTGATTAACGGGGTCGATCCAGACACTTTCAACTACAGCATCGCCGGGGTCAGCGACCCGACCGACGACGACTCCGACCGAGATGGGATACCCGACGGCTGGGAGTTCTGCTACTCGATCTACGGCGAGTTCTTGCCGGTGAACTCGTACAGGTGGTCGATGAACCCAATCAACCCGCTCGACGTCGACTACGACCCGGACGCAGACGGCTGGTACGACAGGTCGTGGGGCGATGTCCCGGCCCCTCAGGGCACATGGGAGGATAGGCAATTCACGCCCGCACCAGTCGACCAGCAAATCGGGCAGGGCTTCCTCGGTCTGTACTTCAGCAACCTGATGGAGTACGAGAACGGCACCCACCCACTCGATGCCGACTCCGATGACGACTCCATGGTGATGAAGACAATCATGCAGAACGGGGTTGTCATCGACTACGTGCAGGACACCAACCTCTCGGACGGACGAGAGGTGTTCAAGTACGGAACCAATCCGCTGGACAACGACACCGACGGCGACATGATGCCTGACTTCTACGAGTACTACCGGGGATGGAACGAGGCCAATGACAACTGGTCCTCGTACCTGAAGATCTCAGTAGTCTGGCAGCAGATTACGGCAACCAACTGGAAGCCCGTCAACATCACTGGGACGAGCATCGCGAGGCCCGAGCTCGCATGGACATGGTTCACCCACGACGCCACAGACCCATCCGACGCGGGACAGGACGCCGACAACGACGGCGGATGGGACTGCTCCAGCGGCAACTGCCTCTATGTCCCATACAACAACTTTCAGGAGTACTACGGGCTGGTCAACGCATCCCTAGCCTCGCCCACCCTCGTGAGGCAGGCCGGGCTGTACGACTGCTCGGGCGGCATAGTCCAGGAGTGGTGGCAGCTGCGCGAGTCCCTGCTGGGGACCTGCTCGGGCAGCGCTGCGCTCAGTTCGAACTACTTCCGCATGTATCGGGTCAACAACGCCGACCTGCTGTACGCCCTCGTCATCGACGACAACGACGTAGACTACGAGGACATCGACACCAGCGATGACGAGGTCCTCGTCAACGGTGCGTGGACAGACGAGTACCAGAGGTTCGCAGGTGACCAGTACCACCTGCCCAACACCGGATTAAACGAGTACGTCTACGGCTGGTGGCTGATCGACATCGACGGCGACCAGATCGCCGACGGCACCGATCCCACGAACTGGGACACCGACGGCGACTGGCTCAACGACTTCTTCGAGATCGAGGATGACATGCTCGACGGGGTACGGGGCAACAGCGGCTCCCCCATCAGGTACGACGACCGCACCACTAGTTGATTTCTTGAGCGACCTCCCTCACGCTCCAGCATGGACGAAGATGCGCGGGTGCCCGCACCCGACGCACCAGTCGAGGAGAGGCTGCTCTTCCTGCAGGAGAACATGGTGAGTTTCGCCAATCAGTTCAGCATGCCAGTCATCGAGGTGGCTCTGGTTCTCTCGAAGTACATCCGCATCCTGCTCGAGTCACTGCAGAATGCCGCGCAGAGCAACGGCGAGGCCCTGCCATCGAGGCTCACCGAGCCGTGGCACATCGACCCCCAGAACGAGCCTCCTAGGATCGACTCATTCCCACTTGAGACGCTGCTTGGCAGCCTCGACGAGGACAGGATGGACATTTTGGACACTCTGATCCGGACCATCCTGAACGAGAGCCAACTCCCCTTCACACCCGCTCTTACCCTGCTTAGGGAGTGGGAGTCTCTGGTCAGGACACAGTTGGCCGCCGTCAGCGGACCAGGGCAGCTGTTTAGTCCGATAGAGCTGCCCGAGGGCTTCTGATCAGTCACTCTCGGCTTTGGCGACGATGCCGCTGGAGACCCACCAGGCATCGGCGACTGACCAGATGAACAGCACTGGCCACAACACGACGGAGAAAATCAGAGGGAGCTGTATGACGAAGCACCCGAGGGCCTTGCGGTGCTGGCGGTTGAAGTGCTGCCCGAGATAGAGGAAGGGGACCAGCGAGAGAGCCAGAGCGACGAGAGGACGTAGAGCCCCCCAAGGACCAACACCACCGCTCAACTCGTACCAGATTACCCCTATCACGCCCAGAGCGCTGGGTGCCCCCGGTTCCTCGTCGGAGGCCACGCTGACCACATACTCCTCCGTCATCGCCGCCCCACCAGCACCCCCAATGCATGAATCTGACGCTAACCGGGGCGGCGAAAAGGCGAACAGCAGTTGCACTGACCGCTGCGCGTGAGCAAACCTAGGATTCTGGTCACGGCTTTCCCGCCGTTTTCCGATTTCGACAGCAACGTGTCTCAGAGCGTGCTGGAGAGGCTGGAAGCCGAAGGAGTGCGGGGCCTCGATGTCGTGACATGGCTTCTCAGCGTAGACGAGGACGGCTCACGCGCGGTCGCTGAGCAGATGCGAAACGACATGCAGGTCGATGGCATACTGCATCTGGGCATGGCGGCGAGAAGGGAATCGATATCCCTAGAGAGGCTGGCCCGTAACGAGTATTCGATGAACGAGCCGGACAACTCCGGTCGATTACTTGAGTCAGGGGCGATAGTCCGGGGTGCGCCCGCAACACTGCAGACCACCGCACCGGTGCACGTCATGGACGAGGAGTTCGAGCACGACGAGCATATCCACTGGAGCGAGGACGCAGGAGGATACGTATGCAACGAGACAATCTACCGAACACTGCACGCGATGCAAGCGAGGGATGAGACGCCTCTGCCGGCACTGTTCGTTCATCTCCCGCCTGAGGACGAAGTCCCGCTGGACGCCCAGATCGAAGCGGTCAGGCGGATTGCGACCTGCCTTGTATGTAGGCCGACGTACGATGTCGTCGGCGGACTGCTGTTCGATGCCGAGAGCAGAATACTGGCTTGCAGACGACCGAAGGGCGACGCCTGGGCCGGTTGGTGGGAGTTCCCAGGAGGGAAGATTGAACCTGATGAGGAGCCCGCATCGGCGCTAATCAGGGAGCTCACCGAGGAGATCGGAGTCTCCGTGGAGCCAAAATACATGGTTGAGCGGGTCTTCTACGAATACGATGACAGGTCAGTGAAGCTGCAGATTTGGGACTGTGGAGTCATCGACCCCGCTTCGATAAGGCTGGCCGAGCACGATGAGGCCAGATGGCTCTCGACGGACGAACTTCTGGATGTCAAGTGGCTGCCAGCTGACCTGCCCGTCATCGAGAGATGGAGTCGCGAGGGCATCCCCCGGTCCTAGTCATCTCCGATTGTCCGTTTCCCGTTGCGGTCGAACCACTCGACAGGCTCCCCGTCGCTGGCCATCGTCAGTTCGTCACCCACACTGCGCGGGATGGAATCGCGACCCGCGTGCCAAGTCTGCTGCTCCAGCCAGGCCGCTAGCCCCTCTCCGGTCAGTCCGACCCTCATCTCACCGCCAATCGCCCTGTCTTTGACGACGAAGGATACCTTGCCTGCGAGAGCAGCCTGACGGGACAGAGAGAAGCCTGTGGAGCCTCCGTCCAGCTCCAGACTCATCGCATCCAGAGCGGTATCGAGGATTCTCTGATTCCTGACCGCTTCGAGCAGCGTATCCAGGGACTCGGACGAACCAGTCATCATCTCCGCCGCCCGCCCGCTGGGGAATCCCGAGTTCGCGGGCATCCTGTCAGGGCTCCAATCGGGAAACATTGCTCGGACAGCGTCCACCACTCGCTGCGGGTCCTCGTGCGGCTGCACCACCGTGGAGACACTAATCAGGGGAGGCACAAGCCTTCGTACGCGTCGCTGACCATGAGTTCTCTGCATCCGACCGCTCCCGAGAACGCGAATGATTCAAACGATGCGAGAATGGGCCCGAGATATGGCTCAGCGCTCACCGATGCTGGGGGCCGCGCTCCTCCTCGCCCCGACCATGTGCGTGGTGGCGCTACGCTACGGCTCCAATGCTCTAGAGGAGATCATCTCGCAGGATGCCACTCTGAGGTACTCGATCCACGCAGCCGCCCTCTTGGTGGGTGTTGTGATGTTCATGAGGTACCGCAAGGTCGAGGATCACGAGTTCCACAGGTCTAGGGCGATTCGCAAGCTATCCAAAGCGTACTCGCGAGAGGACAGGGGACTGTGGGAGAAGGGCGAAGCCGCGATAGAGCGCATGGAGGCCAAGGCGAGCGCCCCAGCCACCGGTCGCAAGGCCCTGAAGGCCCAAGCACTGAAGTCCGGGACCGTCGGTTCCCTGAACACCGAACGCTCGGAGGAGGACATAGGCGAGGACGCCGAGCCCTCTCAGGCGCAGACCACGGGCATCAGCACCATGGTTGACGAGGAGGCTATAGCCGAGCCGAAGGGCCCCGGGGTGTTCTCGAGGATATCAGGGGCGATCAACAGCCGTCTTGATGCATCGGCCGAGCGCAGGATGGAGCGAAGAGTCGCGAAAGTCAGCAAGAAGGCCTCATCGAAGGCCTCATCGGATGACCAGTGGGCAACTCCAGCAGCATCCTCCTTGGCTCGCTCGGTCATCTCCTGCACAGCCTGCGGCGCTCTGAACAACTCTGGAACCCCATACTGCACATCATGCGGGGAGTTCCTGACTTGAGGGTGGGGTTGAAAACAGTCGGTCAAGAGCCCCGCACAGGCGAGGGCTATGGCAGGTAAGAGGGACTACTACGAAGTCCTAGGAGTGGCCAGAGACGCCACCGGTTCAGAAATCAAGCGAGCATTCAGGTCACTGGCTCGTCAGCACCACCCCGACAAGAACCCCGCCGACCCCGAGTCGGAGAGGAGATTCAAGGAGGTCCAGGAGGCCTATGCGGTACTGTCTGACCCCGAAGAGCGGAGGAAGTACGACACCTTCGGTCACGAGCAGCCTGGCGGATCCCCGTTTGGTCCAAGCGGTTTCCAAGGAGTAAATATCAGCATAGACGATCTGTTCGGAGGTGGTTTCGAGAGCATCTTCAGCCAGATTTTCAGCGGAGGGAGGGGCCAGCGCAGAAGCAGGGGCAGAGACCTGCTTCTGAATCACGAAGTACCGCTCCAAGCCGTTATGGACGGCTATGAGGCCGACATCGAGATAGATGTCCTGAAGGTCTGCGAGAAGTGCGATGGGACTGGTTCCGAGAGCGCAGACGGAGTGAGGGAGTGCCCTACCTGCGACGGCCGAGGCAGAATCCAGAGGATAGAGAAGGCCGGCTTCTTCACCAAACAGGTCGTCTCAGACTGCTCGTCGTGCAGAGGCGAGGGAAGGATAGTCAGCGACCCCTGCGCGACCTGCGAAGGGCAGGGTCGGGCCAGACAGGCCAAGCAGGTGCGGTTCACAGTGCCTCCGGGTGTTGCGACCGGGACCAGACTCAGGATGAGGGGTCACGGCGAGGCAGCCAGAGGCAACAGAGGGGAGAGCGGTGATTTGTACATCCAGATCGAGGTCGAGGAGCACCCTTGGTTCGAGAGAGACGGCCCGGACCTCCTGATGGCACTGCCTCTGGGGTTCGTCGATCTGGTCCTCGGCACCCAGGTCGAGATTCCACACGTCGATGGAAGCGACCTCTCGATCAAGGTACCAGCAGGTTCGAATCCCGGTGAGACCCTGAGCATCCCCGGCCGCGGCCTACCTGGAGGCAGGGGACGTCGTGGCAGGGGCTCCGTCACCGTACTGCTCAAGTTGGACATGCCGAGCAAAGTGCCGCGCTCCTTGAAGAAAGCCCTTGAGGGGATGCGCGGAGAGATCGGCACCGATCTGGATTCCCTGCAGGATGCGATAAGATTCGAGGCCAACAAGAGACGAAGGCCCTGATTACTCGGACTCGCCCCAGTCCAGAGCCCGGTTGGGGGTCGCAGCGAGTGGCTCGCCCCCAACCAGTCCCGACAGTTGGAACCCGAGGCTGGTGGGGTCGCCCTCCAGTGCGAGGCTGAGGAACACCCTGCTTCCCGCCGACAGCGTGTCGAGGAAGATCTCGTCATCCTGGAAGAGCCGGCTGGGCGACACCGAGGAGATGCCGACTTTGGCCCCCTCGGGGGCATGAATCCTCATCGCAGCCAGCTCCCATGGAACCTCAGCAACCCGTATTCCCAGCAGCAGGACGGCATCTCCCTCGCTGATCCTCCAAACGCAGATTTCCACCTGCTCGGTCATGTGCCGCAGCAGCGGCTCGCCCCAGTCCTGAACCACGGCTCTCCAGGGGCTGTCCCCGAGTTGTTTCAGGGAGTACTCGATCTCCCCCTCGTCGATGCTCTCTGCGGACAGGGCCTCGGCGAGCCTCTCGCGGAGGCGACGCAGTCTGCGGCGCTCGTGCTCCTCGATATCGCTGGCCAGAGGGGCTCCGCTGAAGATGGCCGCTCTGTTCCACCACAGCACCATCATCAGCGGGGTCAGCAGCATGAAGCCGGCGAACAGATAGAACCCTCTGGCTCTGTCGGACAGGTCGACGAACTCGTTCTCGACTGGCTCGTAGGGCCCATTGTAGGGCAGGGAGAACTGGTATTCCATCGTACCCTCCCCCTCGATCATGAGGGCATGTGTCCCAGGTGGCACTATCATCATCGAACCGCCGGTGGAGTTCACCACTTCTCCAGTCCCCTGGTCTAGGGTCATTAGGGTGAATGTAGCAGAGTAGTCGCCTATTCTGTCGATGCGGACATACGACCCGTTCTCCTCGGTTATGGAGAAGGCAAACACATCGGTAGTATCACCTGGACGGAGGCTGCCCCTGATCGTGGCGGCACCGAGGCTCAGAACCTGCCATCTGGAATCCGGCCCTCCAAGTTCCCATACTACATCCGGGGCATCCCCGATTAGGGAGCCGTCACCCGGCTCGAGTGATCTCAGCATGATGGTCCATGCTGCAGTTCTACCCTGCGTGGTCAATCCGAACTCGACCGAGACGGTCTGTTCCGTGGTCTCAAACTCATCCGCGCAGCCACTTCCGACGGCTAGGCTCGAACCGTCCATCTGGTGAAGCACGATCTCAACACTGACGATGTCTGTGAACGAACAGAACGGCTCCAGCATCATCTTGGCTCCCGAGGCAATGAGCAGGGAGTCTCCTTGCGAATCTGAAGCGGCGAGGTGCCCGTGGTAGAGCAGGGAGGAATCGCCGTAGAATGGCAGAGCCTCCCCGTGACTCCAGGGATTGCTCAATTCGCCCGCATCAGGCGCCTCCGTGTCATCATCGTATCGAACGATCTCGAATTCGTAGGGCGAGTAATCCTCCTCCGCCGAGTGAACGAGGCGAATCCACAACTCTCCTTGAGCCGGGTATTCGAAGTAGTGCCCCATCTCTGTACGCTCTATGGTATCCACAAGCGACTTCGACTCCTCGCCTCTATGCCAGATCTCGATGCCAATCTCACTGGGCCCCCTCAGGCTATTGAGCAGCATCACGTCTCCGGGGTCTCCGACCACCATTACGGCATCCTTGTCGCTCTGGTTCTCCAGTGCTCCGACGTAGAGCACGCCCTCGGAAATAAGGTCAATCGCAGCACAGGAGTGCAATTGGCACGGCGAAGCCGTGTTGATTCGCGGGTATTCGCCCTGGCTTCCCGGAGGTGGGACTATGTTCGGCAGATCGTCGTGCTCCGTCCATTCATCCATCCTGCTGAGTATCACTTCTGTCCTCAGATCACCGGACCCGGTTCCCGAATCGACGAGGAGCTGCCAGGACACATTGCCCTCGACCCATCCTGACCATTCCACGAGATGAGAATCCTCATGACTCTCCTCGACTCCGTCAGCCCAGACGACGAGCTCCATCCCGGGGCAACCAACCTTCAAGCACGAAACACTGATCCACACCGGTCCGCTAGTGCT
>Ga0066855_10000216_pt1 | contig 12049 bp, 9 predicted proteins | sample ETNtaG_14_FD_65604 | JGI IMG/M metagenome (GOLD analysis project Ga0066855, IMG submission 65604) | Marine microbial and viral communities from oxygen minimum zone, Eastern Pacific Ocean - ETNP201406SV73 | ecosystem: Environmental > Aquatic > Marine > Oceanic | place: Pacific Ocean: Eastern...
GGGTTATTCTCATTCTCCTAATGCAAATATTTCGGATGAAGAACATGGATCGGTCGTTGGATATCCATATTTTGGAGCGTCTGAGCACGAGAAATATGGAATGGGGAAAACTACGGTCCATGAAATTGGACATTACTTAAATTTAAAACATCCCTGGGGTACGGGTGGTTGTGATACCAATAACGATTGGGTAGAGGATACACCCATTACAGAAGAAGCTTATTATGGTAATCCGGAACATCCTCAAATTTCTTGTGAATCTATGGATATGTTTATGAATTACATGGAGTATGTCAACGATTCTGTCATGGTGATGTTTAGTCAGGGACAGGTAGATCGGATGCATTTTGCTTTAAGTTATTATCGTACCTCACTACAGGAATCTAATGGATGTGGAATACCATCTTTAATTGCAGAGCCTCAGGTTATTCATGCCGGTGTGGAACCTGCTTCTGATGGTGCGATACATTTAAATATTGTTTCCGGAGCACCTCCATTTACAATTACTTGGGGCGCTGGAGAAAATACAGATAGTTTGGTTAATCTTTCTGCTGGTGATTACTCCGTTGAAATAACCGATTCTATAGGACAAGAGTTAAATTTAGATTTTACCATTTCTTACTATGGTAATGTTTATGACTCAGATAATTTTGAAAGCTATTCTGTAGATTCCTTATTGCATTTACAGTCCAACACATGGAAGCCTTTCTGTGAAGATAGTTTTGCTGCAAATATTGCTACTATTGCTCCGGTAGAAGGTCTTCAGTATTTGGAAATTAATGCCGCTGACGGAATAAATACTTTTCGTAGAAATTTGGGTGATATTGATGCAAATGCGTATGATCTGTCCTTTAAGATATTTGTACCTGTGGGGCGCAGTGCTGCGTATACGATTTATCACGACCCATCTTGTTCGAGTCTGATGTCGGCTTATGAAATTCAGTTTAATGACGATGGTCAGGGGCATATTAAAACCGGAGGGCAAAGTATTCCTTTTAATTTCCCGCAAAATCAGTGGTTTACTGTAACCCAGCTCATAGATATGGATAGAGATATTGTAGAGTTGTCTATTGCAGATGAGTTTGTTGGGGATTGGGACTTTAACTGGACTGTAGAAACTGAAAATGGTGTTTCAAAGTTAGTTGCTATTGCTTTTGATGATGAAGTTGATTCGCTGAGTCAGGTGCATTATTTTATTGATGATTTTAAAATGGTGTTGGCACCAAATTCTGATATTGGTCTTGAAGAAGTGATGAATGATTTGGATGTGGTTCTTTACCCGAATCCTGCTCAAGATCAAATAAACCTTGCAGCCAATGAGCAAGTACAGGAGGTTTATGAAGTTTCTCTTATTAATATGTTAGGACAGGTTCTAGAAGTGAAAAATTGGGATCCAAAACGAGATCATGATCTGAGCATTTCAGTCGATTCATACGATCAGGGAATTTATTTTGTAAGAATTCGTTCTAAAGAACATAACAAGGTGTTGAAGTTTGTTATGAACAGATAAATTTGAAAACGGTCCGCTGTTATTTCCTGACTGCTGAGAACTGAAATTATACGATTGGGGATAAAAAAGTTTGTATAACTTCTTGATTCCCATAATTATCTAATATTTTTGGATTGAAATTATCAATACAGATATGATTACGCTAATTACCATCATAGCTTTTGCATTACTGTTTTTGGGTATTTTGGGGAGTATTATTCCCGGGCTTCCGGGACCTCCAATTTCTTATGCAGGTGTTTTGTTGATTCATTTTTTCACGGATACACAGTTTAGTAATTCCTTTCTTTGGTCCTGGGGAATTGTTGTTGCCCTTGTATTTGTATTAGATTACAGTCTGCAGGCTTGGGGTGTAAAGAAATTTGGTGGAGGCAGAAAAGCTACCCTGGGTACTTTTGCAGGACTTTTCGCCGGACTACTTTTTCCACCTGTAGGTTTGCTTATAGGCCCTTTTGTAGGTGCCTTTTTAGGTGCGCTTTTAGAAGTTAAGGGAGACAATAACAGAGCTTTAAAAGTAGCTATAGGATCCTTTATTGGTTTTATTACCGGGACAGTTTTGAAGTTGGGTGTTAGTGCTGTCTTGTTATCTTATTCTATTTACTATATCTGGTTTTAATGAAGGAAAAGATCAATGTTGCTGCAGTATCTTATTTGAATACCGTTCCCTTTTTATACGGAATACAGAATGACAAGGATTTGATGTCTCAGATAAATTTGCGGTTGGAATATCCTTCCAGATGTGCTGATTTGCTTAGATCCGGGGAAGTAGACATAAGTCTTGTTCCCATTGTTGAAATTCCGGACATACCTAATGCAGAAATTATTGGAGAACATTGTATAGGTTCTGAAGGAAAAGTAAAAACGGTAATGCTTTACAGCGATTGTCCTTTGGAAGAAATTAAGACTATTGCATTAGACTACCAGTCTCGTACTTCCGTTGTGTTAGCTAAAGTTTTGGCGAAGAATTACTGGAATATTGATTTTGAATTTGAAGAAACTACAGAAGGTTATATTGATACCATTTCCGGAACAAGAGCCGGAGTTGTTATAGGAGACAGAGCTTTTGACTTAAAAGATTCCTTTTCGTATCAGTACGATCTCTCTGAAGAGTGGTATAAGTTTACCGGTTTACCTTTTGTGTTTGCTTGTTGGGTGGCAAGTAAACCTTTAAGTGATGAATTTAAACAACAATTTGATCGTGCGGTAAAGTATGGCCTTGATCATAAGAATATGGCCATCGAATTCTTTGATAAAAAAGAAAATAGTTCGATCAATCTGAAACGTTATTTAAACGAACATATTTCCTGTGATTTTGATCAGCGAAAGAAAACCGCTTTAAAGAAATTCCTATCGCTTTCTAAAGATCTTTTAGTGACCAGTGACCAATGATGAGTTGTCATCCTGAGCTTGTCGAAGGGGGACTACAGGGGTGTTATCCATTGATTATTAATTAATCATTATCCATTGGTCATTATCAATTAATCATTATCAATTATTAATTAGTCATTAGTATACGTCTTGTATGTTGGTTTTTTAGGGGATTCAATGATGAATAAGTTGGAAAGTGAGCTACATTCAATTTTGAGTTCTTTTTCATTATTTATTATTACAAAATCATCTTCATTTAAGGGGTCGTTATTAAGTTTCACGGCTCCGTGAATGAGATAAATGGAGTAGGTGTTTTCAGATTCAAGAGGAAGTGTATAATTTTCTTTCAATTCAATTTCCCGGATACTGATTCCCGGAGTATCTAGTTTTACCGGACTGTTTTTCCCGACGATCGTTTTCATGTTTATCTGTCCATTTGTTTTAACTGGTAAGTCGGACGATTTGTAATCGTTGTATTTGGCATCATTATAAAGACTTTTACTGATGTCGGGGTCAAACCATATTTGAAAAATGGCTGAATTATCACAAAGCTCTTCAGAATGAGCGATACCACTTCCGGATTTAATTACTTGAAAGCTTCCTTGTTCCAGCGTAGTCCACTGATCTGTTTTGGTGTCGTAATGTTTTATTTTGCCTTCAATGACATACGTTACGATCTCGAATCCTTTATGGGGATGTAAACCGATGGTACTTCCTTTTTTACTTGTTGCATGTGCCCAGTAAAAAAGAGTAGAGTAGGTTTTTGTCTGTCCTCCGTCCTGAGGAAACCCAATGGGCTTGTTTTCTACAATTTCTCCCTGATTGAAACTTCCAAAAGCCTGATTTTCTTTCTGAATGATCTGAATACCCATAATATTATTTTAGAGCCAACTATAAATTTACGAAAAAAAGGAATCAATTTGTCGAAGCATGATCGAAGTCGAGGGCTGACCAATCGTCGAAGCCATAATTAGTTTATGTTAAAATGAATGATTAAATTTAGGTTACTGATAATGAATAAATTAGGTGAAAAATGGAAAGCGCGCTATTAGAAGACCGACTTAAGAGAACACTCACACAAACTGCAGGGAAAGATCTGAGCATTAGCTTACCCAAAGAACATATAAAAGAACTTGGCTGGAGGAAAGGGCAGAAGCTAAATGTGAGTATTGACGAAACAAGAAAATGTCTTATTCTTTCGAAAGACCTCGAAGAAACACACGAATGGGCCCGGTTGGAATTAAATAGTTTGGAGTTAAACCTTCCCAAACAGCATTGGAACCTTTATTTTGTGATCGCAACGGAACATCCCGAAAAGCAGGGGGATATGTTGTTGTCTGTATTGCCCGAAGAACGTTTAATAAAGGTGAGAAGAGAATCAGACAACAAAATTAATTTTGTACCCAAAGGAGATCATGTGGAAGGCATGATCGTTTTGGAACGGGAAATGCCGGCTGATAAAAATCTATCCGTTCACCTGTGGTTAATGCACAGCAGGAAAAGCGTTAGAAAAGCCGGAGAATTACTACAGGAATTAAACGAAACGCTCACAGGAACTAAACTTTTAAAGACTGTTGAACTACCGGGAAGTTACCTGCCCTGGATCGCTGTAGGTAAAGTCGCGTTATCGTTCGTGGCAAAACGTTTGAAAAAAGCAAAAGACAGAGATCTGGGTTTTGTAAATCTTGACGAGAACTTTAATGAACAGGACAAAGAGGAATTAAGACACAATGCTTTATCCACCGGCTTCGGAAAGCTAAGCTGGACCTGGATCCGATTGTAGGCTTCGACTACGCTCAGCCTACGGTAACAATAACGCTCACCAGCGCCTCAGCTACCCACTTACAGTAGCCTGAGCGGAGTCGAAGGCTACTTCGCGTAATTCACTGCTCTGGTTTCTCTGATCACCGTAACTTTTACCTGACCCGGATAGGTCATTTCGTTTTGTATTTTTTGTGAGATCTCGAAAGAAATAGCGGCCGCTTTATCATCGTTCACCTTTTCACTTTCCACGATCACACGTAGTTCTCTACCTGCCTGAATGGCATACGATTTAAGAACTCCCGGATGAGCCAGGGCTAAATTTTCAAGCTCTTTGATACGTTGTATATAAGACTCAACAATTTCTCTACGCGCTCCCGGACGTGCGCCGGAAATGGCATCACATACCTGAATGATCGGAGAATAAATGCTGGTCATTTCAATTTCGTCGTGGTGGGCACCGATGGCATTACAGATGTCTGGTTTTTCACCGTATTTTTCGGCGATCTTCATTCCTAAAATTGCGTGTGGCAATTCCGGCTCATCATCCGGCACTTTACCAATATCGTGTAGGAGTCCGGCACGTTTGGCAGCTTTGGCGTTCAAGCCCAATTCTGATGCCATGGTAGCACAAAGGTTAGCTGTTTCTCTACTGTGTTGCAACAGGTTTTGTCCATAGGAAGAACGGTAACGCATACGTCCGACCATTCTTAATAATTCAGGGTGTAAGCCGTGAATTCCCAGGTCGATACAGGTACGTTTACCCGTTTCTATGATCTCATTTTCCAGTTGCTTGCTTGTTTTCGCAACTATTTCTTCAATACGTGCAGGGTGGATTCGTCCGTCGGTAACCAATTTGTGTAGGGCAAGACGGGCGATCTCTCTACGCACCGGATCAAAACAAGAAAGGATAATGGCCTCCGGCGTGTCATCAACTACGATCTCTACGCCCGTAGCGGCTTCCAGAGCTCTAATATTTCTACCTTCTCTACCGATAATACGACCTTTAATGTCATCACTTTCGATGTTGAATATGGAAACTGCATTTTCTACGGTATGCTCTGTAGCTACCCTTTGTATGGTTTGAATAACGATTTTCTTAGCCTCGTTATTTGCCGTTAGTTTAGCCTCCTCAATGGTATCTTGGATGAGTGACATCGCCTCGGTTTTCGCTTCTGATTTCAGGGCGTCTATCAGTTGTTCTTTGGCATCTTCTGCACTTAATTCGGATATGGCTTCTAAAGCATTAACCTGACGTGCATGTGCTTTTTCAAGCTCTTCTTCTTTACGCTCAAGAACTTCTAACTGATTGGTCAGGTTTTCGCGTTTGCTGTCTAGTTCCTTAGATTTTCTTTTGGAATCTTCCAGTCGTTGGTTGAGTTTAGAATCTTTTTCTTTTGCCTTTGATTCCAGATCAGAAACTTTTTGGTTGCGGCTGTTAATTACCTTTTCGTGTTCACTTTTAAGCTCTAAGAACTTTTCTTTGGCTTGCAGAATCTTATCTTTTCTAAGCTGTTCTGCAGCTTTTTGTGCGTCTTTGAGTATAGATTGTGATTTGCGTTCTATGGATTTACGCAATAGTGTGGAGGCAAAAATATAACCCGCTATCAGGGCTACGATACCAACAATTGCTAATGTTATGATGTCTGTGTTCATGATTGTTGAATTTATAAAAAAAAAGAAACCCGTATTAATCCTGTTAATTTAAACTCCGGTAAAACACGGATGGACCGACCATCTATTTTCAAACGTCCACTGACACCCGAAGGACCCTAAGGTTGAGGCTTGTTTTTAAAAAGACGAATCTAATCCAATTAATATTATGTTGAGTTTAACAACTTATTGAATTAATACGGGAAACTATATTTACTAGTTTTCTATGTTAAAGAACGTTGTAGCATGGCTGTTATATCTGCTTCAATAGCATCAATATTTCGATCTAAATCTGATGTGTCAACTAAGGTTTTGCCTTCTGAGCTTTCTACCTTTGAGGACAACTGTAAAGCGCACATGGCCAACAAATCCTGTTTGTCTTTCACGGCATAATTTGATTCAAATTGCTTTACAATAGCTTCGATCTTTGCTGCTGCTTTTCGGATATCCTCTTCTTCTTCTCGTTTAATAGTCAGGGGATATACTCTCCCGGCTATTGAAACTTTGATCTTAAGTTTATCCATTTTAGCTATATCACTGATTCAGCTGTGCAATACACTTGTCAATTCCCCGTACAAGTTCGTTAATCTTAAGCCTCGCTTCCTTACTACTCATCCCTACATCTGTAAGCGACCTGGCGTTGATGATCAACTCCCTTTCTTCTTTGAGTGCTTTGATCTTTTCTCCTTTACGTGATAACTTCTCCCGAAGTTCCTGATTTTCTATCTCTAAAGCTTCATTTTTAGTGTTCAGTTGGTTGAATGCAACACTCAACTTTTGAACCTGAGAACGAAGATTTTCGAGTCTTTCACTTAAATGATCCATTATTAAAGCATCAACTATGAAACAAATATAGGTAATCAGAATACAAAAACCGATTTAAATGAGACGAAAAATTCCTTTGTTTCGTTCTTTGTAAAATGTTTCTTCACATGGACTAAAAAATTAAATTTGCATTAGAATATAAAAGCGTGAGCCGGAATGAATTGTCATTATAAATTAGTACATCTTTTATTTTTTACGCTTATGAGCTGTTGCTTTGCACTGGCTCAAATTCCTTATTCCGCAACAAATTTTAGGGCTCCATTGGACATTCCTTTGGTTTTAGCAGGGACTTTTGGTGAGCTTAGATCCAATCATTTTCATTCGGGCATAGACATTAAGACCAAAGGTCAGGAAGGATTCCCGGTAATTGCCATTGAAGATGGTTATGTGTCGCGGGTGAAAACGAACCCCGGAGGCTACGGAAAAGCGCTTTATCTTACACATTACAACGGTTACGTTTCGGTGTATGCTCATTTGCAGAGTTTTCATTCGGATGTTGCTGTTTATTTGCTTGATGAACAATATAAAAAACAAGAATTTGAGGTTGATCTGTTTCCTGAGGCTGGAAGCTTTGCCTATCAAAAAGGAGATACCATTGCCTGGACCGGGAATAGTGGCAGCTCTACTGCACCTCACCTGCATTTTGAGATTCGGGATGCCAAGACTCAAGAGATCATAAATCCGCTTTTATTTGGATTTAAAGCAAAAGATACCACACCACCTACGATTAAAAATCTTCATATTTATCCCCTAGATGATGCTGCTGTTATTAATGGTATGTGTGATACTTTGAGAATTCCAGTTCGGCAGCTCACATCAAAAAAATATCAGATAGACAGCATAAGTATTAGCGTTAACGGATTAATAGGATTTGGCATTGATGTTTTTGATCAATTGGACAATGCCCCCAATAAAAATGGTGTTTTCAGCATTGAATTGTTTGTCGATTCTATGTTGATTTACAAACATGATATGGAGCGTTTTGATTTTTCGGAAACCAGATACATCAATTCACTAATGGATTATCACGCTAAGAAAAAATATGCTTTAAGACCTCAGAAGTCATTTAAAGATCCGAATAATAAATTGAGTATTTACGAATACTTAAGGGACGAAGGGCGACTGGATTTCGATTCTGTGGGTGTGCATCAGGCCGAGTATGTTATCAAGGATACGCAAGGGAATACATCAACCTTGTCTTTTCATTTTACAAGTGATAGTAGTTTAAAGATTTCTCCTAAACCTAAGGGCGAAAATGTGTTTTTGTATCACGAAGACAACAAATTTATGGATGAGAATGTAGCCTTGTTTATAGCGCGTAACAGTCTTTATGATGATCTTGATTTTTCGTATTCAATACGTAAAGCTGATGATGACTTTATTAGTGATATCCATTGCATTCACCATGAAGAAACTCCGGTGCATTCTCCTTTTTCAATTGCCATTGCAGTAGATAGCCTTGACGAGTTGCACAGAGAAAAAGCATTGATCTGTTCGGTAAGTAAAAAAGGTAAAATTTCCTGTTTGCCTACGCAATGGGTTAATGATACTTTACAGGCCAGATCCCGAACTTTTGGGGATTACAGTGCGGTCATTGATACGATACCGCCCGGTTTAAAACCAAGATCATTTTCTGAAGATCTTAGTCTGGCAGACTTTATGAGTTTTACTGTAGAGGACACTCTGAGTGGTTTAAGTGCTTACAATGCTTTTGTCGATGGCGAATGGATCTTATTGGAATACGATCCGAAAAATAAAAAGCTGATCCATTATTTTGATGGAAAGGTAAAGCCGGGACAACATGAATTGGAAATTGTCGTTGAAGACTCAGTGAAAAATGAAAAACGACTCAAACTTGAATTTGTCCGCTAAAAATATCTTTATATTCGCAGGATCATGATGTGTAAAAAGAATCCGATTGTATTACTATTAGGGCTTTTCCTTTTGCTTTCTGAAGTAAGTCTTGCTCAGGAAGCAACACTTTTTGGTACCGTAAAAAGTAAGAAAGACATTGCTATTGAAGGTCTGAGTGTAGAATATAAAAATACAGGTGCCATAAGTGATCCGGAAGGTAAATACATCATAAATCTTCCTGCAAACAAAGAATTATCCATTGTATTTTCTCATTTATCATTTCAGAATCAGATCCATAAGATCACTTTAAAAGAAGGTGAAAAAAGAAATTTGGATCTATTGTTTGATGCAGAAGTAACGATAATTTCTGAGGTTGAATTGGTGGATGACGCTTTGAGAGATCAAAATATCACCACAATTGACAAGAAGAACTTAGATGTAATAACCGGTCCAACGGGAGGTGTAGAGGGTTTAATAACCACTTTGGGTGGTGTGAGTTCGAAAAATGAAATGAGTTCTCAGTATTCTGTCAGAGGCGGGAATTATGATGAGAATCTTGTTTATGTGAATGGCTTCGAAATTTACCGACCTTTTTTAGTTCGCAGTGGAGAGCAGGAGGGTTTGAGTTTTATCAATTCGGACATGGTGGAGAATATTTCTTTTTCTGCCGGAGGATTTGATGCCCGTTATGGAGATAAACTCTCTTCGGTACTCGATATTAAATACAAAGATCCAAAAGCGTGGAAAAGTCATTTAACCCTTAGTTTTATGGGGGTAAATGCCACAGTAGAAGGGATTAATAAGTCGAAACGTTGGTCGCATATAACGAGTTACAGACAAAAGACCAATCAGTTTTTGCTAAATAGTTTAGATACCAAATCGAACTACAAGCCAAGTTTTAAAGATTTTCAGACTTTAAATACCTATCACTTTAATTCGCAAATGAAGTTGAGTTTCCTGGCTCATTATTCTTCAAATGCTTACCATTCTGTTCCGGAATCCCGTCATAGTGATTTTGGTACCATTGATAAACCTTTGCGCTTGTACATTGATTTTGACGGTCAGGAGAAAGATGCTTACGAAAGTGGGATGGGTGCAGCCCGATTTGATTATCAGATCCACGATAGTTTGCAGATGAGCTTGTCGGCTTCTTTATTTCAAACGGTTGAAGAGGAGTTTTATGATGTGGAGGGGCAATATTGGTTGGGGCAATTAGACAATAGTCTGGGCTCTGATAATTTTGGAGAGGTTGTTGCGAATAGAGGTGTAGGCGGGTATTTTCGTCATGCCAGAAATGAGCTTTTTGCCCGGGTGTGCAATGTAGAATACAGAGGTAAGTGGTACAGAAATCACATGACTTTAGACTGGGGAGCAAAATACCAACATGAATTGATCGATGATCGTTTAAAAGAATGGCAGCTTATTGATTCCTCCGGATTTTCCATGCCTCAGGGTTTAGATGATGAGTTGGAGCTGTTTGAGTTTGTTCAGGCAGAAAATGAGTTAAGTTCCAGCAGATTAAGCTCTTTTGTGCAACAAAGTGGTCATCTGGAGCTCGATAGTGCAAAGCTGACTTACTCGCTTGGTTTTAGAGCTCAATACCGATCCATGAACGGGGAACTCTTTGTTTCGCCGAGAGCGGGCTTAAGTTACCGACCAAACTGGAAAAAAGATATGCTCTTTAGGGTGGCTGTTGGTTCTTACAATCAATCGCCTTTTTACAGAGAGCTGAGAGATGAAAAAGGCCTTTTATTTACCGATCTAAAATCTCAGAAGTCTACCCATTTTGTACTTTCTGCCGATTATAATTTTCAGTCCTGGGATCGACCGTTTAAATTTGTCGGAGAGATCTATTACAAGGATCTGAAAGATCTTATTCCCTACGAAATTGATAATTTAAGAATTCGCTATCTGCCGGAGCTCACAGCTACCGGATATACGACGGGTATTGACCTGCGCGTTAATGGTGAGTTTGTTCCCGGTGTGGAGTCTTGGGCAAGTATGTCAGTAATGAAGAGTGAAGAAAATATTAAAGACGACGGACACGGGTTTATTCCACGACCTACAGATCAGCGATTTTCTTTTTCTATGTTTTTCCAGGATTATCTCCCAAGAAACCCGAGTTATAAGATGAACCTGAAGCTGCATTACAGCAGTGGTTTACCTGTGGGAGCCGTAAATTCTGAGCGTTACGAACAAACAATTAGAATTCCTGCATATCGCAGGGTAGATATAGGTTTTACCAAAGTGATAAAAGAAGGAGGAGAAGGCTCAAAGTCCAAGTGTTTTAAGCACTTTGATTCGGTTTGGCTGAGTGCCGAAGTATTTAATCTCTTGGGAATACGAAATACCATTTCCTATTTGTGGGTGACCGATGTGGTGCAAAATCAGTATGCCGTACCCAATTACCTGACTTCACGTTTGTTCAATTTGAAACTTCAGGCTAAATTTTAATTGGTAATCAGTACTTAAAGTGCCTAAAGTGAAATGGAATTTAGTTGTCAGGCTCAAGGTGGCAACAACGAACAACGAATAACCAAATAGTACGTCATCTATGGGGTTCTGAAACAAGCCTGCCTGCGGGCAAAGGCAGGTTCAGAATGACTACATGACCGCATGACTGCAGGACTCTTTAATTAAAAATCAAGCGTCAATTCTTTGCCAATACCTGCCTGAGTTTCATCGGCTGAAAATTCCAGCACATAAGCCTGATGCTTACGCATATTTAGTACCTGTCCACCTTCAAAGAGTAGGTACTGTCCTTTTATTCCCATCAAACGACCTTCGATCACCGGAGTTTTATCAAAACTGAGGCTTTTAACTTTCGTCGGGTATTCGTTTACCGGGTATTCTATATTCAGGATTTCTTCTTCTGTAAGCAGGTACTGCTGATATTCTTCAGGGACTAATTTTATGATCTCAGCGCGTTTCTCTGTTAGATCTACATGAGTGATCTCATTTTTTAACATACGTTGCCAGGCGGTTCTGTCGGATAGGTATTCTTTTAAAGAAACTTCGATCATTCCACACAAATAACGGTTGGGTGTTTTTGCAATAGGAACGGCATAACTTGCCCCTTGA
>Ga0066855_10000217_pt1 | contig 12041 bp, 13 predicted proteins | sample ETNtaG_14_FD_65604 | JGI IMG/M metagenome (GOLD analysis project Ga0066855, IMG submission 65604) | Marine microbial and viral communities from oxygen minimum zone, Eastern Pacific Ocean - ETNP201406SV73 | ecosystem: Environmental > Aquatic > Marine > Oceanic | place: Pacific Ocean: Eastern...
GTTGGCTCGATTCATGGGAGGAGTCGATTTCCCACGGGGCACCAATCGCTGCCACCATGCCCAATCACTGGCCCACCCTCCCGGCCGGGCTGCTCTCCGAGCCCGGGGCGGTCCTCGAGCACCTGCTCTCTCGCTACGAAGCAGTCAGCGACGGCAGGACCCCCAGAGGTGCCTATTCCACTCCCAGCAAGCTTGTCCAAACTGTTCTGGCGGACGAGCTGAAGAGCGACACGCGCAGTAAGACGACTAAGAGTCCCCCAGCCACCCTGTCACTGGCTGCTATACCCCCCGGCTTCCGGGCCTATGCAGAGCGCCTCAATGAGACCGCGAGGGGTGGGGTGGAGGAGCCCTGCGACGAATTGGTCGAGGCGGGCGAGCGGACCCGCTCGGGCATTCCGCTTCCGTTCGCCGACCCTGCGGTCGGTGGAGGCGTGGTGCCGAGTCGCGCAATCAGGATCCACATCCTTCGAAGCGAAGGTTCCTCGCCCGGCGAGATTCGTGCAGACACCCTGAGGCTTCTACGCGGCATGCAGATGTCGGATTCCTCCGAAATCGCTGTGGCGTGCACGAGGAGGAGGTTGCTTCTGGTTATGGCACGAGCAGGGCTCGTAGACCTCTGCGGTGGTGGTGACGAGGCCAGAATCGGTCGGAGCGAGGCCGAGCTAATCCTCGAGGGCAGCATCAGATGCCTCGACTCCCTACGTGGTGACTGGCCGTGGGCCGAGGCCCCGCGGCTGCTGGTCAGCCGACCGCCGTGGCTGCGCATCAAGGACCGTTTCCGAGGACACCCCGAGGGCAGCGAGATGCGAAAGCGACTCTCAGGGTCGCTGCGCGGTACAACCGAGTCCGACGGTAGTCCGAGGTTCGCTGCGTTGCGAGGTAATGTGAATCTCTACAGGCTGTTCCTAGAGCGTTCCATGAAATTAGTTCACGAAGGTGGCAGGATTCGCATGATCGTTCCTGACGCCCTGCTGCGCGAGAAGAGCAGCATTGCTCTGCGCAAGCTGATGGTGGAAAGCAACCAGTGGGTGTCATCGTGGTCGTTCCCCGAGCCCCAGAGAGTGTTCCCGGGAGCATCTCAAGGGGTTCTCGTCATCGGACTGACCATTGGCGGCAACACCGAGATGATGACCAGCTTCGGCCCACTCGAGGTCCAAGACCTCTCAGTCAGCACGGGACTGGACAGCAAGGCTCCGTTCCTAGAGATGGAGCGCGGCCCGTGGTCTGTCTGGACTGATATGGCTTGGGCAGTCCCCAGGATGCCGCGCGACCCCTACACGAGGAACGCCGTTCTCAAGGCGATAGGTGACCTCGCCGACCAGCCTCGCTTGGGTGAGGAGGGGAACTGGCTCAATCCAACCGACAAACCGATTCGCGTCAGGGTCGGCGAGATCGACCAGACCAACTGGTCGACTGACATAAGCGACTGGAACGCCGACTCGCAAGGCGTGCCGTTCATCAGAGGGGCCCACTTCTGCCTCGAAGACGGCGAGGTCAGCATCAGTCACCCGGCATACGACGTCGAGATTGACGAGGGGTCCATCGAACGCTCGCAGGCTCTGTGGGAGGGCCCTATCGAGCCGCGAGGCATCTCCAGAGTGGCCTGTCAGGCCATCGTGAACGCCCAGAAGGAGCGTCGTCTCCGCTGGGCGGTCGTCGCACCAGACTGCGTGCTGGGCAACTCGGTTAACTTCCTGCAGCTACCCGAGGCCGTCCTCGACAGCCTCGCCGTGGAGCACGGCAGCGTCGATGACGGTCTCCTCTTCGTGGCCGCCCAACTCAACTCGGAGGCTCTGGACCTGTGGTCGAGGGCGTGGGCGGCAAACAACAACGTGAACAACTACGAGATTGAGAGTCTGCCGTTGCCGCCGCCTTCCACCGAAGGCGCCCTGAATTACGCTTTGAGGCAGTAAAGCGGAAGGCGCCCGACAAATTGCCGGAACTAATTTTCCGCATTCCGGTATCAATGATGCCGAAGCACCAAACAGACTATTATCCGAGGGTGCCGTACGGGGAGCGTTCCATCGCGTGAGTGATGGTCTACGAGGAAACAGGAAATGGGTATACACCCGAAAATAGGGATTACGGGGCTACCCCGTTCTGGGAAGTCTGCTGTCTTGGACAAAGTCGTCAGCATGATCATCGAGGAGCACAAGGCGAACTCCCGCGGCTCTGCGACAGGCTCGAGGGTGGTAGGGGGCATGAGGACCGAAGCAATCATCGAGGACGGTGAGAGGGTCGGATACGCCTGCATCGACATCGAGACTGGGGAGCGCGGGATCATGGCGCACCGGGAGATAGACTCGCGGAACCGAATTCTCGGCTACGGCATAGACCCCAGCGAAGTCGACAGGGTCGGTGTTCCGGCTATCCAGAACGCCGTGGGCAACTGCAAGATACTCGTCATCGACGAGGTCGGCAAGTTCTCGGTCGAGAGCGAGGGTTTCGTAGCTGCTGTCAGGGGAGCCCTCGAGTTCGATATGCCTACGCTGCTGACGCTGCACAAGAAGAGTCGGCACCCGCTGCTGCAGGACGTCAGGAGACGGGATGACGGCAGGATTCTCGAAGTCACTCCTGTGAACAGGGCCCTGCTACCGTACAAGATCCTCAAACTGATTCTACAGTCGCCGTGAATCGGGCCTGAAGTCAAGTTGATGCATGGGGAGCCGGGCTCGGTGTTTGATGGATTCAGCCGCGAGCCGCGTCGAGAGGGTGCTAATCGGCTTCGCCGTGCCCCTCTACCTGCTGACTGCCCTGTCCATCGCCGAAGGCAGGATAGTGCTGCTTTCGGACAGCAGCCCCAATGAGAACTCGTGGGCACTAGTGTTCGGCTCGCTCGCGGTCCTTTCGACTCTGCTCTACGCCTACATCCGCTATCTTGGCTCGAGGCCGCACGGCTCCTCGCCGCTCGACAAGGTGTTCAGCCGCGAGTCGGAGGAGGAGATGCTCGTCCGGCTCAGGGAAGAGCAGCGGGAAGCGGATGTCTCCAGCATGGGCTCGGCTTGGGCCGAGATGGAGAAGGATCATCTTGAACGCACTCTGGACGAAGAGGAGTGAGCATCGAAACCTTCACTCTCCGAATGCGTCACGGATGAGACGAGCGCCATGAGCGAAGTACCCTCGAATCTGCATTACACCGAGTCCCACGAGTGGGTGAGGGTCGAAGGAGACGTGCTATTCGTTGGCATCACCGACTTCGCTCAGGACGCGCTGACCGAAGTCGTCTGGGTCGATTTGGCCGAAGTCGGCGCCAGTGTGCAGGCGATGGGGCCCTGCGCCAGCGTCGAGTCGGTCAAGTCAGTCAGCGAGGTCAATTCCCCATTAGAGGGAGAGGTCCTTGAATCGAACAGTGCTCTCGAGGACAACCCAGAAATAATCAACGAGGACCCGTACGGAGACGGTTGGATCTTCAGGCTGCAGCCGACTGACATCTCGGATATCGAGGGGCTGTTGGACGCTGCTGCGTACATAGCCCTAATCGGAGAATGACGATGGTTGATAGAGCGCTGTACCTCTACGTGGATGGATCGTGCGAGGAGAACAGGAACGTCACCAGCAAGACCCCGGCGGGATGGGGATTCTGCGTCATCTCGGGCGACAGCGGCATCGGCAGGGGTGGCGGTGATGTCGTCTTCGAGAGGAGTGGTCCCGTCGTCACCGAAGAGTCCGCAGACGGCTTCCTAGGTGCTGGGGTGGGATCGAACAACACCGCCGAACTCTCCGCGATAGCCCATGCAATGAGGTGGCTGCTAGCAGAGAGTGGCAGCCAGGCAGTCGTGCTGCGAGGCGATTCGGAGTACGCTCTGAACATAGCCTCGGGGCAGTGGAGGGCCAAGGCGAACAAGGAGCTCGCTGATTCGGTGCGGGCGCTCTGGTCCGAGGTCGAATCGCTGCGCTCGCTCACTCCAGAGCATGTCCGCGCGCACCGGGGGCACCGTTGGAACGAGCGTGCAGACCACCTCGCGTTCAGAGCCATGCAAGGCGAGGATCCGTTGCCCCTGCAATTCTGGAAACCGGGCGCGCGTTGACTACTCGGGATCGGCCAGAGGGCCGATGCTGAGTTTCACGTAGATCCCATTCAGCAGCATCAGCAGACCAATCAGCGTCAGAATCAGCCCCGAAGGATCTGGCATCTGTTCCTGCAACGGGTTGCCGACGACCCAAGCGAGTACCAGAGTCGCCACTCCGCTGAAGAGGATCTTCCTTGAGGAGTCGACCGGATCCTGCCACAGATCTAGCCACGGGACCAGTCCACGGCGTTTGAACGTCAGACGGTACCAGGCCACGTAAAGCAGGGCCATTCCGGTCAGGCCCATCACCCCGAGGGAGAATGACTCGGAGTCCCATGGACCCGATGGGGCGTAACCCAGAGTCAGGGTGTCAAGCAGCAGTATCGCACCAATAGCTGCGTGTGGCCTCCATTCCGGCGCGGTCTGCTCCGCCATGTAGGCACGAGACGGCTCTCAGGCTTGAAATCCACGCCGATGATGTCTTCAATGCCTTATTGTAGGCGAATCCATGGAGTACTCGGTGGGCATCGAGGATGTCCAAGCGGCCGCGCAGAGGCTGTACGGAGTGGTCAAACGCACTCCCGTGGTATCCTCTGAGGACCTCAATCGGATAGGGGGCAGGGAGATCCTACTGAAGTGCGAGAACCTGCAGCACGTAGGGGCGTTCAAATTCCGAGGCGCCAGCAACGCTGTGATGATGCTAGGAGACAACGCCGAGAGCGGGGTCTGCACGCACAGCAGCGGCAATCACGCTCAAGCCCTCGCTCTAGCAGCCAAACTACGCGGCGTGTCCGCCTACATCGTGATGCCGAGAACAGCACCTCGAGTCAAGGTGATGGGAGTGAAGAGCCACGGCGCCGAAATCACATTCTGCGAGCCCAACCTCGCTGCTAGGGAATCCACGGCTGCAGAGATTATCAAAAGGACCGGTGCGGCTCTGATTCATCCCTACGACAACCCGGACGTCATCGCGGGGCAGGGAACAGCTTCGGTGGAGCTGTTCGAGCAGGCCGGGGCCCTTGATGCCATCATCGCCCCTGTGGGGGGCGGTGGGCTGATGTCTGGAACCAGCATAGCCACGAGGGCACTGTTTCCCGACACCAGAATCATCGGGGCGGAGCCTGAGGGGGCTGATGATGCGGCTCGTTCGCTGGAAGCAGGCAAGCTGCTGCTGCAGACCGGACCGGATACCATCTGCGACGGTCTGCTGACCAGCATGGGCGAGCACACTTGGCCAATCATCAGGGATCATCTTGAGGAGATAATCACTGTCAGTGACGAGGAGGTCGTCGAGGCCATGCGGCTCATCCTCAAGCACCTAGGGATGGTGGTCGAACCGAGCGGTGCGGTCTCACTTGCAGCGGTCCTCAAACCCGAGTTCAGAGCGCTAGAAGGCAGAATGGACAGGGTGGGGGTAATCCTCTCCGGCGGCAACGTCGATCCGGGGCTAGTCGAGTTCTAGGGCGATCGCTGGTAAAGAACTGGAGCACGGGCCGGGATTTGCACCCGGGTCCATGGATCTGCAGTCCATTGCATAGCTGCTCTGCCACCCGTGCGGCGACTCCAGACCCCCGAGGCTCCCTTGAAGACTCTTTGCAGGGCGAGGATGGCGCTTTCAGGCACCTCGGAGGGTATGTTCATCTCCAATCAGCCTCCCGCGCGAGGCATGCCTGAGATTTCCTCTCGCTACGAGGGGCTTGGTGTCGGCTTCGCGCCGTATCTGCAGCCTCCGGGACCCGGGGTCGTCCGCTGGACGGTCGGAGAGCCGGGTTTCGACACCCCCCCCGCGGTCATCGAAGCGGCGATCAAGGGCCTCGAGGAAGGCAATACGAAGTACACCAGGGGCGCGGGCTCGATGGAACTGTGCCAAGCGGTGTCCGACTACCTAGCGAAGCATCACTCTGTCGAGGTCAGCGCAGACGACGTGGTCATCACGCCGGGCGCCAAGCAGGCGCTGCTGTACTCGTTCCTCATCACCACAATGCCCGGTGACGAGGCCATTCTGCTGGCTCCCTCATGGGCCTCGTACGAGCCGATGCTGGAGCTCATCGGGGCGGTCCCGGTGAACGTGCCCGTACGCAGGGACGACTTCCACCCCGACATCGATGCCATCAGGGCAGCGGTCACCGACAGGACTCGGATGATTCTGGTCAACTCCCCGTGCAACCCCACCGGAGCCGTGTTCACCCCGAACGAGCTGCAGGCCATCGTTGACATCGCTGTCGAGCACGACCTCTGGATCGTCTCCGACGAGATCTACGCTAGGCTGGTTTGGATGGACTACCCCCACGTCTCCCCCTACGCGCTCGCGGGAGGCGCGGAGCGCACTCTAATCGTCAACGGCTGGTCGAAGTCGTGGGCGATGACGGGGATGAGACTGGGCTTCCTGACCGGACCTCCGAACGCTATGCGCGCCGCGGTCAAGAGCCAAGCCAACTCCGCCTCTCATGTCCCCACGTTCATGATGCACGCAGCCACGGTGGCTCTAGGCTGTGATGACTCGGTCGAGGAGTTCAACCGAGAGTACCTGAAGCGGCGCGGAATAATGACTGCCGGGCTCTCCGAGTTACCCGGACTGAGGATAGTGGAGCCCGAGGGGGCGTTCTACGTGTTCGTCGATGTCACTGGTACGGGTATGACCGATATCGAGTTCGCCGACGGCGCGCTGGAAGCTGGAGTGCAGCTCATTCCGACATCTCTGATTACCGGTGGTGAGGGCTTCGTCAGGATCTCGTACGCCACCAACGAGGAGGCTATTCACGAGGGTCTACGACGGCTTCGGGCGTGGCTTGTCGATTAGTCACCTTGAAATCGGCAAATCGACGCAGCCTGTGTATGAGCGGCTCCACTTCGCGTGGCGGGCACGTCGTGCTGGACTACACTAGCTACTCGCCGCCCGTCGATGACGACGGCGAGTGGATGCTTCAGATTCTGCGAGACTGTGTCCGCAGAGCCGGCATTCGAGAGGTCCATGCGCACGTCGCGCAGTTCGACGGCTCTGAGAGTCCGCCCGGGTTCGCTGCCGTCGTCCTCATCGACGAGAGTCATGTCAGCGCCCACTGCTACTCGGACAGCGGACTTCTGGCGATTGACATCTTCACTTGCGGTGGCAGCGACCCAGGACTACTGGCCGATGAGATCCACAGCATCGTCGTCGACGCTGTCCCCGGTCTCGTCCTGTCGGGTCGGGAGCGCTTGGATAGGTTCTGAGGTGAGGTGTTGTCCGTACGTGAATTCATCGAAGAGAACTATCGGCATTTCAATGCCGGTGCACTGGCGCAGTGCGCTGATTCCCTGCGAGGATTCCTAGAGGGGGGCGGTCGCCTGATGGTCACTCTCGCGGGTGCCATGTCGACTGCTGAGATAGGCAGGACGTTGGCACCAGCGATCCGGGCTCAGAGGGTGCACGCAATCTGCTGCACCGGAGCGAACCTCGAGGAGGATCTGTTCAGCTTGGTCGCCCGCTCGCACTACGAGAGTATCGCGAACTGGCGTGAATTGACTGCGGGTGACGAGGTCGCGCTGCGAGAGCGCGGGATGAACCGCGTGACCGACGTCGCGATTCCCGAGGAGGAAGCGATACGTATGGTCGAGGGGCCGCTGATGTCGCTCTGGGAGGACGCAGAGGCGGCTGGCGACAGGCGGTTCCCGCACGAGTACCTGTACGACCTGCTGCTGCACGGCGAACTGGAGTTCGACGCTGACCCGAAAGAGTCGTGGCTGATGGCGGCGGCAGACGCCAACCTGCCGATATTCACCCCAGGGTGGGAGGACTCGTCGCTCGGCAACATCCTCGCCGCACGGGTCCTCGACTGCTCTCTGAAGGGAGCGGATATCGTCAAGGGCGGCCTGCATGCGATGCAGGCGCTGGCCGATTGGTACCGCGAGGACGATTCACCGACCGGACTGTTGCAGGTCGGCGGCGGGATAGCGGGGGACTTCGCGATCTCAGTGGTGCCGATGCTGCGACAAGATGCGAAGGTCGATGTCCCGCTGTGGGCGTGGTTCGCACAAATCTCCGAGTCGCGCCCGTCCTACGGCGGTTACTCGGGCGCGCCGCCCAACGAGAAGATAAGCTGGGAGAAGTTGGGTGTGGACACCCCTAGGTTCGTCATCGAGTCGGATGCGACGATTGTGCTTCCGCTGCTCCTAGCAGCCTTAGAATAAGTCGGTGAATCCGTCGCACTGCTCAGCTATTCTGAGCAATTGGTTGTACTTCGAGGTGCGGTCGCTCCTAGCCGGGGCGCCGGTCTTAATCTGGCCTGCGTCGGTGCCCACGGCGAAGTCGGCGATGATGTCGTCGCTGGTCTCGCCGGAGCGATGACTGATGACTGTGGCGAAGCCCGCGGAGCGTGCCAACTCGATGACCCTCAGGGTCTCGCTGACCGTGCCTATCTGGTTGAGCTTGATTAGAATAGCATTGCTGGCTGCCTCGGCTATACCCTTGGCGAGTCTAGTCGGATTGGTGACATACAGGTCGTCGCCGACGATTTGCACGCGGTGCCCCTCGCGAGCGGTGAACTCGACCCATGAGTCCCAGTCATCCTCGCCGAAGGCGTCCTCGAGCGAGACGATTGGGTAGCTGTCCAGCCACGACGAGTACAAGGCGCCCAACTCTGAGCCGGACAACACCTTTCCGTCGATGTGGTAACCGTCCTCGTGGCAGAACTCCTGTGCTGCGCAGTCGAGTGCGATTGATATCTGCTCTCCTGGGGTGTATCCCGCTCGCTCAATGGCTCTGAGTACATGACGCAGCCCGTCCTCGTTGCGCGGCAGGTTAGGGGCGAATCCGCCCTCATCACCCACGCCCCCAAGCAATCCCTCCTCCTTGAGCACTGACTTCAGGGCGTGGTAGGTCTCGACGCCCGCGCGCAGGGCCTCTGGCAGGTTGTCGAACCCGTGTGGGACGACCATGAACTCCTGCACGTCTACGTTTGAGGCGGCGTGCGTCCCTCCGTTGAGAATGTTCATCTGTGGTACTGGCAGGCTGCTCGGACCGTCCGCTGCGATGTGAGCCCACAGCGATCCGCTCGATGCTGCTCTCAAGCAGGCCATCGAAGCGCCTAGTATGGCGTTGGCCCCGAGTCTGCTCTTGTTGGCAGTACCGTCGAGCGCGACCAGAGTGGTGTCGATGCCTTCCTGGTCGGACACCTCCATCCCGATGAGGGCGTCGTGAATCTCGCCGTTGACGTGGGCTATGGCCGAAGTCACTCCCCTACCGACCCAATCGGAGCCCCCGTCGCGCAGCTCAACAGCCTCGTAGCTCCCGGTGCTGGCCCCCGAGGGAACCGCTGCACGGCCTCGCAGTACGCCGTTCACGTAGCAGTCGACCTCAACTGTGGGGTTGCCGCGAGAATCCAGTATCATGCGGGCCGAGAGGTCGCTGACAGCGCCACTCATTGGTGCGGCGACCTGCCGCTCCCCTCTCAAGGTTGCGCTGGGGAGTGATTCACGTGTTGAGCCAGCTCAACCAGCGCGCGACCCTGCTCTGGACATCCGGGATCTCCATCTCGGAGCGGCAGCAGCGTTCCCAGCAGAGTTGTTCCTCGGTGGGGGATATCGAGAACAGTTCAGCGCGGAACAACACGCCGTCGTGCTCGTTGCAGTCGCAGCGATTGTCATCGATGAAGCAGTGGAGGAGGTGCTTGGGGAAGTGCTGCATCTTGCCCGCCGACGGACTGCACAGCATGACGCTCCTCTCGAGGAACAGCAGCGAGTCGCCTGTGCACTGATCCACCTCGTGGCCGAGCACCTTGCTTCCGTTCAGGAGTGATGCCACATCGACGTTGTACCACTCGGTCTGGGAGGGGGGTATGTCCAGCTCGGAGACGTCGTCGAGGTACTCTTGGACCCGGAGGTGAGCCATCGTCTCCTCCGCCGACATCGGACGCGAATTTACGCCATCCCATTTGAATACGACTTTTCTGCGCTAACTAATATTGGTACATAATCAGGAAACAAAGAGGAGTCAAATTTCACACATCAGGTAGAGAACATACAAATAGGGGTCTATTTTCGGCGCAACCCGTGATTGAAGTAGACAGTCTCGACAGAGCCATCCTCTCAGTCCTGAGGGGCTCCGGGAGGGCTCCCTTCGTGGACATCGCGAAGCAGGTCGGGGTGACTGAGCGGACTGTTCGCACCCGCATGCGCAGGCTGGAGGATGAGGGGGTGGTCCGCGGCTACACCATACGTGAGGCAGGCATCGGACTGACTGCCCTGGTCCGCCTCAAGGTCGGCCCGGGTACTGAGATCGGAACGCTAGCCGGGGAGTTCTCCACATGGCCCGGAGTCGAGAGCGTCTACGAGATTAGCGGCAACGCCGACCTAGTCGCCGTGGTGCACGTCGACGACACCGTGGCGCTGCGCAACCTGCTCGATGAGATGTGGCTCGCAGCGCCCGGCGAGATAGGCTCGACACAGACCGAGTTGGTGCTCGAGCAGTACTGACTGCGAGGCCTACATCTTCCATTTGACCGAGCAGCCGATGCTGTCCGTTCGAGGTATGGCGACGCTGCGACCGGCAGCCATGTCGTCCATGGCGTTCGCCAGATCGGAGGTCGAGGAGTGAGATGGATCCCGGGGCGAGTCGTCGAGTCTCCCGCGGTAGGTGATTGCGCCCGAGGCGTCGAGGAGGTAGAACTCAGGGGTCCTCTCGGCCCCGTACGCGCGCGCAGTGTCTTGGTTGTCGTCATGCAGGTAGGAGTAGCTCATTCCGCGGCCGGCCCGCTTGACCATGTTCTCCCATGAGTCCGACTCGTAGTTCACGGGGTCGTTGGAGTTGATTCCGGCGAAGCCGAGCCCTTCGGAAAACGCCCTCGCGGCCATCGCCTCGATGCGCGGCTCGGAGCCGACCACGTACGGACAGTGGTTGCAGGTGAACACGATGACAGCTCCGTTCGGCCCGATGACATCGCTCAGCGACATCGTCTCGCTGCCGGTGGAGAGATTGGCGTTGGGTAGGTGAAAGTTGGGCGCGGAGTCACCCGGTTCGATTCCCTGAGGACTCGTCATGTGGTCCGAAGGTGGTGGAAGGCAGTTCAACCCTCTGCCTGCGGGTTGGGCTTGGGTGGGCCTGTCCTCTCCCTGCACTCCTCCAGCCTGCGCCTCGCCAGTCGGTGCTCAGGATCCACGTCGAGGACCCTTCTCCAAGCTGCTGCGGCCCCCTTCCTATCCTCGGCCTCGTGCAGCAAGGTGGCTATCCTGAGTCTCGCGTCGATGTGGTGCTCGTCGTGCTCGGCTGCATTCTCGAAGTCGTGCATGGCGTCTTCGAAACGTCCGAAGTCGAGGTACAGGAGGCCGCGCTGGTACCACGCATCGGAATGCGTGGTGTCGATCTGCAGAGCTGTGTTGAGGGGCTTCTCCGCCTGCTCGGCCCTGCCCCTTGCAATCAAGCAGGTCCCGAGGTGGACTAGGGCCATGGTGTGCTCGGGCCTGTTCTCAAGCAGCCTGCGCAACTCGGCCTCGGCCTCGTCCCAGTCACCGTGGTTCATCAAGACCTCGGAGCGGCGCAGGCGCGCCATGTCGAGTCTGGGCTGGTTGGTCACCAGATGGTCGGCGTCGTCGAGGGCCGCGGCTAAATCACCCTTCAGCAACGAGGCCGAGCACCTGTTGAGCCGGGCGCGGACGTGGTCGGGCTCGCTGACGAGCACCTTGCTGAACAGAGAGACCGCTTCAGTGAGCCTGTTCTGGCGTGCGGCAATCATGCCCCTGACGAAAGGTATGGTCGAGTGTTCGTTCAGTTGTGTGGCGGCCTCGGCCACCAGAGCATCGGCCTGCTCGAGACGTCCGAGGTCGAGGCACAACTGGGCCTCCTCAAGGGGTATCGAAGGATGTTCGGGGATCAACCGCCGGGCGCGTGTCAGGGCGACCTCGGCCTCGTTAGGAGCGTTCTGGTAACGCAGGGCCCTGGCTCGGCCCAGCCAGGCCAATCCAGACTCCCTGTCGCGGTCTATGGCGGCATCGAACGCGACCAACGCGTCGAGCAGTACCAACTGGTCGTGTCGCCCGGTACTGTCGCGGTGGCCCTCG
>Ga0066855_10000221_pt1 | contig 11927 bp, 8 predicted proteins | sample ETNtaG_14_FD_65604 | JGI IMG/M metagenome (GOLD analysis project Ga0066855, IMG submission 65604) | Marine microbial and viral communities from oxygen minimum zone, Eastern Pacific Ocean - ETNP201406SV73 | ecosystem: Environmental > Aquatic > Marine > Oceanic | place: Pacific Ocean: Eastern...
CAGGGATTGATGAACCGTGCCGTAGGCGAAGTCACTGGTGAAATCTTGGTAATTAGTCAGTTCACCCTTTATGGAGACACCAAAAAAGGTCGCCGCCCATCATTTATCCAGGCAGCCAGACCAGAGACGGCCGAGCCACTCATTCAATTCGTCTGTGAGGCGTTGATAGAGCTAGGCGCCAACGTGTCAACCGGAGAGTTTCAAAAGCATATGGAAGTTGAGATTCACAACGATGGGCCGATCACTTTGACGATCGACGTTTGAGTTCAAACAAAGCGGTTCCTGCCAATAGCCCCATCGCGACTAGCGATATAGGCAGCTTCCCGAATTCAGTTGCCCAGGTGTTCCCGCTGCGCAGTTCCACGGAGGTTGTGAGCACCGTCTGTTCCCGGAGAGCACTTCTGAGTACGACATCTCCCTTCGCCGAAACAACCGCGGAGTAACCAGTAGTAGACGCTTGCAACACCCACCGGTCAGTTTCGATTGCTCTGAGCCGGGCGCTGGCGAGCGATTGCTCTGGGACCAATGACGTCGTGTATGACGACGCCAAGGTTGGGTTCGTGAGGATACGAGCTCCGGCTTGTATTCCGCTGCGAACTCGCTCAGGGAAATACACCTCAAAAGAAATAACGTTTCCTATAGGACCTAGACGCGACCTGAGTAGCCCCGGACCGTTGCCCGCCAAGGCTTCTCTAGGAATCAAAGACAGGTCAGCGAAATTCTCGACGAAGCCGCGAAGAGGGATGTACTCGCCAAATGGAACAAGGTGGACTTTGTCATACCGCCCAGCAAGCCCAGTATCGGGATTGACGGAAACTGAGGCGTTGCGAAAATGAGAACCAGCTGTTTCGGAAAAATTCGCGATTATCACCGTGTCGAGATCAGTTGCCAGCTGAGCGATAGTGGCTAACTGGTCGCTTGTTTCCAATGGTGCGTCGGCCGTCACGCTGCTTTCAGACCAGACCATGAGATCGGTATCGACGGGATGTTTGGCCACAGCTTCCAGATGCCGGTCGAAGACCGCTAGCTGATTGCTTGTTGCTGCCCTAGTCCCTAATGCACCGCCGGCTTGGACAACGCTGGCGTTGATGACGCTATCGGTACGTCCCGTAGGGCTGATCTGGGCGACCATGATCAACAGCACAATTGCTGCCAACGCTCCCAAAGTGGTTCGCAGTTGCGCCGACAAAGCTCCTTCGACACCAACGGCAACAATACCGATCGAACCTACAAGGAGGAGCGCTCCCCCAACGCGAACGACATCAACGAGATAGGTATCGATTGGACCTAGGGCGAGGCTTGACATTGGTACGCCCCCAAAAGGGACCACCCACCGCGCTGCTTCGCCCACCACCAAGGCCGAAGGTACGGAGATTGAGCGTCCGATTCCGTTGCGAGGAATGAACGCCATAGGGAGGGCCATTATCAGAGCTTGCACAGGAGTTGCTATGACCCACCCAGGAATAGTTAGGTCGATCATCCACGTCAAAGCAACCGTGTAGTACCCCATCCACAAGCTCCAGGCGTCGAACAAACGGCGCCTAGGGCTCGGACTCCGCGAAGTTCTCAGAAAAATGCCTAGTCCGATTGGGGCCAGTGCCCACAGTCCATATGGCGGAAGAGACAACGAGATCACTGCCCCTAGAACGAAGCGCCCAACAGGCGCAAGCCGGTTCATTTTGCTTTGAGGTAGTCGAGGGCTGCGTCTGCGCATTCGCCACCCTGCCTGACGCAGGCCGGGATTCCGAGGCCTCTGTAAGCAGCTCCGGTTAAGAACACGCCTGGCATTTCGATCCGCAGATCACGTTCAATTGCGCTGACCAACCGATCGTGACCTGGCGCGTATTGGGGAAAGGCGTCGATCCATCGTGACACTCGCCACTCAATCAGGTTCCCCTCGATACGAAGAATTTGAGCTATTTCGGTGAGTAATGCTTCCACGAGGTCATCGTCGTCGAGAGCCAACGCTCTTGTGTCCCCAGCGCGGCCGGCAGACACCCGAAGAACAACGTGTTCATCGTCAACCCAATGTGGCCACTTGGAGCTTCCCCAACTGATGGCAGTCGCAAGTAGCCCCTCAGTGCGGGGGACGAGTACGCCTGATGCGTCAAGTGGGTGACGAACTTCGGATCGACGAAAACCCATAGTGACCAGTGCGACTGACGCATGCTCGATAGAAGACAAACGACTGGAAGCCGATGAACAGCTGGACAAAAGGTCCGCTGCTTGATGGGCGGGTGTCGCAAGAACGACGACGTCGCTTTCGATGGTTGCGTCACCGGTGGCGATGTTTAGATATCTGCCGTTGTTTTCAATGTTGGTGACGCGTGTATCGGTTCGAATATCAGCATCGCCCAGTGCATTGACGAGCACCTGAATTAAGTGACCCATTCCGTTTTCAAAGCTGAGGAAGAGAGGTCTCGAATTCTCGGCGGAGAATTTCGTTTGTTCTTTAAGTCCCGCAGTCAAACTGCGGTGTCGTCGCGAAGCGGTCTCTAGCTGAGGTGCAGCCAACGCCACATCAAGGTGGTCTGTGTCGCCGGCGTTGATGCTTCCAATTAGAGGGTCAACTAGTCGGTCGGCGATCTGGTCGCCCATCCTGCGCCTAATGAGCCCGCCGACGGATTCATCATCGCCTGGCCAGTCGTCGGGTCGAATTCGGTCTAAAGCAGCGCGAACTACAGCAAGTGGGCTAACGATTCGACTCCGTAGGAGTGGAAGGAGCTTCGTGGGCACCCCAAGGACAAGACCTTCGGGAAGTTTCCGTAGTTCGCCATCAACTAATACGTAAGCGCCGGTAGTCGCTGGGCTAATGAGAAAGCTGTCCAGGCCCAGTTTTTCACACAGTTCGAGTGCCCATGGCACTCGGCTAATGAAGGCATCGGCTGCCTCGTCAATTGGTTTCCCCAAAAAGGTTGTTGTCAGGATCTTTCCGCCGAGACGCGGAGACGCTTCAAGAAGAATGGTTTCAGTTTCAGGAGACTGCTGCTGGATGCGGTGAAGGGTGGTGAGACCTGCGATCCCTCCGCCGATAACTACGACACGCTTGGTCATGTCGCCAATAGGTCAGGATTGAGGCCTTCGGTGTGAACCAATTCCACCACCTGCTCGAGTATCGCGGGGTTTGTCTCAGGGAGGACTCCGTGGCCGAGATTAAATATGTGACCCGGCTCTCCACCAGCTGCCCTAAGTACTCGGCGGGTCTGTTCGGCTACGACGGGCCAATCCGCCAAGCAGACGGCAGGGTCAAGGTTGCCCTGGACGGCAGTCTTTGGTCCGACGCGACGTCGCACCTCGTCGATTGGGACCCGCCAGTCGGCACCAACAACATCTGCCCCTGCTTCGCTCATGAGGGACAAAATTTCTGCTGTTCCCACCCCAAAATGAGCGCGGGGGACACCAAGGTCGGCGAGCTCCTCAAACACCCTTCGGCTATGGGGCAGAACATGCTCTTTGTAGTCGACAGGCTGTAGCGCCCCTGCCCATGAATCGAACAGCTGCACTGCGCTCGCTCCAGCGAGCACTTGAGAACGCATCGAGGAAATTGAGATATCTGATAACCGTGTCATCAATTCGTGCCAAAGCGTCGGGTCTGAATGCATCAGCGACTTGGTTCGAGCGTGATTGCGCGAAGGTTGACCTTCGATCAAATAGCTAGCCACCGTGAAAGGTGCACCGGCGAAACCAATGAGTGGAACTTTGAGTTGTTCGACGAGAAGTCTCACCGCATCCAACACGTAGCCAGTATCGATCTCTGGTTCAAGTGGACGTAGACGATTCAGGTCTTCTTTGCTTCGAAACGGCTGCTCTGCTGTCGGTCCGACACCAGGAACTACATCAATCTTGAATCCCACTGCATTAACTGGAACCACTATGTCGGAAAATAAAATCGCTGCGTCAACCCCGTATCGGCGAACGGGCTGCATCGTGATTTCAGCGGTCAGGGAAGCATCTTCGATAGACCGGAGAATGCTTCCTTCTCCGCGAATTCGCCTGTACTCGGGCAGCGACCGGCCAGCTTGCCGCTGAAACCACACAGGAACGCGGTCAGTTTGTTGGAGACGGCATGCTCGCAAATAGGGATTCTCACCGAACGAGCGGCTCGGATGGTTAAGCGGAAGAGACATCTCAGCTCCGACGCTACCGCCGCTTCACGCCTGGAGCCCCACTGGAGTATTCGTCCCGATTGGCTTTCTTCGCGGTCGGGGCTCTTGATCTGACCCAAAACATTTGGGAACGGTATGCTGGTCTGTTCTTTGAACTGGTGTTTTACGCGTGGCTCACCCCGAAATCGAAGCCGAACAGGCGCATATTGATCGTGCGCATCTCCTGCTTGATCAGGCTCGCGACCGAGCGCGCAAGTTACGCGGAATGGTTGAAGTAGGTCGCGGCGGCACAACCCAAGCTCGATATGAACGCGACGTGATTGAGGGAAGTGTCCAAAACAGACTCGGTCAACTGCAATTAGGTTCAGCATCTTTGATTTTCGGCAGAATCGACTTGGATAGCGACGACCGGTTCCATATCGGACGGCTAGCCGTAGCAGATGAACGTCAAGAACCAGTGGTGGTGGATTGGCGTGCTCCGGTAGCGGAGCCCTTCTATCGGGCAACTGGCCGCAACCCAATGGGACTCGTCCGGCGTCGACACTTCGTAAGCAGTGGTCGAGAACTGCTCGACATTGAAGACGAGTTGTTCGACCTTGACCAGTTAGATGAGGGCTTTCAGGGGCATGGTGCGTTGTTGGCGGCTTTAGACCAGAATCGCGATGGGCAACTGCGTGACATAGTTGCCACCATTCAAGGTGAGCAAGACGAAATTATTCGCGACCCACTCAAGGGGATGCTTATCGTCCAGGGTGGACCAGGAACCGGAAAGACAGTCGTCGCGCTCCACCGCGCCGCCTACCTCCTCTACACCCATCATTTTCCGCTTGAAGGCCAGGGTGTCCTCGTCGTAGGGCCGAACCGGTTGTTCTTGCGCTACATCGAACAAGTTCTCCCCAGCCTTGGCGAAGCAGGTGTATACCTGACGGTATTAGCGGATTTATTCGTCGACATTTTTGACGATGTCCGCGTCACGCTGCCCGATCTGCCCGATTCAGCCGCCGCTAAAGGCAACCAACGGATGGTCTCGGTGATTGCAGACGCGATTCGAGATCGCGAACGACCCCTACGGGACCATTTTCTGATTGGCTTCGGCCTCGCCCGGTTACGTATTTCCGTATCCGAAAGTCGCGCCATCGTTCGTGAGGCGCGTCGCAGATATCGACGACACAACGCTGGACGTCGATACGTTGAAAATGAGTTCTTTTCGGTGCTTGCCGCGTCGCATCACTCTCAACCGGACCCTAATAAGGTGCGTTACCGGTTGCGACGTGATCCCAGAGTCATTGCAGCGCTTGAACGTATGTGGCCGGTCTTGACTCCTGCTCAGTTGCTCAGAGATTTGTTCGGCTCCAAGGCCCTCATTGCATCAGCGGCGGCGGAACACCTCCCCGAAGAAGAATGGTTGACACTGTTCCGAGCGAGAGGTGAATTGCTGTCCGAGTATCGATGGAGCGATGCTGACGTGCCGCTATTGGATGAGGCTTACTTAGGTCTAGGTCCGCGGTTAGATAGCCGGCGCAAGGCCCGAGACCCTGAAGTTCGCACCTTCGGGCACATCGTTGTCGACGAGACTCAAGATCACACGCCAATGGCGTTGCGAATGATCTCCCGTCGTTCATTGAACGGATCCATGACCGTTGTGGGCGATATCGCTCAAGCGACGGCCCCTGGGTCCGCGGCGGACTGGGATGAAGTGTTGAACTACTTACCGGCTCGGGTAAGTGAGCCCCGTGTTCGCGAACTGACCCTCAGCTACCGTATTCCTGCACCCAATCTAGAATTGGCCAACAAAGTTCTTGCTGTCGCGGCACCTGAGCTTGCTCCACCTAAAGCAGTACGTTCGGTCGGCAGTCCACCCCGCGTGGTTGAAGTACTAGGTCAACCAATAGCTCCGGTTGAGGCGCTTGTAGAACGGGCCGTATCAATGGTTCTAGAAGAGTCGGAAGCACTTGGAGGAGGTTCGGTTGCGGTCATTGCGCCCGGAAGTCTCATCGAGGTCGTTGATGAAGCCCTTCGGGCGCGCGGCGTCGATTATGGGAGGGCGAGGACCGCGAGCCGAAACATCAGTGGTCCACTCCACCCCAAAATAGCTTTGGTGCCGGTACAACTGGTTAAAGGCCTTGAACTTGACGGAACCGTGGTCATTGAACCCGCGACAATTCTCGATGAAGAGCCTCAAGGCCTGCGAGCGTTGTTCGTAGCCCTTACTCGTTCCACTAAGCGTTTAGCCATAGTGCACGCGCGTCCACTGCCTCGAGTGCTCGTCGACTGAGTCCACCCGTCATCAGAATCGTTCGCTTGTTCAGCTTCGTCGAAGATCCACACGAAAGCCTGTCCGCCAAAACGAGTGCCCTATGTGTGCCCGAGAATCTTGTCCACCGAAATTTCAATGACCGTACGATCTGAACGTTCTTGTGGCATCCGATACCGCTGAGCGTAGCGTTGCGTTCCTTCCAGGCAGCGAACTGGATCGGCAGTTACCAGCGCTGTTCCTTCCAGGCTTAACCAGCGCCCTCCGTCAATCTGACACACCGCGGCCCGAGTTCCAGGCGACTTAAACAAAATTCGACTTTTCATGGACCCTGCCCACGTGATCACCCGGACCAACTGAGCGTCGAAATCCCAAGTGAATCCCACAGCGGACACGTGAGGACTGCCGTCGGAGCGAAGCAAAGTAAGCGAGGCGAGATGGTGTTCCGTTAAGAAAGCGCTGACGTCTCTTGTGGGGTTCAAAGGATCTACGGGCATCAGGAGTGCGCGATCGCGTCGAGGACGTTGAGTCGTGCTGCTCGTCGAGCGGGCAGAATGGCGGCAAGGACGCCCGCGGCAGCGCACATGACGAGAATGATGACAAAATTTCCAACTGGAATGCCGAAATCTGTGATGAATGACTCTGGCATGGCCTGAACTGCGATAAAGCCGAGCAGAGTTCCGACAAGTATTCCCAATACCCCGCCGAATACGGCGATGATTACCGCTTCCCATCTGATCATTCGCCGTGTTTGACGTCTCGTCATCCCGACGGCTCTGAGGAGCCCAATTTCTCTTGTTCTTTCGAACACTGACAGCATCAATGTGTTCACGATGCCCAACACCGCAATGATGACAGCGAAACCGACCAGTGCGTTGACTGTGAGCAGCAAGGTGTCGATCCTGCCTTCAATTGTTTCTTTGTACTCCGTTCGGTCTTGGAGGATCGCTTCTGGGTAATTGATGGCGATCGCTTCAAGTTGTGATCGGATGTTTTGGACCTCAACTCCGTCTTCAAGTTCTACAGCGGCGAAAAGGTCTGACTGCAGTGACGGGTCGAACCCGCTTTCGTAGGTGCTCATATCGATGACCCAGTTACCGAGAATGGAACCGTCATCAAAAATTCCGACAACTCGCAAATCTTTCGTACCGGCAACCGGGAATGTTGCCGACACCACATCGCCTACAGCCAAGGTCAGATCTTGGGCAGGATCCTTGTGTACTAGGACACCGTCGTTCGATAAGCCTGAATAGCTGCCTTCAATCAGCGAGATGTCCATTACGCGGCCCAAACCTTCTTCTTGGGTACCGATCACGTCTTTTGATGAACCGGCGACACTCATTTGGGCGGTGCCGGGTCCACCGCGAAAGCCGACAGCTATTGCCACACCATCAATCTCTTTGATTTCTTCAATGAGCTGGGGGCTGAAGCCCCACGAACCGTCTCGCTCTGTATCGATGAAGAAATCTGCCCCCAAAGAGGAATCCAGTATTGAAGAAAATGTCTTTTTGAAACTGGTGCCGACAACCAGAACCATTGCAACTAGAGCTAGACCGACCATCAAGGCCGAGGCCGTGGACGCGGTTCTGCGGGGGTTTCTGCTCGCGTTTTCTCTAGCTAAGTTCCCGGATGCGCGTGCGAACCGAGTCAGAGGCCAACCCAAGAGTCGGGCTGCGGGCCTGGCAATGAGGGTGCTGAGAAGGGAAATAGATATAAATAGCAGCAGCGCTCCCGCCGCCAAGAGCCCAAGTTGTCGTAGGGCGCCACCATCGGTTGTGGTTCCGAAGGCGGTTGCGAGAACACCAGCAACTCCGAAAAGAAGTCCGACGATGGTTCGGCGGCGACCACCGCCCGACCAGAGAGTCAGGTCGTCTCGTAAGGCAGCGATGGGCGGAATCCTTGAAGCTTTCCGCGCCGGTGAAATAGCTGCCAGCAGGGTTATTCCGATACCCACTATTGCCGCCGCAATCCATGTACGCGCAGCGATGACTAACGGTCCGTCTGGCAAACCTGATCCGTCCCCAGCTTGAGCTATAAGTGCCTTGATGATCCACGTGATCCCCAGACCAGCGAATACGCCGATCACAGAAGCAATCACCCCGATAAGTAGAGCTTCAATCAGAACTGAGGAACGTATTTGACGCCCAGTTGCGCCGACAGCGCGAAGTAAACCCAATTCTCGAATCCGTTGACCCAGAACGATTGCGAAGGTGTTGTTGATGATGAAGGCACTCACGACGAGGGCAATGGCGGCAAAAACCAGGAGAGCGTTCTGAAAGATGGTGATAAATGTGTCGAATTGATCGCTGAACTCGCTTGCCACAACCTCACTCGTGACCGCCTCGAAACCAGTTGGCAGTTCCTGGGTCAACGTGTTCGCTAGTGCGGTTTCATCCACTCCAGGCATAGCGGCGACCGTCACTGTTAGAAATGAGTCGGGATAATTGAAGAGTCGTTGAGCGGTTGCGGTGTCGATCAATACAAAAACACCACCTCCTCCATTGTCTAGACCCCACCTGGTGATGCCACTCACCCGCAAATCCTCTGGTGGTTGCAATGTGCGAATGGTGATGACGTCGCCGACCGAGATGTCATACTTTGCTGCCGTGTCGACATCGACCATGGCCTCGCCATCGCCGGGTGCCGTTCCTTCGACGGTTTGAAACCCGCTTAATTCTGCAGTTTCCTGCTCAAAATTAAAGGCGAGAGTAGGCCTCCCAGCAGTCGGTTTAACCAAGGTTTCACCAACCGAAATTCTGGGGAATCCTGTAATCACCCCCTGGGCGCCGTAGACGCCTTTGGTAGATCTGATTTGATCAACAACTGTCTGAGTCACGACGGGCCGACTAAAAGCATCATCTTCGATTGTTTCGACGCCCCGTACTTGAAGCCAATCAGGACCGGCGATCTCTACGGCGATTTTGTCGAAGACAGAGCGGAGGCTATCGGCGAGAATAAATGAGCCCGAAACGAAAGAGACGCCTAGTACAACTGCAAACGTGGTTAAGGCGAGTCGAATCTTTCTCGCCAACAATGAGTTCAGGGTGAGTTTGAACACCTCAGTCGCCTAATTGCTTCATGGTGTCGAGGATCAGATCGGCAGACGGCGCTGCGAGTTCTTGAACGATGCTTCCATCGGCCAGAAATACGACGCGGTCGGCGTGAGCCGCGGCCGAAGGGTCATGGGTGACTAGGACAATTGTTTGACCCAGATCGCGCACGGCCTTCTGCATGAACTCGAGAATTTCGTCACCTGTTTTGCTATCGAGGTTGCCTGTGGGTTCATCGGCGAAGATAATTTCGGGCTGCCCCGCCAGAGCCCTGGCGACGGCGACCCGCTGCTGTTGGCCGCCGGATAGTTCATTAGGTCGGTGTTTCAGTCTGTCGCCAAGTGCTACGGCTTCAATGACTCGTTCAAGCCAGGAAGCATCGGGTGCTGTTGCCCCTAGTTGTTGGGGTAAAACGATGTTCTCCTCAGCGGACAGTGTCGGGATGAGGTTGAAAGCTTGAAAGACAAAACCGATACGGTCTCGACGAAGCAAAGTGAGCTCACGATCGGACAATTGACTGATATCAGTGTCTCCAATGAACACCTGACCAGCAGTGAGTTCATCTAGCCCGGCGAGGCAGTGCATCAAGGTCGATTTCCCCGAACCCGACGGACCCATAATCGCTGTGAAGTCTCCACTTATGAGATCGATTGATAGTCCGTCGAGAGCACGAACTTCGGTGTCGCCTGAGCCGTAAATCTTGCTTGCGTCGACCGCTCGAGCAGCCAGCGTGGTGGTGTTCATGTGCGACACCCTACGGGCGACCCCAGGAGTATCGTTTGCCACAAAGTAAATTTGTGATGAGAACTTCCAACTCACGCGCACCGAGCGTGTTCGGGAAACCTATCGGTGTATATCTTTGCTGAACGACAAAGTCAGATAGCCGAAAATTTGGGATTCCAAAGTCCACGCTCGCTCTGCTTGGGTGAGAGGGCTAGGGTCAAAGTTGATGACGGAACGTGTGCTTGTGACCAAGTTAGGACTTGACGGCCACGATCGAGGTGTCAAAATTGTGGCCCGTATTTTGCGCGACGCGGGTTACGAGGTGATCTATACCGGTCTGTTTCAAACCCCTGAGACGGTCGTTGCTGCTGCTATCGATGAAGACGTTTCCGCTATCGGAGTCTCGATGCTGTCAGGAGCCCACGAAGCGATACTCCCAATGGTTACTCAAGCTCTATCTGATGCGGGAGCCAACATCCCCGTGATCCTTGGAGGCATCGTTCCCGAGGATGATTTTCAATCAATGTATGACGCTGGTGTTGCGCGAGTGTTGACTCCAGGCGCTACAGCCGAAGAAGTCGTTGAAGCGGTCCGCGACGCCATCGAAGAGTCGCGCTCCAGTTGACCTCTAGGGACAACTTACTGATGCTCTTGTAGCATCGAATACGTGATTATTGAACGATTCGGAGTTGTTGGTTGCGGGCTCATGGGGTCAGGCATAGCAGAAGTAGCCGCGCTGAGCGGCTGCGATGTGAAAGTCGTTGAAGCGAACGAAGGCGCTCTTCAAGCCGGCATGGAGCGTATTGAAAAAAGTCTCGATCGTGCCGTGCGGGCGCAGAAAATGACTGAGGAGCTTCGAGAAGAAGTGATGGGAAGTATTTCTTTTTCCACCAAGCTTCCAAGCCTCGCCGATAGAGAGTTCGTGGTCGAAGCAGTGGTAGAGCAAGAAGAGGCCAAGCTTGAGGTTTTTCGACGTTTAAATGATGTAGTCGATGACCCTGAAGCAGTCTTGGCGAGCAACACCTCTTCCATTCCGATCATGAAACTTGCGATGGCGACCAATCGACCGCAGCAGGTGATTGGAGTTCACTTCTTTAACCCCGTCCCAGTAATGGGTTTGGTCGAGATCATTTCGTCCCTCCTCACGGGTGACAAAACAGCTGTTTTGTGTCAAGAGTTTGCGTCAGAACAACTGGGTAAGCGCGTAGTAAGCAGTCAAGATCGAGCCGGATTTGTCGTTAATGCTCTTCTTATTCCCTACATACTGTCGGCGATTCGCATGATGGAGTCCGGCTTTGCTAGTGCCGAAGACATCGATGCTGGCATGGTGTTGGGGTGTAACCACCCGATGGGACCGTTGGCCTTATGCGACCTCATCGGGTTGGACACAACCATGGCGGTGGCGGAATCCCTATACGAAGAGTTCAAGGAACAGCTGTATGCCCCGCCGCCGCTTTTGAATCGCATGTGTGACGCGGGCCTGTTGGGTCGTAAGAGTGGACGCGGCTTCTACCGTTACGGGTAACTCCCTAGTTGTACGATCTCTTCGATCCGTAAAGGAGAGAAGTTGATGAGTGGTGCCGCCGTCGAGGGAATTGATGACACCAAAGTTGCCTCTTGGTTTTCCGTTCACGTGCCGAGTTCGACTCCTCCTTTCATATTTGAGTTGATTGCTGGAGGCCACTCAAACCTCACCTACAAAGTGGTTGACCAGGTAGGAAACGCGTTCGTGCTGCGGCGACCGCCTCTGGGGCATGTGTTGGCGACTGCCCACGACATGGCGAGAGAACACCG
>Ga0066855_10000223_pt1 | contig 11907 bp, 13 predicted proteins | sample ETNtaG_14_FD_65604 | JGI IMG/M metagenome (GOLD analysis project Ga0066855, IMG submission 65604) | Marine microbial and viral communities from oxygen minimum zone, Eastern Pacific Ocean - ETNP201406SV73 | ecosystem: Environmental > Aquatic > Marine > Oceanic | place: Pacific Ocean: Eastern...
GCTTCTTCCAAAAATATTTTTGCCGTATTGTACTCCTGAACAGCTACAGCAGACTTTGCCTCACGATAGGCTTTCGCCGCCCTGCGTGACTTTGTTGTTTCCTGAGCTATGATCTGAAAACTAAAAACAAAAAAGAAGAATGCTAATAAAACACGCATACTAAGGGATGTCCATGTATTTATGTGTTTGTAAAGAAATATTCCATTGAGGATTTTCCTTTACATACGCTATGATATCCTGTAAAATAACACCTTCTTTAGACCATTCCGGTTGTAAATACAATTTGCAATCAGCATTCACTTTTAAAGCTTGTTCTTCAGCAAAACGAAAATCATTTGCTCTGGAGATCACTACTTTAAGCTCATGGGCTTTCGAATAATTCTCCTCTTGTGGAAGCTTACGCTTTTTAGGAGATAAGGTAAACCAATCCCAATAACCACTATAAGAATGTGCTCCGGAAGTTTCAATATGACAATCGACCCCTTTCTCATGAAAGAGATTACACAAAACATCAAGCTGATGCATTAAGGGTTCACCTCCGGTAACAACCACTTTTGTTGCTTTAGTTGAAACTACCCAATCTACAATCTGGTCAACCGTATGAATAGGATGCTTTTCCTGCTCCCAACTCTCCTTAACATCACACCAGGGACAACCTACATCACAGCCACCCAAACGAACAAAATAACAAGCAACTCCCGAATGAAAACCTTCACCCTGAATAGTGTAAAAATGCTCCATTACAGGTAAAGCTAATCCTTGTTTTACTTGTTCGACAATATCGGATGAATGAAGGGTGGTTTTGCTCATAAAGCAAAGATATTTAAAAAAAAGGAGACAGGAGTCAGAAGTCAGGAGACAGGAGACAGGATGTCCATAATTAAGATTATTCCATTTTTACCCACAACTAACAAACTACTAACAACCAACAACTAAATTTCTTTGTCTATATTTGCGGCTCAAGAAAATCTATTAAGCAATAACACCGAAAACATGAACATTTTATCCGATCGTATTCTAAATTTGGAAGAATCACAAACCATTGCCATGGCTCGTAAAAGCCGTGAATTAAGTGACAGTGGCGTAGATGTAATCTCACTAAGTTTAGGAGAACCTGATTTTGACACTCCTGATTTTATTAAGGAAGCTGCAAAGAAAGCGATTGACGATAACTTCTCTCACTACACACCGGTTCCCGGCTTAGGTGAATTGAGAAATGCCATTTCAAAAAAGTTTAAACGAGACAATAATCTGGACTACGCTGCAGACGAGATCGTTGCGTCAACAGGTGCGAAACAAACCTTATCTCAGTTGTTACTAACTATTGTGAATCCGGGAGATGAAGTAATTGTTCCTGCTCCTTACTGGGTAAGTTATTACCAAATGGTGAAAATGGCTGAAGGTACTCCTATCGTTATTGAAGCCATGGTAGAAGCTGACTTTAAAGTGACAGCTCAGCAAGTTGAAGAGGTAATTACTTCCAAGACAAAAGCTTTCTTATTCAGTACTCCTTGTAACCCAACAGGTTCAGTATACAGCAGAGAAGAATTAGCTGAATTGGTTAAAGTATTTGAAAAATACCCGGAGATTATGATCATCTCTGATGAAATTTACGAACACATCAACTTCTTAGGTGAACACGTAAGTATTGGTCAGTTTGATTCAATTAAAGACCGCGTAATAACCGTAAACGGTGTATCTAAAGGTTTTGCCATGACGGGTTGGAGAGTTGGTTATTTAGGTGGTCCTAAATGGTTGGCTGCCGCCTGTACTAAAATGCAAGGTCAAACGACATCAGCAACCTGTTCCATAGCACAAAAAGCTACCGAAACTGCTGTATCAGCAGATCCGGACTTTACAAAAGATATGCGCGCTGCATTCCTTAGAAGAAGAGATCTGATGATCTCGAAGCTACAGGAAATTGATGGATTGAAATTAAGTATCCCTCAGGGAGCTTTCTACATATTCCCTGATGTATCTTTTTACTTCGGAAAATCGTATAAAGGCACTATTATAGCAAATGCAAACGATTTCTGTATGTACTTATTAAACGAAGCAAATGTTGCCACCGTAACCGGTGAAGCCTTCGGTTCGCCAAACTGTATTCGTATTTCCTATGCTGCGGCAGATGAAAAACTTGTCGAAGCTGCTGATAGAATCAAAACAGCACTTGAAAATTTAGTATAATTAAAACTCCCCTACTTGATGTAGGGGGTTTTTTTTGTTCATTTGTATGTGGCAGCTTTCAGTAGTCAACTAAATCAATTTTGGACAAGAATTAAATTTAATGAATTCAATAGCCGATATTTTAGATCAATTTGAGACAAAGCGGGTATTGATCATTGGCGATGCCATGATCGATGCTTATATGTGGGGAGATGTCCATCGCATGTCGCCTGAGGCTCCGGTTCCCATCGTTGAAATAAACAAAAGAGAAAGTCGATTAGGAGGCGCTGCTAATGTGGCTCTTAACATACAATCGCTTGGTGCCACACCTGTACTTTTTAGCGCTATTGGCGATGATCACTATGGAGATTTGTTCATAAACCTAATGAAGGAGCAAAATCTAACATGCGAAGGAATTCAAAAGATCTCGGATCGAAATACAACGATTAAAACACGAATTATTAGCGATAACAAACACGTTTTAAGAGTTGACGAGGAGCGCACAGACATCATCAATGATGAAAATATCTCAAATAAACTGGAAAAAATGATCCTGGCTAATAACTTCGACGTTATTATTTTCGAGGATTACAATAAAGGTTTGTTGAGTGAAAAACTTATTCAAAAAGCCATTAAGAGTGCGATTCAAAAAGGAATTCCAACTATTGTAGATCCAAAAAAAGACAATTTCTTCGCCTACCGAGGGGTTAATGTTTTTAAACCTAACCTCAAAGAAATTAAAGAAGGTCTGAATGTAGAGTTTGATGTGCAATCAGATGCTGAACTTTCTAAAAATGTAGCTTTGCTAAGAACCAAACTTAAGGCGAAAAGCATTTTACTCACCCTGTCTGAATATGGTGTTTACTACCAAAACGAAAAAACCATTTATCGCGAAAAAGCACATAAAAGAAATATCATTGATGTTTCCGGAGCAGGAGATACAGTAGTTTCTGTAGCAGCATTAGCACTAGCTTGTAAACTAGAAGATGAATCTTTGATGAGAATTGCTAACTTAGCAGGAGGCTTAGTTTGTGAAAAAGTGGGTGTTGTTCCTATTCAAAAACAAGATTTACTACAAGCAGCTTTAAAGTAATAGAATAAACTGTATGTCGACACGATCCATACGCGAAAAAATAAATCTTGCCCTTTACGACAGTAAAGAAAGTGTCCTGAAGCTTTTCAAAATAGGAAGTTTCATAATTGCTACTTTCATACTATCCTTACTCGTTTATCAATTTGGATTTACTCCGGATCAGGAAACTAGAACTTGGATTATTATTGCCATCAAAGCAAGTTTTATATTCTATATCCTAAAATATCTCATTGATATTTTATACTCCTATACACCTCTAAAATTAATACGAGAAACCTGGTTTGAGGGGCTGCTTTTGTTTCTGATAGTCATCAATGCAATATCGCGATTATTCCTCGACCAATCCATACTCAATTGGGCTGGTCAACAATTAGAACTCTTTCATTTAGAAAACTTTTACATACTCTTTATACAGTTCTATTTCTTTATTTTAGTTGGAATAGGACTTGGTAAAGCCAGCACACAACTTTCGGTGTTAAAAATGAATCCACCGCGACTTTTAATCCTGTCGTTTGTTGTGTTAATTCTTGTAGGAACAGGTTTATTGATGATGCCTGAAATGACTCAGGAAGTACGCTTCATGCCTTTCTTTGAGGCTTTATTCACCTCCATAAGCGCAAGTTGTGTTACCGGGCTAATTGTTGTTGACACAGCCACATATTTTACTCAAAAAGGACATATCATATTGATGTTATTAATTCAGTTAGGTGGATTAAACATCATATCATTTGCTACGTTATTTGCCATTTTCTCGAAAAAAGGTTTGGGAATAAAGCACCAGACTATGCTGCAGGAAAACTTTAGTTCTGAGTCTTTATTAAGTGGAAAAGGTCTGCTCAGAAAGATTTTCTTATTCAGTTTTTTCATGGAGATTATAGGAATGGTACTCCTCTATTTTACCTGGAATCCTGAAATCAAATTTCCACATGTGGAAGAACAATTTTTCTATTCGCTCTTTCATTCAGTATCGGCATTTAACAATGCAGGTTTCTCACTATTTACTAACGGGCTTCATGATCACTTAATACAAAACTCTTACAGCATGCACCTAGTCCTTGCCGGATTGATATTTTTTGGTGCCATAGGTTTTCCGGTGATTGAGGATTTGTTTAATATAAAACGTATAAAGAAAGCACTTAAAACACCCTGGTTAGGTCTTAAATTAAGCACTCAAATTTCTTTCTACACTTCACTCATCCTTATTGCTTTTGGGATGTTGATGTTCTATTTTCTGGAACAACAAAACAGCTTGAATGGCATGGAGATCGAAGGGCAATTAGTCACCTCTTTCTTCCAATCAATAACAGCTAGAACTGCCGGTTTCAACACGGTAGATTTCTCGCTTATCGGCACTCCAATGCTCATCATCTTTATTTTCCTAATGTTTGTTGGAGCTTCTCCAGGCTCTACGGGTGGTGGTATAAAAACCTCAACATTCACATTAATCATCTGCTCGGCAATCAATACGATCAGGGGTCAAAAAAGAATCGAAATTGGAAAAAGAACGATTTCACCAGAACTGCTACACAAAGCATTTTCCATATTCCTGTTTGCAACTTCAACTATCTTTTTAGCCATATTTATTCTCAGTATCAGTGATGGTGAAAAAGGTTTAATGCCTATTGCTTTCGAAGCTGTTTCAGCATTCTCTACGGTAGGACTTTCTACCGGAATCACCCCCGACTTATCCTTCATCGGTAAAGTAGTAATTATGATATGCATGTTCGTAGGTAGAATTGGTACGCTTACACTGGCCTTTGCTCTGAGTAGTAAAATGAGATCTAACAATTATGAATATCCAAATGCACACTTAACGGTAGGATGATACAATGATTAATTAATAATGACTAATTAATCATTGTTAGGCCGGAGAATAAAGTATTTTAACAGGTGTCACCCTGAGCCTGCCTACCGCAGGCAGGCTTGTCGAAGGGTTGGTATTAAAAATTGATAATAAATGAATCAAATCATATTACTTATACCCTTATTTTGGAATTATTTCTCTTATGCACAAATTCCCGACAGCACAGAAGTTAATGGAGAAAAAATTGCCACAGAACTCTTAAATGAGATTACACTTACACCACTAAACTTAAACGATAAAGAACGGGTACAATATTATCGTTTGCGAAAAAAAGTACACAAAGTTTACCCCTATGCACAAAAAGCAAAAAAACAACTTCAAGAGATAGAAGAAGACTTTATGTATGTAGAATCTAAAAGACAAAAAAGAAGAATTTCAAAATTACACGACCGTTGGTTAAGAGAACATTTTACTGAAGACCTTAAACAACTTACCCGATCTGAGGGAAGAATACTCATTAAGCTCATTCACTACGAAACCGACATGAGTAGTTATGAACTCATCAAAAAATATCGCAATGGTTTTAAAGCAATGCTGTGGCAAAGGTTAGCTAAATTTTATGATGGGAACCTTAAAACAACCTACCAACCCAACAAAATTCAAGAAGACGCTTGGATTGAACATGTTTTATGGCGAATGAAACTCGATTAAAATAATATCTTTATACATCAGGCATCTTTCACACTTTTATTAATCATCCATTGCAATTTCCCGTTTACAAATCTGAAGTATCGAAATATTTCATCATTTAGATGAATTAAACTCATATAAATATTCGTCAGACTTATTATTAAGCGTATTTTTGCAAAAAATTTAATCAAATGAGTGAAGTAACGCACAAAGTAATCTCTCTTGACTACAAATTGTTTAGAGACCATGCAGAAGGAGAAATGATTGAAACTACTAAGGGTAAGCAACCTTTGGTGTTTTTATCAGGTGTTAGACAGATGATTCCGGAATTTGAAGCACAAGTCATTGACTTAAATGCTGGGGAAACATTCTCATTCGGCATTAAATCTGAAAACGCTTACGGAACAAGAACTGAAGAGGCCATTATTGAATTACCTCAGGATATGTTCAAACAAGAAGGTGAACTTATTAAAGAAGTTGCCGTTAACAATATCATTCCTTTACAAGATCAAAATGGTCAGGTTGTACCCGCTAAGGTGGTTTCTATCAATGAAGATACTGTAACAATGGATGTAAACCATCCCTTGGCTGACCAAGACATACACTTTACAGGTTCTGTGGTAGAAATAAGAGAAGCAACGAAAGAAGAAGTTGAGCACGGTCACGTTCACGGACCCGGTGGACACAATCACTAGCCTAACAAAGAATATCTAAATCTCTTCATTTCCCGAAGGGATTTTTTTTTGCTGAACACAAAACACTAATTAAAGTATCTTTGCGCCATGTCGCACGCAATAAAAAATCAAAAGAACATACTTAAGAAGTTGAGCATAGAAAAACTCAACGCTATGCAAGAAGAAGCCCAACTGGCTATTCACTCTTGCTCGGATATCATTTTACTTTCTCCTACAGGAACCGGTAAAACCCTAGCTTTCTTACTACCTGTCATAGCCGAATTAGATCCGGAATGCGAAGAGGTTCAAGCATTAATTGTTGCTCCATCCAGAGAGTTAGCCATTCAGATTGAACAAGTACTTCGTGAAATGGGTTCCGGATATAAAACTTCTGTTGTGTATGGTGGTCGTTTGTTTTCTAAAGATAAAATCGATCTAAAACACCGCCCTGCTATTCTTGTAGGTACTCCAGGTAGAATTTCTGATCACATCAGAAGAAATACATTCTCTACATCAGCTATTAAAACTTTGGTTTTAGACGAATTTGACAAATCACTGGAAGTGGGTTTCGAAACTGAAATGAGCGACATATGCTCTGCGCTACCCAAGCTGAAAAAGAAAATATTGACCTCGGCGACACAGAAAGTTCGCGTTCCTAAATTTGTAGGTCTGACGAACCCTGTTTATATAAACTACTTAAAAGAGGTCGAATCACAACTTGAAGTGAAAGCAATGATCTCTCCTTCAAAAGATAAATTAGAAACTCTAGTTCAGGCTCTCGATCATTTGGGAAATCAACCGGGGATTATCTTCTGTAATTTCAAAGAGTCCATTCGCAGAGTAAGCGAACACCTAACAGCAAACAATATCAGCCATGGGTGTTTCTATGGAGGAATGGAACAGAAAGATAGAGAACGTGCACTCATCAAATTCCGCAATGGAACACATCAGCTATTAATTGCAACAGATCTAGCTGCTCGAGGAATTGATGTACCCGAAATAAAATTTATCATCCACTATCATTTACCTATGCGTAGTCAAGAATTTACACATAGAAATGGGCGTACCGCAAGAATGAACAAAGAAGGAACAGCTTATGTCTTGTATTGGAAGGATGAAAAACTACCCGATTTCATAAGCAACTTGAAAGAGGAAAAACTTACTAAAGTTTTACCACCTGAAACAACTCGACGAACTACGCTGTTTATTTCCGGTGGAAGAAAAGACAAAATTTCCAAGGGAGATATTGCCGGCTTATTCTTTAAGCAAGGTGGTCTTGTGGGAGATGAATTAGGCACTATTGAATTAAAGCAGGATTGTGCTTTTGTTTCCGTCCCGGATGAAAAAGCAACTAAACTTATTGATGTACTAAACAATAGTAAACTCAAAAAGAAAAAAATTAGAATAAGGATTATTTAGGTACTAGGTATTAAGTACAAAGTATTTTAGTAGGTTAGTATTTTGGTAGATTGGAAAAAATTGAACAACCAACCCTTCAACAGGCTTAGGGACATGGGAACAACTCCCACCAACTAACAACCAGCAACCACCAACAAGCAAAAATGGAAGAAATTCAACTTAAGAGAATCAATAAATACCTAAGCGAAGTAGGTTACTGCTCTCGCAGAGGTGCTGATAAACTTATTGAAGAAGGGAGGGTGACCATAAATGGTGTTGTACCGGAAAAGGGTACAAAAATAGCTCCCGGAGATAAAGTATGCGTCGATGGAGCGTTAATTTTACCACCAAAAGAAAAACACGTTTACATTGCTTTAAATAAACCAAGGGGTATTGTTTGCACTACAGATATAAAAGCTGAAAAAGATAACATCATCGACTATATTGGACATCCCAAACGGATATTCCCGATAGGACGTTTAGACAAACCTAGTGAAGGTTTAATCCTTTTAACTAGTGATGGTGATATCGTTAATAAAATTTTACGCGCCAGAAATAACCACGAAAAAGTCTATGAGGTAAGAGTTAATAAACCTATTACAAAAGATTTTATTCAAAAAATGGGTGATGGAATCCCTATTCTCGATACCGTCACTAAAAAATGTAAAGTAGAACAGATTGATAAATTCTATTTCAAAATCACACTAACACAGGGATTAAACAGGCAAATCCGTAAAATGTGTGACTACCTAAACTACGAAGTTTACAAACTGAAACGCATTCGTATTATGAACATAAATCTAGATATTCCCTACGGAGAATGGAGAGATTTATCAGAAGAAGAAATGAAGGAAATTAATCGATTAACAGCCACTTCACATAAGTCTTTCGACTCAAATATGTAGCAAAGCCAATAAATTGATAAACAATAAAATACCAACTAAAGCCCAATATTCAATTTATAAGAGTATCTTTGTTTTTTAAAATTTACAAATTACACTTATGAACAAAGGAACAGTAAAGTTCTTCAATGAGTCTAAAGGTTTTGGATTTATTGTTGACGAAGAATCAAAAACAGAATACTTCGTGCACGTAACCGGATTAATCGATGAGGTTAATGAAGGTGATGCAGTTGAATTCGAATTACAAGAAGGTAGAAAAGGCTTAAACGCTGTAAACGTTAAAGCTGTTTAATCGTACCACTATGAACAAAGGAACAGTAAAGTTTTACAATGAATCTAAAGGTTTTGGGTTTATTGTTGATGATGAATCAAAAACTGAATATTTCGTACACGTAACCGGCTTAATTGACGAAGTTAACGAAGGCGAGGCAGTTGAATTCGAATTACAAGAAGGTAGAAAAGGTTTAAACGCTGTAAACGTTAAAGCTATTTAATCGCACCATTATGAACAAAGGAACAGTAAAGTTTTTCAATGAATCTAAAGGTTTTGGATTTATTGTAGATGAAGAGTCTAAAACTGAATATTTCGTACACGTAACAGGTTTAATCGATGAGATTAACGAAAGTGACGTTGTTGAATTCGAATTACAAGAAGGTAAAAAAGGTTTAAACGCTGTAAACGTTAAAACCGTTTAATCAGTACTTTTTTTAACTTATAGATTACAAAGCCTGTCAAATTTGACAGGCTTTTTTTATACTTATATCCGTCATAAAAAATATTAATAAATCTCCCATTTCACTATATTAGTCAAATGGCTGAATATATCAAATCAAGAACATTTTTTGAGAAAAGCGATGCGGGTAAAAAAAACAAATCACACCCTATTATAGTATGCTGGAAACTCAATACACCTAATAATTTAGGTAGCATTTTACGTCTGGCAGATAATATGGCTTGCGAAAAAGTTCTTTTTGTAAATGATAAGCCCACTTTTAGAGATCGAAATATTAAAAAAACCGCTCAATCAAGCTTTAAAGCCGTAGAATGGCATTTCTGTACTCCGGAAAATTGGAAGCAACACATCCCCAACGATTACAAACACATTGCCATAGAAACAGCTGAACCTTCATCTGATCTGTATGAGTCTAAATTACCTGAAAAAACGGTTTTTTTTGTAGGAAATGAAAAAGTCGGTATTGACGACAGCCTTTTAAAAGAATGCGAAAAATCAATTTACATACCGATGAAAGGCCATAATAAATCGATGAATGTAAGCCATGCACTTACCATTGTTCTTGGGGAGTGGCTACGGCAAAATTATTATTAGTGACCGGAGAAGTTTTGAGTTATAAGTTGATTTTCAAATCATTTTGGTGATAAGTAATTTTATGAGTTGTCACTCTGAGCCTGTCGAAGAGCGAACAACTCAACCATCAATTAATATGATCGGGTATAAACCTCTTCACCCAAGTCTACCAGCTCTACATTCAAAGCAAGCCATTTTTCCTTTAAAATCGCTCTTGATTTCTTGTACATCTTAGCATCTAAAACAACTATTGATGGCGAAAAGAAATCTTGTAAATCGGATACATCTTCCCGACAAGTACTTTGAATCAATACATCAACATCCATACAAGAATATTGTTTTAATTTTCATTTTGAATCATTAATAGCTTCTCATTAAACAATTCTACAAAGCCGTCTCCTACCCTAAAAAACTCATTTTGATAGTCAGACTCCATAGATAAAGTATCTACACAAGCAATTGAATTCATTAAAGAATAATCTCCCAATAAATAACTTACAAGTCCCGGATTGTCAACAAAATAACCTGCTCATCATTTGCAATAACGGAAATAACCAAAGCCTGCTTGGAAGTATTGATAAACAACTCTTTGGTAGGTGTTTTTTTTGAATAATGGAACAGGACCAAACCACTTAATAAATAGATGTAAACAAAACGTAATAAACCGAATCTCTTTTCAAGGAACACCAAACAAACAAGTAACAACAAACCATAAAAATAAAACAGCTCATTACGTGTCATGTAAAACTCTACCGGAGAAAATGAATAGTGCTCTACAAAAGAGATTAAACTAAGTAGTATCTCAATAAATCGATCTAAAAAAGAGTCTGTAAAAGAGAATTGAATACCTATGACCAAAAAAAATAGATAGAAAATACTTACATACAACAAAAATGTAATCATGGGTAAAATAGGCAAATTGGCCCATAAAAATGAAAGTGGGAAACTATGAAAATAATACACCGAAAGGATCCCTGTACTTAATTGAGCAGAAATAGAAACCAAAATCATGCCCAATATAAATTTTACCAGTACCGATTTATTTTCAATATATTTCTTGAAAAACCGATAAAAATACAAGATTCCTAAAACGGCCAGATATGACAATTGAAATCCTACATCGTACAATAAATTTGAATCGTAGATGAGTAATAAAAGTGCCGAAATAAATACAATATTTAAAGGAGTGGTTCTTCTGTTTAGCCCCAAACTAAATGCATAAAGCAAAAACATTAATGAAGCTCGCATCACAGACGGACTTAAACCTGTTAATACAGCATAAAAAATAATGATTACGACCAAACATAAAGACTGTAATACTGGTCTGTACTTAAAAATAAAGCTCAACATGAAAGCGCAAATCCCATAGATTAAACTAATGTGCAATCCACTTAGAGCCAAGATATGTGACAATCCTAAATTAGAAAATCGATGTTTTATCTCCTTATCTACCCCCCTCTTATCACCTAAAACCAATGCCGATAGTATTTGTCGTGTAGATTCACTCAAATTTTGACGGTGTATCAATTCAAGCCACTCTGCCTGTTTTCTTCGAATTAGATAAAACCAATCTTTCGAATCTTCTAGCCTTTGAATCTTTTCATCTTGTAGCCACAAACTTTGTGTGACTCCTTTCAATCTCCAATATTCGGAAGCATCAAAAAGGGCAGCATGTTTTGCTTTAGCAATCTGTTTCCAATAAATCGAACAATAAAAACGATCACCTGGATAAAAATGAGAACTGAGTAAATCTTTTTTTTGATAGAATAAGCAGTCTTCATTGATTGAGACAACGGAATCCATGAAAACCGCCTGCAACTCGACGATATACCTAAATTGACTATCTGTTTCCTTATAGCGTTCTTTAATCTTT
>Ga0066855_10000227_pt1 | contig 11849 bp, 8 predicted proteins | sample ETNtaG_14_FD_65604 | JGI IMG/M metagenome (GOLD analysis project Ga0066855, IMG submission 65604) | Marine microbial and viral communities from oxygen minimum zone, Eastern Pacific Ocean - ETNP201406SV73 | ecosystem: Environmental > Aquatic > Marine > Oceanic | place: Pacific Ocean: Eastern...
TTTGGAGGACGAATATTAAAAAGTAATGTAAAAGCTGCCAAATATCTCAACTCGCCGGAAAGTGAAATTTACCACAAGAGCAAAGTGCTTTATGGTATGTACTACGCCAAAAATAGCATCGTAAAAAAGAACCGATGTTTATTGGTTGAAGGTTACACCGATGTTATTTCCATGCACCAGTCGGGAATTGAAAATGTGGTTGCCTCCTCGGGGACTTCACTTACCATAGATCAAATAAAACTGGTAAAAAGATTTACCAATAATATTACCCTCCTGTTTGATGGTGATGCCGCCGGACTTAAAGCAGCGCTCCGTGGGGTTAATCTAATCTTAGAAGAAGGGCTTAATGTAAAGGTGGTGACTTTTCCGGATGGAGAAGACCCGGATTCTTATGCTAAAAAAGTAAGTTCCGAGGAGTTGGAAAACTACATAAACTCTGAAGCGAAAGACTTCATAGAGTTCAAATGTTCTTTGTTATTAGAAGAAGCCAAAGAAGATCCTGTAAAACGAGCAGAACTCATTAAAGATGTAGCAGCTACGATTGCGCTTATCCCGGACCATGTATCCCGAACTGTTTATGCACAAACTTCATCTAAAATACTGGGCATAGAAGAACAAGTCGTATTCGCAAGCATAGAACAATCGCGTTCGGGTAAATCGACAAATAGTTCAAAACCAATGCAGGTGGTAAGCAGCCCTAAACAGAGGGTTAAGCCGGAAGCCTTAAGTACGAACCTGGAAGAGTCAACACTAATACGTTTATTGGTTATTTACGGTACATATGCCCTGCATTTTGAATATGAAAATGAAGCCGGTGAAGAAGAAGAAACAAAGATGTCTGCAGCAGAATTCATCATTTCAGAATTAAACGAAGATGATATTCAATTTACCCATCCTTCATACAGTAAAGTGTACAACGAAATTACAGCTCATATTCAGGAACATAACTCGATCCCTGAGCAAAAATACTTTGTTCATCATCACGATCCTGACATCACACAAACTGTATCAGAGCTGTTAAGCGACAAGCATCAATTAAGCGACTGGGCAAAAAAAGAGATCATTGTCCCTACAGAAACTGAAAAACTCAAAGAGATCGTTATTGAAGGTGTTATTCGATTAAAGTCAAAACAAGTAAAACTTAAAATCGAAGAAATGCTTCAGCAAATGAAAAACAATGAAGTTCCCGAAAATGAACGCCTTAGCTTCATAAGCGATTTTCAAAAATTAAATGATCTTTCCATGTACATAGACAAAGAGTTGGGAAGAGAGTGTTAAGCAAAACAAGCCCACATTTTTTGCGAATTCAATAAATTATTCCAGCTACTTATCAGCATTATTTTCATCTCATCATATCCAAACTAAAATTTTACAATATCTTTGCTTCAAATTAGAACGTTACAATGCCTAAACACACTCAGTTTAAAGTAGGCGGAGTACCGGAACACTTTAACCTCCCTTGGAAAAAAGCGATAGAAGAAAACCGCTTTGCAGCACACGCTATCGACATCTCTTGGAAAGATTATTGTGGAGGTACAGGGGCCATGACCAAAGCCTTGCGCGAAGGCGAATTAGATATTGCCATCTTACTTACCGAAGGAATGATTGCAGACATTCACCGCGGAAATCAAAGTAAAATTGTACAATTTTATGTGAAATCACCACTGCGTTGGGGAATTCATGTGGGAGCGCAATCAAAATTTAAAACCGTGGCAGATTTGGAAAATACCAAAGCAGCTATTTCTCGCTATGGTTCTGGATCACATTTAATGGCTTATGTGAATGCTGACAATCACAACTGGAATTTAGACAAACAAAAATTTGAAGTCGTTAAAAGTTTAGACGGAGGTCGTGAGTTTTTAACTAAGGGGGAAGCAGATTATTTCCTTTGGGAAAAATTTACTACCAAACCTTTTGTTGATAATGGTGAATTCAGAATTGTTGGTGAATGCCCTACACCATGGCCTAGCTTTGTCGTTGCTGTTCGACAAGATCTACTCGTTACTCATTACAACGAAATCGAACAAGTTTTAAATATTGTTAACGACTCATGCAAAGAGGTGAAAGCAAACCAAAACTCTATTGAAGAAATTTCCGAACGTTATCAATTGAAAAAAGAAGATGTGGCAATTTGGTTCAACGAAACCGAATGGGCATGTAGTGGAGTCGTTGACGCTGAAACGATTGATCAGGTTCAGGAACGTTTGATGAGTCTGGAAATTATCGGTGCAAAAATGGATTTCGATTTATTATGCAGTCCATTTGATGAAAAGCTAAAGGCAAAAGTTACGAAGTCTTAATATCTCTTACTCCCAACTGAATACTTACATTTCCTTTCCACTTGTTTTCCCGGATCGCATAACAAATATCAAAGGCTAAACCCTTGCTCACATATCCCGAATGGCTTCCCAACTTAAAAGCGATGCCATTCATTTCTGATAGTTTTTCCTTCTCAGTGCACATGTGTAATTTGAGGTGTTCATTTTCAACACCTACTGCTCTGCTGTAACCTCTATCCATCACATTTTTAGTCATAAATAAAGGTGCCATATTCTCAGGGCCAAAAGGTTCAAATTGCTTTAATATGTTATTAAACCCACTGGTGATGTCTGCAAAATCAAGTTCTGCATCAATTTCTAAAACTTCTGTTTTCTGATCTTCCTTAATCGTTGTGGAAACTACTTTTTCAAAAGCCTCTTTAAAAGCTTCATAATTTGCTTCCTTAAGGGTTAATCCTGCCGCGTATTTATGCCCACCAAATTGCTCTATGTGCTCTTTACAAGCCTCCAAAGCTTCATACACATCAAAACCGTTTACCGAGCGTACTGAAGCAGTTAAATACTCCTTGCTTTTGGTGAAAACTATCGTAGGCCTGTAATAAGTTTCTGTTAATCTGGAAGCCACAATACCAATAACACCTTTGTGCCATTCGGGATGATAAACAACTGTAGCAGCTCTTTCTTCTTCTTTATGTGCCTTTATTTGAGCTAAAGCTTCTTTTGCTATGCGCTGATCGTGAGCTCTTCGCTCTGTATTGTATTCTTCAATTTCATTGGCTGTTTTTATTGCCATAGACTTGCTTTCTTCAATCAACAAATACACAGCATTATGCGCATGTTTCATTCGTCCGGCAGCATTAATCCGTGGCGCAATGGTAAATACCACATCGGTAATCGTCATTGCTCCGAAACTTTTATGCTCTCGCATCAAGGCCTTCATTCCCACACGTGGATTTTCATTCAAAAGCTTCAAACCATAAAAAGCCAAAACTCTATTTTCTCCAACAATAGGAACGATATCTGCCCCAATAGCAACAGCAACCAAATCGAGATATTTGAAGGCAATCGTTTCATCTAAACCCTGGTGTTTGAGATAAGCTTGCATCAGTTTAAAACCTACACCACAACCACACAATTCTTTAAACGGGTAATCACAATCCTGTCTTTTGGGGTCTAAAACTGCATGAGCGTTTGGCAGTGAATCTCCCGGACGGTGATGGTCGCAAATAATCATGTCTAAACCCTTAGCTTGCGCGTAGGCAACCTTTTCAACGGCTTTTATCCCACAATCTAAACTAATCATCAGGGTAATACCTTTCTCAATTGCATCATCTATTCCCTGATAGGAAATTCCATAGCCTTCATTCTCTCGATCGGGAATGTAATAATCGCAATCTGCATTTTGACTTTTTAAAAAACGATACATCAAACTCACCGAAGTCGTGCCGTCAACATCATAATCTCCATAAACGCGAATGCGTTCTTTAGAACCAATGGCCGAAACAAGTCTGTTAACAGCCTTATCCATATCCTTCATCAGAAACGGGTCGTGCAACATGGATAATTGTGGACGGAAAAATGTTTTTGCCTTTTCAAAAGTATCTATGCCCCTGCTAAGCAAAAGTGAACAAATCGCTTTCGAAATACCCAATTCCTTACCGAGCTTAAAAACCTTTTGCTCATCAGGTTTAGCCTTGAGTTTCCATATTTTATGATTCATAATTATTAATTAAATGCTCATAATTTAAACAATTATTTTTCTCTTGTAAACGAACAATAATCTCCCTATTTCTTTCCCTCCAAAACAACAACAAATTCCCCTTTTGGGGCTTTCTCTGTAAAATGAATGATTAGTTCATCAACTGTTCCTCTTACCGTTTCTTCAAATTTCTTTGAGAGCTCTCTGCTTACAGATAATCCTCTATCACCGCCAACAAACTCTTGTAATTGTGATAAAGTCTTGGCTATTTTATGTGGAGACTCATAAAACACGATCGTTCTTGACTCTTCTGCCCATAATTTTAAACGAGTTTGTCGCCCTTTTTTAGGAGGCAAAAAGCCTTCAAAAATAAACCGGTCTGTAGGAAATCCCGATTGAACCAATGCCGGAATTAAAGCCGTAGCTCCGGGCAAACACTCCGTTTCTATCCCTTCTTCTACACAAGCCCGAACCAATAAAAATCCGGGATCAGAAATCCCGGGAGTTCCCGCATCAGAGATGAGCGCTATTTGGGTTCCCATTTTCAATTTCTCAATCATTCTATCGAGCATTTTATGCTCGTTATGCATATGAAAAGACTGCATACGTGTATTTACATCAAGGTGCTTTAATAACTTTCCTGAAGTGCGTGTATCTTCAGCCAAAACCAAATCAGACTCCTTAAGAATACGGATCGCACGTAATGTAATATCTTCTAAATTCCCTATCGGTGTAGGTACCAAAAACAGTTTCGACATAGCCACTCTTTACAGAAACAAATTAAGTAAAAATAGCATGGAACACACTGATTTTATTAGATTTGTTTAAACAAAACAAATTGAATGTTCCTGGAAACTCCCGATAGTAACAAACAAAGCAAAGGCTGGGTTGAAGTCATTTGCGGCTCCATGTTTTCCGGAAAAACAGAAGAACTGATTCGCCGTCTGAAAAGAGCACAATACGCGAAACAGAAAGTTGAACTATTCAAACCCGCCATCGACGTTCGTTACGATGAAGAGAAAGTGGTTTCACACGACTCAAATGAAGTGCACTCTACGCCAGTACCTTCATCAGCTAACATTTTACTGTTAGCTAACGATGTAGATGTTATTGGGATTGATGAGGCTCAATTTTTCGACGATGAACTACCCGCAGTTTGCTCAGCACTTGCAAACAGAGGCGTTCGAGTCATTGTTGCCGGACTTGATATGGATTATCTTGGCAATCCTTTTGGCCCCATTCCAAATTTAATGGCTACTGCCGAATACGTATCTAAAGTTCACGCCATTTGTGTGGATTGTGGCGATCTGGCAATGCATTCAAACAGAATTACAGCTTCAAAAGATTTAGTACATTTAGGAGAACAAAAAGAATACGAGGCCTTATGTCGCTTTTGTTTTGTAAAGAAGAATTCATAATTGATGACTAGCTTTTCCTACACCATCCAACAATTAGCAAATTTTTGCAATGCCCAATTTAAGGGTGTTTCTCCTGACGAACTTATTCATCAGGTGATCATTGATAGTAGAAAAGCGAAACATTTTAGTCATCATCTTTTTGTAGCTATTAAAGGCCCTCATCACGACGGACACCAATTTATTGAAGAACTTTATAAAAAAGGATTCCGAAATTTCTTAATTAGCAATGCTGATTTTAAGACCTCCGATTTCCCACAGGCAAATTTCCTGTTGACAAATGACGGCCTTGAAGCTTTTCAAAATATTGCACGAAATCATCGATCACAATTTCAAATTCCTATCATAGGAATTACGGGTAGTAACGGAAAAACTATTGTTAAAGAGTGGTTGAGCATCTGCCTTCAAAACCAATACAAAATCTGTAAAAACCCAAAAAGCTACAACTCCCAGGTGGGAGTAAGCATCTCAGTTTTAGGACTAAATTCCGGAGATGAAATAGGAGTTTTTGAAGCGGGAATTTCTCAAAAAGGAGAAATGGAAAAACTTCAAAATATCATTCAACCAAGCATTGGAATCTTTACCAATATCGGTCAGGCACATTCCGAGAATTTCAATTCCTTAGAAGAAAAGATTAAAGAAAAATTAAAACTTTTTTCCGGAGTCGAAAAACTTATCTATTGTAAAGATCATAAGGAAATTCACGATGCAATTTCTCCGGAAGATTCCACTGAATTAATTGCCTGGTCAAAACAAGATGATACTGCTTTTTTGTATGTAAAACATATCAATCAGAGGGCCGACAAATCGATTCTGACTCTTATTCACAAAGCGACTGAGAAATCATTTACGATTCCATTTAACGATGAAGCCTCTATTGAAAATTGCCTGCATCTTATCTGTACTTTAATCTCACTAAACATTCGTGACAAAGAAATGCAAAACAGTCTAAATCTCTTACAGCCACTGGCTATGCGCCTAGAATTAAAAGAGGCAAAAGGAAATAGTTTGTTGATAAACGACGCTTACAGCTCGGATATTGATTCGCTTAAAATAGCACTCGATTTCCTACACCAACAAAGTGGAAATGCTAAAAAAGTTGCGATCCTTTCTGACTTGGATGAAACCGGAATTCCTAAAGCAGAGCTCTTTCCTAAGTTGATGAACCTTCTGGATAGCTATGACGTTGAACAAGTCATCGGAATTGGAGCCAACTTCTCAGACTACCAAGCGATGTTTTCGAATTGTACCTGCTACAAAAGTACAGATGAGTTCATAGAAAACACAGCTGATTTTGACCTGAGCAACTCAGCCATATTACTCAAAGGTGCTCGAAGATTTCAATTTGAGAGAATTGCTGAAATTCTAGAGCAAAAAATTCATGAAACTGTATTGGAAGTTAACTTAAACGCAATCTCTGAAAACTTCCATTACTACAAAAGTCTCCTAAAAAAAGAGACCAAAGTCATGGTTATGGTAAAAGCCTTTTCTTACGGAACCGGCTCTTATGAAATCGCACATCATTTAGAATACCACAATGCCGATTATTTGGCTGTGGCTTATGTAGACGAAGGTATTGCACTTCACAAAAAAGGTATTCAAACGCCTATCATGGTGCTCAATCCGGATGGCACTCAGTTTAAACAACTCATAGAACACCACCTGGAACCTGAAATTTACAGTTTCAGACAACTTAAAGCACTGCAACACGAATTAAAAAGATTGAACCTAAGCGATTATCCTATCCACCTAAAAGTAGACACAGGAATGCGAAGATTAGGTTTCGAAAGTGCAGAAATTGACGGGCTTATTTCCTGGATTTCCCAACACAAAGAAATTCGCCTTGCCTCAGTTTTTAGCCATTTAGCAAGTAGTGAAAATATCGAAGACAAAAACTTTACTGCCATTCAAATAGATGAATTTACCTCCATTTGTAATGAAATAGAATCTAAAATTAAAACCCCGTTCTTAAAACATATCCTCAACTCTTCAGGAATAACCAACTACACTGAAGCTCAATTCGATATGGTACGACTAGGAATTGGATTGTACGGCATAGGCGACGAAAACCTTCAAAACTGTAGCTCTTTAAAATCGATGATCTCGCAGATTAAAGAAGTCCCTGCCGGAGAAAGTGTTGGTTACAACCGGGCTTACTATGCCGACGAAACAATTCGCATTGCCATTATCCCTATTGGTTATGCTGATGGCTTAAACAGAGCGTTGAGTAACGGAAAAGGTCAAGTTCATATTAATGGCAAAAAGGCGAGTATTATTGGCAATATCTGCATGGATATGTGCATGGTAGATATTAGCCTCATAGAGGCTCAGGAAGGCGATGAAGTAATTGTATGGAATACGCAAAAGCATATTCTTGATTTGGCAAAAAGCCTTAACACCATTCCTTATGAGGTGTTAACAAATGTATCTCAAAGGGTGAAAAGAGTATTTCTACAAGAGTAGAGAAAAGTACCTAGAGTACCTAAAGTATTAAAGATGATCCTGTTTTATTTTCAAGCCGGACAATAAGGGATACATAAAAGCAATGAAAAGGACTCCTGCTTGCCTTTCAAGCATGCTTTCTGTAAGGAAACCTATGATTGTTAATCCTATAAAAATTAAGAATAACGGATGTTGATTTTTGAGAAAAAAAGGCCTTATCATCAGGAAAATTAAAAGCAGAAATCCTAAAACACCCACTTCAGCCCAGGTTTGTAAATACTGATTGTGAAAATTGAAATTTTTCTCAGAGATCGGTACATTCCTTTGTCCATCCCACATCTTAAAATCACTTTCTTCTAAAACCCTGTTTAATGCTTCTTTTGCATCACCTACTCCATAACCAAACACAGGCTGATCGGCGATAATTTTAGCTCCACACCTCCATAATGCTATTCTTGGATTCGTTTGATTATGCGTATCACTCCACAACAACTCTTTTAACTCAACAATGGTATCATTGATGCGCGAATTTGTTTTAGGAATTAGAAATATTGCTCCGATAAACATAGAGAAGGCAAACAATATTTTTCCCCAACCCGATTTAGAAATAACATTTGTTTTAGCCCACTTTACACAACTGATACTAAAAACAATGATAAATGCCATAAGGTATGCACGACTTGAAAGCAATGCTAAAGAAATCAACAAAAGGACAAAGCCAACCATCCATAAATACCTCGATTTTTTACCTGTAAGTATCTGATGAAGTACAATGAATATGGCAAACGAATAATACCAAGCAACATAATGTGGTTTTGAAGCTAAAATATGAGCCAGGTGTACATAATAAAACTCATCGGAATTAGAGCTAACAAGGTATTCCGAAATTGATAAAGTCAGGTCTGCCCCCGCCATGAGCATCATTAATACAGCAAAAAACTTTAACAAATAAAAGCGCTGATTACTCGATACCACGCGAGTACTCATCATAAACATGGGCAACAAAAAAAAGGTGATTTTCAATCGTAAATCATTCCATCCTTCAGCATGGTTTTCAGTATAAATCATGCTTAACAGATGAAGAAAATACAGAGCTATAAATGCTATTGCCGCAGGTTGTTTTAGCAAGGCCTGAAACTTTTCTTTATAAGCAAAAGTGAAAATCCAGCTTAATCCTAAAATAATAATTCCACCGGTTATCGGGATCTTAAAAAAATCTTGCATAAACAAGCCCAAAACAAAACTTGTACATGCAATAAAATAATAAAATGAAATGTCTTTGGTCTTATTTAGCATCTGGATTAACCGATAAAATCCCTTCGTAGCGATCAGAATCATTTAATACTGAAATCGCTTCACTCAATACATCATCATCTGCCAAAGAAGCAATAACTCTACCTTCCTGGTAATAATAACGCACCATCAACTCACTTAGTATCAAGTCTGAAATTTGTGATTGATACTTGTGAATATCATCTTCTTTATAACTCAACAACTTCTTTTGCAGCTCTTCCAGATCTACTTTAAAATCGGCATATTCGTCTTCTGCCCGTTCAATTAATTTTGTCAGCTCTTTTTCGGTATGCGTTTCATATTCGTAATCTTTATCCGATAAAAATGCCACAAAATCTTCATACAATTCGTCCGTAATTTTATAGACTCCGGGCGCATCAATACTATCATTTTCAAGAACAAACTCCGTAGCATAATCAAATATCAGCTGCTTTGACACCAAACTTCCTACAATTTCTGCATACGACTCGCGCTCTACAACAATATCCGGATCTACACCACCACCATCATAAACAGTTCTGCCGTTTTTGGTTTGAAAAGCTGTCTTAAGAGAATCCGCAACCTTACCTACACTACCATCATCATTTCTATGAGCATAATCTAATGCCTGAATACATCTCCCGCTAGGTGTGTAATACTTAGCAACCGTAACTTTTAACTGAGAATTATAACTCAACTTACGCGATTGTTGCACTAAACCTTTCCCAAAACTCTTTTTCCCAACAATTACCCCTCTATCTAAATCCTGCATGGTTCCCGAAACAATTTCTGAAGCTGAAGCAGAACTCTGATTGATTAATACGACTAAAGGAAGTTCTTTATCAAGTGGTTCTTTTGATGTTTTGTACGACTTTTCCCAATCTTTAATTTTCCCTTTGGTAGACACCACTTCTTGATTTTTATCAATAAAAAGATTGCAAAGGCTAACCGATTCATTTAACAATCCTCCCGGATTACTTCTTAGATCGAGTACCAATCCTTTTACATCATTCTCATCTTTGAGTTGCGTAATAGCTTCCTTAACTTCATTGGTGCAGTTTCTAGTAAAGCTCCTCAAACGAACATATGCAATTCCATCGTCAACCATTCCCATGTAAGGAATTGACTTTACCTTTACCTCTTCTCGTGTAAATGTTTTTTCGATGAGTTTATCTGTTCCGGGTCTTTCAATAAGTAAATTTACTTCAACCCCCGGCTGACCTTTAAGCACAGAGCTTACATCCTGAGTTGACTTACCCTTAACTGGCTTCCCATCAATTTCCAAAAGTATATCACCCGCTTTAAGCCCCGCATTATCGGCCGGAAATCCTTTGTATGGCTCTGCGATAATGACATAGTCTCCATTCTTGCGAATCACAGCACCAATACCACCATATTGTCCGGTCGTTTGAAAACGAAAATCTTCAATCTCAGACTCAGGTATGTAAGTCGTATACGGATCTAGATCCTCGAGCATAGAATCTATAGCCTTCTCTATCATTTCTCCGGGCTTCGTTTCGTCAACGTAATAAATGTTTACTTCACGAAATAAGGAGGTGAAAATGTCGAGATTTTTACTTACCTCAAAATAACCGGAAACAAAAGCAAATGAAGAAATTGAAATGATTCCAACAGCCGTCCAAAAGGCAAATTTTTTAAACATTGTATTCATAATCAAAATTTTTAAGGTACCGGATCATACCCACTACCACCCCATGGATGGCAAGAACTGATCCTTTTTATCGTCAACACAAAACCTTTCCACAAGCCATGTTTTTGAAAAGCTTCTATCGCATAAGTTGAACAGGTTGGCACATATCTACAAGAGACTGGAGTCCATGGCGAAATTGCTTTTTGATACAATTTTATCAATAAAATAATCCCTCCTTTAATAATCCTTCTCAACATCTGCAATAAAACGTTCAAATACCAACATTAGTTTATTTTCTAGATCTATACTCTTCATTTTTTCTTTAGACGTGTAAATAAGTAAAACGGCATAATTATTACGAAGCTTATCATACCAACCCGATTTATTAAGTCGATAAAGCTCACTAATCTTACGCTTCATCTCATTTCTATCTACAGCCAAAGGAAAGCGTTTTTTAGAAACTGAAAAGGCAATTCTTATAGGAAACTCTTGCTTTACATCTACCTTTTTCCAAACAAGTACAAAAGGGTATTTTTTGACCGAGCTGCCTTCGGCAATTAATTCACCAAAAACAACTTTACTCTTTAATCTTTCCGTTTTGTGGAAGGTTTTACACATAGCCGTGTAAATGTAGAAAAACTTCAATAAAAAAGGGCGATGAAATCGCCCTTTGAACTAAATAATCTCAGAACTATTTTTTATTTACGTCCTTAATGTACTGTTCAAGAGCCATCGTCATTGATGGAGCCTTTATAGAAGGAGCTTCAATATCTACTTTTAATCCTGCTTCAGCAACTGCCTTTACCGTGGTTTGTCCAAACGCTGCAATACGTGTATCATTCTGAACAAAATTCGGGAAGTTTTGAAATAACGACTTAATACCTGAAGGGCTAAAGAAGACGAGAATATCGTAAAAAACATCCTCTAAATCTGAAAGATCACTACAAACCGTTTTATACAAAATGGCCCTTGTATAATTAATCTTATTATCCTCTAAAAGTTTCGGTATTACAGGCTTTAAAAGATCTGAAGAAGGCAATAAAAAATTCTCCGTTTTATGCTTTTTAATCGTATCAATAAGATCTACAAAA
>Ga0066855_10000231_pt1 | contig 11749 bp, 9 predicted proteins | sample ETNtaG_14_FD_65604 | JGI IMG/M metagenome (GOLD analysis project Ga0066855, IMG submission 65604) | Marine microbial and viral communities from oxygen minimum zone, Eastern Pacific Ocean - ETNP201406SV73 | ecosystem: Environmental > Aquatic > Marine > Oceanic | place: Pacific Ocean: Eastern...
TTGAGTCCGAGCACGAACACGAACACGAACACGAACACGGCGTGGAGCCGCATCGGCGCGTCGCGTTGCACGACCACGCGCACGACGTTGCTGACTCTGAGCCGAAGGTCGTCGATCCCGTGCCAACCGGCTCGAGGCGCTCGTGGTCGTTCGCCTCAGGCGAAAACGATTCGGGCCAGCACACTCATCGCCACCGCCATGAACTCATTCTGCCTACGTCAACCAGCGATCGTTCCGGTTCTCGGACCGCGACCGGCATTGGCATGTTGCATGGCGTCGGCGTGGAAAGCCCGACTCAGATCGCCGTGTTCGTGGCCTCGACCTCAATCGGTGGTCGAGGACTGGGCCTGGTGCTGTTGGTCGCCTGGGTGGTCGGCTTGGTCATTGCCAGCGCGATGCTCGCGGTACTCGCGGTGTTCGGACTGCTTCATGCAGAACGGAACTCCGCCATCTACCGCCTGGTGGCCCTCTTGGTCGCCGTTTCCAGTATCGCGATAGGCGTGCTGTACCTCACCGGCTTCGCGATCACCTAGTCACGGATGGTTTGCAGGAAGCGACCCTGGGTCATCTCAGACCCGATGCCGAGTTCGACTGCCAACTGATAGGCGCAGCCCGCAACCGAAGCGAACTGCACGCCCTGGGCTCCCACGTTGACGAAGAGGATCGTTTCTTCGGGTGTCGAGCGTCCTTCGACCTCGCCGCGCAGCATGTCGATAAGAGTCGGAAAGTCGCGCTTCTCGGCGTTGTGCCTCCACGGGAGGCGGGCACGTTCAACCTCGTTGCCGGCGATGAATCCGCCCGCTCCGCTCTGGGGAAACTCCATATCAGGCACGTTGGCGCTCGGGCTGATGCTGAAGGCCCCCAGCTGCATGACCTTGTCGGCTCTGTCGACAAGGTCGGGGCCGATCTCGCGACGGGTTACACAGAGGACCAGGGCACCATCAGCAATCCACTCTGGCTGCAAGGTCGGAACCATCGAGTTGGTTGCGGTCACGACAATGTCGCGTCCAGCAACGGCGGCCTCAGGTGAGGCAACTGCTCGAACTCTGCACCCGACTCGGGCCGACATCTCACTCGCAAATGCCTCTCGGTTCGCAACAGTCGGGCTGAATACCTTCACGTCGTCAAGAGACCGGGAGACGGATATGGCCTCGAGATGGGTACGGGCCATGTTTCCGGAGCCGATCATGCCAAGCGTGGTGGCTCCGGGATTGGCGAGATGGCCCGCCACAACGCCTGCACTCCCACCCACGCGCATCCGTTGCAGCACGCCGTCGTTGATGAGGGCTATCGGTTCGCCTGTCGCAGTGGAGAAGAGAAGGATGAACCCGCAGTAGGTGCCCGGCTGAACCGAGTACTTTTCCTGGCGAGCACCGTCCGGCCAATGAATTACGTCCGACTTGATGCGGAGTGCGGTCAACCCGAAGTGCTTTGTGGTTCCCGACATCGAGCCCAGGCAGTAGTAGCCGTCTCCAATTTCTGCCGGTGACCACAACTCGAGTCGAGGTACGTGGGCTGCATCACCCGTGGCGAGCTGTTCGAAGCCGATGCGTAGCGCCTCCATGGTGTGCTCCATCGACAGGAGTTCCATGATGTCGTCGTTGTCGAGGTGAATCATCTCTCGTACTCTCGGGCGCCGGGCATCGCTGGCTCACTCACGGCTGTCGAGGAGAGCGACGATGTCGGTCCAGGCCATCACCGATCCGTATTTGGTATTGATGTCGATCAGGGCCACGTCGTGTGAGATGCCAGACCGGTCGAAGACAGCGTCTTCCGCCACGAGGACACCAAAGCCGCTGGACGTACCGTCGACCGCCGTGGCCCGAATACACCCCGATGTTGTACACCCGGTGAGCACAATCGTTCGGTGGCCGTTCTTCGTGAGGAATGACTGCAGGGGAGTGCTGAAGAACGCCGACGCCTTCACCTTCGGAATTACGACGTCGTTTGGCTCCGGTTGGGCCTCGGCAATGAACTCGTTGGAGAGATGAGCGTCGCGAAAGGCATCGGGCCTTCGGGTTGCCGGCCCGATATGGCTCTGGAGCTGGTCAGCCCGGGTGAACACGATCGGGAAGCTGTGTGCCCGGAAGGAATCGATAAGTCCCACGATGCCCGGTATCGCAGCCCAAGCCCGTTCACCACAGGCCTTGCGGGAATAGCGTTGTGCTTCGGCAATCCCGGTGTCAGGCCCAACGAAGGATTCCACGACGTCGATCACCATGAGTACGGGCGCGTCCATGGTCGGGACGATCATGTCCGAGGAGCTGTAGCGGGCGAGTGCGGCAGCATCCTCCGGGGGCAGCCTGTCGGACCAATGGGGCTTGTCTGTTCCTGAACTCATGATCTGGTTCCTTTCAGTTCATCTCAGTTCATCGTGGACCTGTGGCGCGTTGGTTCCTTGTTCGTTCTCCTCCACGACGTCGTCTTCGTCGGGCTGAACCCAGTTGTAGAACGCGGGGAACCAGCGAGCGATCGCGAGCGCCCCCACCGCAGATGCCAACCCACCCGACCAGGCGGCCACCGAGGGCCCGACCCCACGCGACACCAGGCCAGCCTCGGCATCGCCGAGCCGCGGACCTCCGGCGACGGCGGCAATCTTCAGGCCGGACAAACGGCCTCGGAGATTGTCAGGCGTCGTCAACTGGACAATCGTTGCGCGAAAGACAGACGAGATCGCGTCGGCCCCGCCCGCGATCGCCAAGAAAATCAACGCGAGGGGCAAGGTGTTAGAGAAGCCGAAGGCGGCGATGGCGATGCCCCAGACAACAACCGAGATCGTGGTCGCTTTGCCCGCCTTGCTGACGCGTCCCACCCAGCCGGACGTGGCCGCCGCGATGAGAGCACCAAACCCGGGAGCAGCGAAGAGGAGACCGACTGCCGCTTCGCTCCCACCGAACATGCTGAGACCCATCTCTGGGAACAGTGCTCGCGGTAGTCCGAAAACGGTCGCATTGATATCGATGAGAAGCGCACCCTGGATCGCTTTCTTCCGTTTCAGATACCGGAGTCCTTCGACTATGGATCGCAGACCGAGTGGGGTCCCACCCCATGTCGCGGGTATCGGCTTCATGCTGATGAGCGCCACGATCGCGATGATGAACGTTCCGGTATCAATCCAGTAGGCGGCGTCGAGACTCCAGTAGGCGATGATGATGCCGGCGAGAATGGGCCCGATCGCCTTGGCCAACTGCGAGCGGAGGATCTGAAGCGCGTAGGCAGCAGGGACGAGAGCGGTACTCACTAGCCGGGGCACCACTGAGATCCGCGCCGGCGCATCGATGGCAAAGAAGAAGGCTTGCAGGACGGTCAGCACGAACACGAAACCAACCACCTGGTGGTCTCCGCTGGCATTCAGAGCCAGCCCTGCGCTGATGAGAGCCAGTGCACACTGGGAAGCAATCAGCACGCGTCGGCGATCCCATGCATCCGACAACATCCCGCCGACTGTTGATCCCACCAGGAGCGCCGGGAACTGGGCCAAGCCGAGCAACCCGACGAGCAGGGTCGATTGAGTGAGCCTGTAGACCTGCACAGGCGCCGCGACCAGGGTCAACTGCCGTCCGAGCGAAGAAGCAAAGTCGCCGAAGTAGAGCCGTCGGAACTGTGCCGATTCGCGAAGCGGCGAAATATCGGCGAGGATCGAGTTCCTCATCGGAGTGGCCCTTCGCCCTTAGTCGAAGAAGCCGTGGTTGAGGGCTGCATCCCATCCCGTGATCACCGACGGAGCAACGCCAAGGGCCAGGTCGGCCTCGGCTTTGGCGTACTCGTGCATGCCTGCTCCGAACTTCGTCAAAGCCGTGCGCGGACTCGGATCCATTTTCTCGTACAGAGGAAGGATCACATCCCGGTACACCTCCTCCGGGTGGTCCCTGCTCGCCTGAGTGATGCCAAAGAGTGTCGGGGGAACGGGTTTCACGTCGGGTCCCGCCAACTCACGCGTCATTCCGACATATCGGTCGATCAGGCTGTCCGTCGCCTCGTCGTCGAGTCCGAGCCGCCGCGCCGTTGCGATAGCCGCGGCACGTAGTTCGGAGGTGACGTTTCTTGAGATCGGGTATTCACACTTGAAGTTTGCCTGCACCTTCACCCGATCCCATGATGCCATGACGTCTTCCATGAGCTCCGGAAGCCGCATCAGCGCTGAGGCCCCTTCGACGACTGCCGCCTCGGGCCCCGCGTAGCGCGCCTCGTCGCGCCAGGTCCTGACGCTGAGTTCATCGAATGGATCCTGACGGCGCGACTCATCAAGGGTCATTTCGGCGACACCGGCCGCCCGCCGTTCTACATTGCCGGTGTACAAGCGCGACTCTTCTTGGATGTAGCCGAAGGGAGAGGCCTCGATCGCCACCACTCCCATCACGTTCGGGACACGCTGGCTGAGCATTGATACGAAAGGCCCACCCGTTGAGTGGCCGTGGAGGAGAATCGAATACCCATCACCCAAGTGCCGACTGCAGGCCGATTTCATTCCAGCTTCGAAGGCTGCAGGCCAGCCGGCCATTCGTGCGTGGAATCGGGTACCGGGTCGCGCCTTGGCAAGGACCCGGGTTCCGTATCGGGAGCGCATCGACACGTCCTCGATCACGTCGTACTGCTCACGACCGATCGACTCGTCGGCGAGCCAGATCGGAGTCCGGACGGAACCATCCGCTCGGATCGTTTCTCCCGGCCAGATGCGATTCTCGGCGTCTAGGTGGAGTCGTCCCGGATAGGTCATGCTGACGACCTTGTAACCGAGCTTTCGGGCGATGAGGCGGGCGAATCCCTCCATGGACCGGAAGTCTCCTGAGCCACCGTGGAGCAGGAAGACGCCGATCCTGTCTCCGTTGTTGGTGAGCGGTATCAGATGCTCATCATCCGGCTTGTAGATCATCACGCCGATGTCCCAATCGAGGCCGACGGTGGCGATGCGGAACACGTCCTCAGACTCGACCAGAGGAATGTCTGGCGCGCCGAGGAGTGCATTCGACTCTGCGATCACTTCGTCGCGAGGCACGAACGTGGGGGGTCGCCAACTCTCGGCCATGTCGGGTTACCCAGCCCTCTCGATGTCGAATTTGTCGAATTCTCGGAGAGTTCTCGCCGAGAGGCCGACTATCACCGCTGAACCACCAAGTAGCACGAACGTGGTGGACATCGGCCAGGCCAACAAGACCAGGCCAAGTACGATTGGAGCAGCGAACTTTCCGAGGTTCCTGATAGCGCCATTGGCGGCAACGAACGTGGCCCGCATGTCGTCCTCGACCGCTTGGGTGATGATTGCGCTGTAGATGATGCTCGCTGCGCTGTCGGCAAGACCGAACCCGATACTCCCTGCGATCAGCAGCCATGAGGAGTGGGCCATCCCAATCGCAATGAGCGACAGGCCGACGAACACGAGATTGGCGCCAAGGAGGAGCGAGGAGGGGCGCTTGAGCGTCGTGCGGGTCATCGCCGCGGCGATGATCAAGGCGGATCCGGCTGAGGCGGTGAGCACGATGCCCGTCTCGAGAATCGTCAGCAGGCCAGCCTCGACGGCCAACATTGGCATGAAAGTGAGAAAGCCGAACTTGAAGAAGAACCGGAAGAATCCCACTGACTGCAGCCGTACGAATCTCAGATTCTTGAATTGGTTGAAAAGGACGCCAATTGACCGGCCGATCGTATTCCCCGTAGTCCGCCCTCTTGGTACCTGGCGCCAGGACAAGGCTGCCAGCGGCAGCGCCAGAATCTGCAGTGCGAGTGGAGCGAACCATGCGATGAGTACGAGTGCTGCTCCGGCAGCAGGCCCCAGTGTTTCACCGACCTTCATCGCGACCGATCGGTGGCTCTGGCCCTTGACCTGGTCCCCTCCTGCCCGGGCATCCGCGATGAGGGTCATGGTCAGTGGGAGAACCGCGGCAAACCCTGCGCCCTGGATGGATCGGGCCACCAACAAGAACGTGAACGAGTCGTGCCACAGCGTCATCGCAAGTCCACAGAGACCAAAGACGACTAGGCCCCCTGTGAAGACGGCGCGGCGGCCGTAGCGGTCGGCCAACATTCCCGCCGGCAGGGCCAAGAAAATGCTCGGGAGGAAGTAGGCGCCCATGAAGAGCCCGATCTGGGCCTCTGTGAGCGACAACTCGCCCTGCATCGCTGGGAGAGCCGGCACCACGCTTTGAGTGCCTGTGAGCATCAGCGGAGCCGCGACCAATGCGTACCAAGGCGTACGGATTCTCGCCGACCTCGCCGACCTCGCCGACCTCGCCGACCTCGCCCGTTCGCCGACTAGGGCACTTGGTCCAGCTCGGTCAGCCATGTGCGTAGTGCATCACGATGCTCTTCTTCCTCGTGTAGCTGATGAGCTCGTCGATGGATCCCTCGCGTCCGAAACCGCTGTCCTTGTAGCCGCCAAAAGGAACGCCAAGGGGCTTGCGGCCCGACCCATTGACCCATACGAGGCCGGCCTGAACTCGACGGGCCGTCTCCATGGCCTTGCCGAGATCGTTGGTCCAAAGATTCGCGGTGAGTCCCATGGGAAGGCTGTTGATGGTGCCGACCATCGACTCGTAGTCACTCCACGCCATAATGGCGGCAACGGGTCCGAAGACTTCTTCCTGAGCGATCTTCATCTCTGGAGTGACTCCGACGATCACCGTCGGGTCGACGAAGTAGCCGCGATCGCGCCCTTTCGTGGTGCCACCGCCTACGACCACCTTGCCGCCCTCGGCCCGAGCCTGGTTGATGTGGGCCAGGACCCTGTCTCGATGTTGCTCGAACGCCAGCGGACCGATGTCGGTCTCGCTATCGGCAGGGTCTCCGACACGGAGTTGACCGACAAGTTCGCTGAAGGCGGCAACGAACGCGTCGTGTACCGCGTCGTGCACAAGGATTCGCGACTGTGACATGCAGGACTGGCCCATCGAACGTTTGAAGTTCATACCGGCAATGGCTGCCGCTGCGGCCGCCTCGACGGAGGCATCAGGAAAGACCACGAGGGGATTCTTTCCACCCAACTCGAGGCTGACCGTCTTGAAGTGACCGGCTGCGGCCACGTTTACGGCCCGGCCCGACTCCACTCCGCCGGTAAATGCCACACGCGGCACACCGGGATGAGAGACAAGGTCCATTCCCGTCGTCGGACCAGGGCCGGTTACAACATTCACGACCCCCGGCGGAAGGATCTCGCCGGCAAGGCGAGCGAACTCCAGCGTCGTAAGGGAAGTCTGCTCGGCCGGCTTCAAGATGACAGCGTTGCCAGCGGCGAGGACCGCAGCCGACTTGCCCGCGGCGTACTTCAGCGGATGATTGAACGGCACAATTCGAGCGACCACTCCATACGGTTCCATGATCGTCGAGGAGAACAACGCCTTCGTATCAGGGAAGGTCTCGCCCTTGGTCTCGCCACAGAGCCCCGCAAAATAACGCAACTCGTTCACTGAACTCGCGGCGTCTCCCCGCATGCCGGTAATCGGAAGCCCGGACTCGATGGTGTCCACCGCGGCAAGCCGTTCGGCTGCATCGGCCAGCGCATCGGCCAGCAGATTGATCTTCGCGGCACGCTCGTTCCACGGCGTATCTCGCCAGGCTGCCGCTCCCTGTTCGGCCATCTGGACGACGCAATCAACGTCGGATGTCGAAGCAATGCCGATTCGGCACACTTCCTCTTCCGTCGCCGGGTTGATGCTCGGTACCGAGCCGCCCGTGGCCTCCATCCATTCGCTACCGGCGAACAGTCGGGTTGGATTGCCGGCGTGGTTCAGTATCTCGGCCGGGTTGGTGCTTGTCATGGTTCTGGAATCCTTCCGCGGCTGGTACGAAGACCTGCCCATCGTCGGCGTGGTGGCTAGGTCGGGCTATCGAAAATTGTCCAGTACTCGCTCCATCGGGTGAAGCGATCGGTTCGGCCATCCCTGGACTGGGGCCGTTCGGGGTGGCGCTTCGGATCACGCTGCACGACCGCCTGGATCATCATCGTCACCAACCCGTGAAGGTGGTCACTGGACAACTGTCCGTCCCCAGGAGGCTGCTGGATGCCGGCTGCGACCTTGCGCCCGGGGCAGATGTGCGACCCGTGTCCGAATGACAGGCCCCACAACGCATTCCGGTCCAGCAGCTCGCGATCGGGGTTGAATTCGGAGGCGTCCTTGCCGAAGATCTCGAGGTCTCGGTTGGCGGTCATGAAGTCGAGGATGATGAGGGCACCTTCCGGAATCTCGATTCCGTCTACCGTTGTGGCCTCTTCCGCCCGTCGCTTGGCCTTGGGAGTCGTCGGGCGCAGTCGCAGCGTTTCGTGCATACACCTCTGGGCAAATGCCTGATCGGTCTTTACCCTTTGCCAAATTTCGGGACGCGCGTCGCGGGCGTCGAGCAACAGGTCGATCGAGTTGACGAGAGTCTGCGCGCTCGTATGGGTCCCCCCCTGCAAATACGTGCCCGCCTCTCGGATGATGACGGCTTCGTCGGAAAGCCCGAGGTTTGTGTCGTCACGGTGGTGCAGGAGACTCGTGAGGATGTCGTGGGGCAGGTCGTCTTCGTTGATATCGCCGCGCTCTAGAGCGTCCAGCGCGCGCAGCCGACGCTCCATGGAGGGCTCACCGAACTGGCGGTGGAAGTCGGAGTGAGCCTCTCTTACCTCAGCGCGGATGGCGTCTGGATCCTTGGCGTCGATGATGGCGCTGGCCTGAGAAAACTGATCCACGTAGGCGATCATGTCGTCGATCGCCTGACCGTCGTCGAGGTCCAGGTCGAATCCGGCGCGCCGCGCCGCAAGAACGATCGACAAGTGCTCCCCCAGGGAGAACAGGTCAACTTCGCTGGCGTCGGCAGCCGTGTTCACCATCGACTCGACGATCGGCGGAAACAATTCTTGCTCGTATAGCTGCAACTCGGTGGGTCTGAATTGCATGTTCTCGAGGCGGCGGCGGTCACGCTGGGCCTGGCCGTGCATGATGCTCACGACGCCCTCACGGACGTTTCCCTGTTCGTATGTTCGTTTGTCAAACGTTCGCGACAGACTTGGGTTTACCAGCGCTTCCTTGATCGAGGTGTAGTCGTCGATCAAGATCTCAGCGGTGATGGGCTCGACGATGCGCATGGTCTCTCCTGGCCGCTAGTGCATGGCCGATCCGCCGTCGACCACGAGGGTTTGGCCCGTGATGAAATCGCTGTCTGTGGAAGCGAAGAACGCGATGGCACCAGCCAGGTCCTCGGGAACCTGGACACGCTTGATCGCACGGTCACCGGTCTTCTTCTGGCGAGCCTCGAGCATCTCGCGTGTCGGGTTCTCTTCGCTGAGAGTTCCGCCGGGCGCGATGCAGTTGACGGTGATGTTGTCGGCGCCGAGTTCTCGGGCCAGCGTTCGTGTGAAGCCGATTATGGCGGCCTTCGACGCCACATAGTGCACCCGCAACGGCACACCCTTGAACACCACCCCGCTGCTGATGTTGATGATCTTGCCGTAGCCGTTCTTGCGCATTTCGGGCACAACGGCCTTGCACGCCAGCCAAGTACCAGCAACGTTGACGTCCATCATCTTGGTCCACTCGTCCCGCGAGATCTCCTCGAAGCCGACCCGCGACATCGGAACTACAGAGAACATGCCCGCATTGTTGATGAGAATGTCGATCTTGCCGTAAGCCTCCACTGTGGCGCCTACCGCGGTGGCGATCGCTTCCTCATCGGAGACGTCGCAGTAGACCCCGAGCGCGGTGCCCCCGTCGGCCTCAATTTCGTCGGCCACCTCGACGGCACCGGCCGTGTCGAGATCTGCGATGACCACCTTCGCACCTTCGTTTGCCAATCGGTGTGCGTAGACGCGGCCAATGCCGTGGGCGGCGCCTGTGACGATGGCGACGCGCCCCTCCATGCGGTTACTCAGCCTGGGCATCGAAACCTCCCCTTTCGTTTCTTGAGCTACTGGATTCCTCGGTGATCAAACTTGTTGTCTGTTGTGTCTGGAGAGCGGTCACCTGTGCTCGCAACCCTTGTGCGACCTCGCGTAGGTGCGTCTCGAGCCAGGCCGCCGCAAGATCGGGATTTCGCAGTCGAACGCGGTCCAGCAAGGCTTCGTGGGTGTGTGACTGGATGTTGGTCAGCTCTGTCGTGTAACGAGTCACCTCGGCTCGGAACTGCATGATCGTGCTCACGACACGTGGCGTGTTCCCGATTGAGTAAAAGGCGCGGTAAAACCTGCGTCGTGCCTCGACCCATCCTGCTTCATACGCGATCGATTGGAGCTGTCCGGAAAGTTCGGTGAGTTGGTCGATCTGGTCGTCGTCGATCGTGGCGACGGTCTTTCGCAGTGCGAATGTCTCGATCATGATCCGCATCTCATAGAGGTCGGAGATCTCGTCGGGCGAGAGGGAGCGGACCGTCGCTCCCCGGTGGGCATGCATCTCGACGAGACCCTCGGACTCGAGTTGGCGAAGGATGGATCGGATTGGCATGCGGCTCACGGCAAAAAGACGAGCGAGCCGGTCTTGTGGGAGTCGTTCGCCCGGCTCAAAGATCCCTGACTCGATCGCGGTGCGGATGACCGAGGCAGCCATTTCCTCGACCGTGCGAAAGTTGTGACGCGAAACTTCGACGAGTTGCTCGAGGCTCATGTCTGACTGGTCGGTGGGCTCAACGGATGTCATCGGACCTCATCGATTCCGTAGGGGCCAACCGATCGCCTTCGTTGTCCCGTTGGTCTTCGAGGCGACTGTCGAGAACGCGCAGCGGGAGAACGAGGAACGTGGACAGCAGCATGGCTGTCGCCATGATCGTGAAGGCATCTGGCAGGGTCGTCGTCAACAGGAGGATCCCCACGAATGCCGGGCCGAGGAACTTGGCGAGGTTTCGAACCGCGCCGGTCGCGGCGACGAAACTCGCTCGGTGTTCGGTTTCCGGAGTTGCCGCCACCAGGGAGTTCACGAAGATTCCGGACAGGCCATCGGCGACCCCGAAGGTCAGGGCGGCCATGAAGATGGTTCCCGGCCAAGGGGCTTGAGCCCACACCGCCAGCGCAACGGCCTCGCTGGCCAATCCAATTGCGATGAACGTAGTCGGCTTGCCCCATCCGGCGATACGACCGGCGAAGTGTGACGGGATGATGCCGATGAGCGCCGAAGCGCCAACCACCAGACCGGCAAAGGCAGGAGACGTGCCTCGGACATCGACCAACAACATCGGGAGGAAGGCGAGTATGGAAAACTTGGTGAACATCCGCAGGAACCCGGCGTACTGGAGAGCGACGACCCCTTGCATCCGAAAGACGCGTCCGAACCCCGCCAGGATTCCTGTACGTCGGATCGTGGTGCCGAGCGACGGTGGATCAGTCATCTTGGCGAGCACCATGAACCCGAATGGGACCGCCAACAACTGGCCGAGCCAGGGTGCTTGCCAGGTCGAGGCCGCGAGGACACCGCCGAGTATCGGCAAGATCCCGTCGCCCGTGAGCATCGCGATTGAGCGACGACCCTGGCCGCGAATGAGTTCGGACCCGCGGAACGCATCGCCGAGGATGGTCATCGTCAAGGGGAGAAGCCCAGCGAATGCGAGCCCTTGGGCGAATCGAATTGCCAGGAACAACCCGAATGACCCGGTGGAGAACTGGAGGAGGATTCCCGCGAGACCGAATAGCACCATTGACCAGCCGAAGACTCTGCGGCGACCTATACGGTCAGCGAGAAGTCCTGCTGGGAGGGCCCCCAGAGCGGCCGGCAGGAGGTAGATGGTCATCACGAGGGCCAGGCGGCTATCGGTCAATCCGAGGGCATCGCGCATCGCCGGCAAGGAAGGGGCG
>Ga0066855_10000242_pt1 | contig 11577 bp, 10 predicted proteins | sample ETNtaG_14_FD_65604 | JGI IMG/M metagenome (GOLD analysis project Ga0066855, IMG submission 65604) | Marine microbial and viral communities from oxygen minimum zone, Eastern Pacific Ocean - ETNP201406SV73 | ecosystem: Environmental > Aquatic > Marine > Oceanic | place: Pacific Ocean: Eastern...
ATTTCGATCCCGACAATAATCCTGCTTTGGACGGGAGATAGAGAGTTGGGTATCAAACTCGCTTGGGCGTATATCGCGATAAATTTCCTAGGTGGAATGTATACGACTTGGTTGTACCTCAATATCGGCATGATGCCACTCGGACCTGAAGCTGAGGCGGCTCTACCGTTTTCTGAATCAATCATCGCTGCATCTTCTTATGCCCAAATAGGCACTTGCAATCTAATTCTCGCTGGTCTCCTCGTAATGGTTTCACAAAAATCGAAACCACAAACGAATTTGGTCATTCCATCCGCCTTCCATCATCAGAACGAGCCGGGTCAACATTGAAGCGGGGTCGGCTCGCACCAACATACATGGCAATGAATGCTGGTGGAATAATCGTAGTTAACACAGAAACCGTCCCAGGCAAGACAATCACGGAAACATTAGGGGTGGTCACGGGCTCGACGGTGCGGGCAAAGAATGTCTTCAAAGATATCGGCGCTGGCCTGAAAAATGTTGTTGGTGGAGAGTTGAGAGCGTATACTGAACTTCTCGGTGAATCAAGAGATGAAGCATTACAGAGAATGGTTGCCGAAGCCCAAGCAAGAGGAGGAAACGCGGTAGTCAACGTCAGATTTGCTACTTCTGCTGTGACTGCTGGTGCTGCCGAGTTATTTGCATATGGAACTGCTGTAAAACTCGAATGAGGTGATATTTTGGCAATTGAAGCACTCATAACAGTCTTAGCGTTTTTTGGTATCGCGGTTGTCCCAATTCTATTGATTATTATCGCTGGCCTCGTAGGTGGACAAATTATGAAATCGATGCAAAATAAACTCACTGAACGTGAGCAGGAAATCATTCAGAAATACGGAAAAGATACACTTTCAAGCCTCAGCATGACGGCAAAAAGAGAAGTCAGTGAAACTGGAATCGTCATGGCAAGTTTGGTGGTTGGACCAAATTATTGGCAACAATTTGTCTCAAAAATTCAGAGCCTTTTCGGAGGCACTCTCAATTATTACGACCAAGTAATCGCCCTTGGTCGAAACGAAGCAATGCAACGATTGAGAGAAGCAGCAGATACCGCTGGCTGGGATGAAGTGGTTAATGTGAGACTCGAGACATCAAAACTAACCCCGATGGTGTCGAATAAAGAAAGTAACAAAGCCATGGAATTATTCGCGTATGGAACAGGAATCAGATACTCCTGAATCCATAATTCAGTGCTAAACTGCATCTTGCAAAACTAACTGTCTGCTATTGCAACAATTCAAGACAAAAGTGGTGGTCGGAAAGTTATCCGACGCAGCCCCAATGTGGAATCTGAAGTTAGGAGTCGAGTAAGATGCAGAGCGCACCGATAACCCAAATTGAGCCAAAAATCGCTGCACGTCTAGCCAAACAGAGTTACCACTTAGTCGGCGAACACGGTGGAGTGAAGGTTTGCCATTGGACTAAACAGAGCCTGATTGCCGATCGTTCCTGCTACAAGGGGACATTCTACGGAATTGAGAGTCATGGCTGTATGCAGATGGCACCAAACGTCGATACCTGTAATCTCGCTTGTACATACTGTTGGAGGGAGCCACATTCAGACACTCTTACCAAAATTGATGATGATCCTTACGAATTGTTTCTTCAGAGCGTCAGAGCTCATCGCCGCTTGATTACTGGATTTGGTGGGCATCCTAGCGTTCCACGTGAAAAATGGCAGGATGCCCAAGATCCGAAACACGTCGCTATTTCACTGAACGGCGAACCGACTCTTTACTCGCGGCTCGCCGAATTCCTCGACATTTGTCATCAACATGGAGTCTCTACATTCCTAGTGACAAATGGTTCGTTACCGAAAGTAATCGAGAAGTTGGATACGTTGCCAACACAATTGTATGTAAGTGTGGATGCACCGAATGAAGAAATATTCAATCGTCTTTGCAAACCAAAATTTGACACAGCCGCATTTTCAAAACTTGAAGAAACCCTTGCATTATTACCATCCTTAGACACTCGCACCGTCTGTCGCCACACACTAATCAAAGGTGAATCTCTTGGCCATGTCAAAGATTATGCACGTCTCGACAACATCGCCGATCCAGATTTTATCGAAGCAAAAGGCTATGTTTATGTCGGCAATTCTCAAGCGAATCATACAATCGAGAATATGCCGTATCACGATGATATCATGAATTTCTCACACCAACTCGCACCATTGGTCGACCGAGAGGTTTTGTCGGATAGGTCAGAGAGTCGAGTCGCACTAATAGGTAAAGAAATGATTCCAATTACATTACCAGAAAAGGTTAGAGATTTTCCAAAAGATTTGGGTATTGCTAAGCCGCAAAACTTCTCACTACCGATTACAAATTTGTGAAATTATCACAATTATCGTTTTGGGCGACTCGAACCGCAATCAGGGCATTGTTTTTCTTGAGTTGAACCATACTCGTGATCACAAGCGGGACAGTTGGCTACGTATATTCGGTGATTTCCTGCAGCAGCGGTTGCTTTTGCAGCTTGTGAGACTAGTGTGATTCGACCGGGTTCAATCAACTCGACAGCGTATCTGCCGGGTCCGCCGAGTTTGAGTAAGATATCCGGCGGAAATGAAACTGTTCCAATATCATCGAGGATTAACTCACGATTTTGAATCAAATCATTGACTTCAATTCCTTCACCATGCTGAGCGACAAAACGACCATCTCGCAATTCAAGCGAGCGGTCGGAAAAATCGGCTACATCGTGACTGTGAGTAACAATGAGGAAGGCGACGTCTTCTTCCTTGTGTAATTCACGGAATAAATCTAGAACACTCTGCGAAGTGAATGGATCTAGAGATCCTGTCGGCTCATCTGCCAGTATTAACTTCGGTTTTGTTATCAGGGCGCGAGCGATAGCAATACGCTGCTGTTCTCCACCTGACAATTGCTCAGGTAAGGCCTTCATGCGTGAGGTCATTCCAAGCCGCTCAAGAACTGCAACAGCCTGACGCTTCGCCTCTGGCGCAGGAATACCTGCATGCCTCAACGGCTGCATCACATTGTCGAGTCCAGATAAATCCGGCAAAAGGTTGCCTTCTTGGAAAATGAATGACACCGTCGAGCGACGGTGCTCAACCAAATCAGCACCTTCCAATTTTGTCATGTCGCTACCATCGAGGAAAACCCGCCCTGCTGTAGGTGTCATCAACCCACCAAGCGATTTCAGTAATGTGGATTTACCAGAACCAGATGGTCCGATAACAGCAACCGCCTCACCTTGCTCGACCTTGACTGAAAGCCCGCGTAATGCTACAACATTGCCTTCTTCTGCTTTCGATTCATAGACGTGATACAGTGAATCAGCTTCGAGAATATATGATTTTTCGTCCATCTTCACTCCCCCTTCAGAACTGTTGCAAGATCCGCTCCAATTGCCTTTCTAGTTGTGAAAAATAAGGCGATTACAACAGTAGATAATACAACTAATCCAACTTTAATCAATTCGATAATCGGCCAAACTAATTCTCTTCTAATTTCATTGGTTGAGCCACCGAATGCTTGGAATATTATTCCAAAAATATTGAACATATCATTGAAAATATAAGTTATTCCGACACCGAGGATTCCACCAAGAATCATTGAAACGATGGTAATAGACAGAATTTCAAAAAGCACCAATCTCATTACTTGATTTGGACTTGCTCCAATTGCTTGTAAGATGCTTAATTCTTTACGGCGTTGGCTCAAAACAAGACTCAAGAAAACGAATGAAGATGCTACTGCTGCCACCGCCGAAACAATGAACTGAAGACTTAACAAACCTGGAGTTCCATATACCAACCCACCGTTCTTTTCGACATATTCATGGGCAGATTTCCAGTCTAAAACTTCAGAAATCGCACTATTTGTTGAAAGTGTTAGCCCGATATCTTTGAGGATTTCTCCCTTTCGAAGTTCCTTGTCATCACCTAAGTCAAAGAACCAAATTGTAGAACGGATATTTGTATTATCGGGAGCAGCTCCATCTAACCAATCTATCCAAGTTTGCTCACCTATGAAAATCACGTTGTCTGAAGAACTTGCTACGAATCCAGGAACCCAATTGTGCTTACCTATTGTCGTCAAGCTCATTTGCTTGATTTCACCTGTTATGAAATTGGTTTGATTCATCATCAAGGTATCCCTATCTCTGAGTCTTAATGACTCTTGAGCTGAATCACCGTGAGTCATAAATCCAGATTGGCCAATCAAATTGAAAGCCTCATCAAGAGAAGCTTTTGGTAGAGCTTGATTATCCCACAACAAGATATCTTGTGATTCATCAGGAATTACCCACACCTCGATGTAATTTTCATCATCACCTGCTGGATTCGCATAGAATTTTTGGATTTGAGTTGCTTCTATTGTTAGCGAATTCAGTGTTTTCTTCGATGTGGGAAGTGAATTGTAAGTATCGGTCACGATACTGATCGCAACTTCTTCTGTGATCGCTTGGGTGAAGGTGATTTGTAAGTCAGAACCAACCGATTGATCGGCTGTTTTTTCATCGACTAGAGTTCCGGTATATCCTTGCACGGCAGCCATCGTAACAATTGACAATGTCAGTACGATAATGAGAGCAAGACGTCCTACTCCTTCAGCTGATCCTGAACCCGATAACCCTCGTCGAACATCCTTCAATAATGGAGTTCGCCCGAACATAAATTGCATTATTGCTGGCCCATAAGCACCAAGGCGAGCTAAAACAAGCGCTCCACCAATCCATAGGAGGAATGGGCCGAAAATTGCTAGAAGCGCATCAAGAATCACATTCGAAATTATTCCTTTACCAGAATTGAAATCAGCGAATTGTGACCAATCTTCGCCGATCGAATCGAATAATGCAATGATTCCAAGTAAGAAAGTCACCCAATGCAACCAGTATTTTGGTTCCTTCTTGGTTGCAACATTTGCCACACCTTCACTAATTTCGCTATTTACAAATTCCTTTGTTCGTGAATAACCAAAAGCCATCGCAATTCCAATTGTGATTACTCCGGTTGTTATTGTCGCTGCAAACGAGAGGGTTGGCTGCGCACTGAGACCATCCAATTCGAATGACATAAAACCGACAGCGGAGAGAATCATCGGCACAGCCGCAAGTGCCAGCAAGTATCCTACAAGCCAGGCAAAGAAGGAAATTACCCCCATCTCAGCCAATACCATTCTCGAAAGGCTGGCGGATGAACCACCCATCACACGATGAATAGAAACTTCTCGGCGGCGTTGTTCAAGTGATAGGAGAAGACCATAGATTAGAACTACGACAGAGAGGAAAATGATTGGAATCATGACTATATAATCAAATGTTTGAACGAAAATTAGCATGATATTCAAGAATGCTAACAACGAGCTATCCATATCGGTCGCTCGCAAATTGATACCGTCATAATCCGCTCCCTCGATATCAGATGCCCACTCCTTTAGTTGAGTTTCAACTTCAGAAATACTGTTAGTTGGAAGGTCGCCACGATCTGAAGCTACAGCCAAATATGCATGATCTCCATCGATAATATTGGATTGTTCAATCCCGCTGACTAATTCCCAAGGAAGATAAACAGGATGGTTGGTAATCAGTGGACTGCTCCCCACTCTATCATCATAAATTGCTGATATTGTGATGTTTTCAAGGGTGATTGTTATGCGGCAATATTCCTTGCCAATGAAATTAATCATTTCCCCTTGATCTGAATTTATTGCACATTTATCGAGTTCTGAGTCAGCATATGTGAATTTAAGAAATTCAATGGTATCTCCAACCTCGACTCCACCAGCTGATGCAAGTTTTGCAGGAATTACTGCGCTACGATTTGTCACTGCCTCCGAACCAGAAGTTGGCCAAGCACCGGAAATTGTTCTGCGGTCATGACGCTCGAGTAGAAGACCATCATAACCCGATTCTCCAATTAGGCGAATACCTCGGAAACCTCGGTTTGGAGGACCATCATCTTCGGACGAAGCGAAACTAATATCGATACCATCCCAAGAACCATCTGATGAATTGAGTTCTACCAATTCCAAAGGTTGGGCTTGAGCTTGTCTCTCACTGAACCACCCTGCACCATGAGTCGATTGACGGCCGGCGGTAATCGTACAATCTGCCATTCCATCAATAGCGAGAATTTGCTCACAGAATGATTCGAATTCCGTCGGATCTGATGTTCGGTCTTCAGCACCAGGATTGCTCCATAATTCAACACGATAATCATATTCTTCTCCCTCGAGACCTTCTTCGAAGAATGAAGTCATCAATCCTGAGCCATAGGCAAGAACAGTGGTGATGACGAGGCTTGCAAGGAATACACCGGTGAATACCGCTGCTCCTCGTGCACGGCCTCTCCAGGCACTAAATACAGCAATTCTAGCCGAATCAGGCAAGGAAGCAATCCGATCCTTTAATTCCATCAAGTCTCACCTCCTGCACTTTCTTTTTGGTCAATATCTACAGCTTTACCCCAAGCTTCCTTGATGTCAGAAGCAGCGACTTTGCCATCTCTCAATAGCAGCATTCTGTTTGCTTTGGCCGCAAGATTTGGATCGTGAGTCACCATCAAAATTGAGATTCCTTCTTTTTCGCACAGTTCATGGAATAATTGCAATAATTCTTCACCCGACTTAATGTCAAGATTGCCAGTTGGCTCGTCTGCCAATAACAGTGGACGAGAGCCAGCAATCGCTCGTGCAATCGCAACTCGTTGACGTTGCCCACCTGAAAGTTCGTCGGGCTTGTGAGTAGATCTATCTCCTAATCCGACCTTATCAAGTGCGGATTGGGCACCGGCTTCGGCTTCGTCGCTTGGAACCCCAGATAATTCAAGTGCAAGAGCGACGTTATCCTTCGCAGAAAGATGATCGAGAAGATGGAAATCTTGGAAAATCCAACCGACTCCTCGGCGGCGCAAGTCTACGAGTTTCTTTGGATGAGCCATTCCGTAGTTAAATTCGGCTAGGGAGATTGAGCCGGAGTCGGCCTCTAGGAGCCCCCCAATAATATTCAGAAGAGTCGATTTGCCACAACCGGATGGACCCATCAGTGCTACGAGTTCACCTGGTTGAATCTCCATGTCGATTCCTTGTAATACTTCGAGACGAGTAACGCCTGAACCGAAGCCTCGATTGAGATTACTAACTCGTAACACAGAAGAAACCGGCATAAATTTTTTTTTAATAATGGTGGTATCCTTGTTTGTACTAAATATCTTCACCAATCGCTAAATTATAAGCTACAGCTAGAGATTTTCCTTGTGCTTTAGGGCTCAAATTTTTCTTCACATATTCGATAAGTTCGTCATCGGGAATCCTCTCCACTCTCCCTGCCCTAACCCACTCTGCATGGATTGATTCAATTGCATCACACCAGGCTCTAATTTCGTTTGAAGGAACAAGACAACGCGTTGGAATAATTTCATTGTGTGCTGATTTATCTGCTGCCAAAACTGGGCACCCTGCTGCCATCGCTTCTGCTGGAGGATAACCGAAGCCTTCTGAGATACTGGGAAAAAGCAATGCTTCGGCATGTTGGAAGGCTGCAGCGAGTTCCTCATCGCTGAGTTTAACCTCGCTGCCTACATGAATAATATTGATGTCATCAGAAATCTTAGCAGGGAGACCGTCGAGTATTTCTTCGACAAAATCGAGGCGCTTCCGCGGCTCGTTACTACCGACTGTAAGCAGAAGAATTTTCGAATCATCGTCACCATAATTGGTAAGCAATTCACGTGGTTGAGGATTCGATTCCGGATTCCAATAATCGACATCTACCTGATGTCGAACCAAAGCGGTTGGAATCCCCGGAAATTCTCGTTTTACCTCGCGCTGAGTCATTTCAGAAATACAAATCAGTAAATCCGCGCGAGCAAGTCCAGCCCGTAATTTTGACAAATCCATTTTTCGAATTATTCCCGGACTCATATCTCCAACTGTAATCTCACCTTCTGCCGATTTAATTTTGCGAGGAGATAAATGAAACAAATCATGAACTGTAACAATGACAGGAATCGGGCTATTCTTGGGTACAAGATGAGCCTGTTCTTGATCGGTAATATGCAATAAATCAGCATCCGTCGAGGCTGCTTTATCAGAAATCACTGACGGATGCTTCCACCACCGAGTAGAGAGACGCGACCACCCACTCAATCGTTGAGCGTGGTCGATTTCACCGGCTTTTGTCCAATCTGAAACGAGCGCACGCTCCAATATTGAGGCCACGGCAGCATGCGCTCGGCCCAGCCCTGTGCTCGACGATAAGGCCGTGCCACGAGCGAGAAGAACCCTGTGAACCACGTGTGCGACAAGGCGTATGTGCCTTAAACGCGGGCGGGTGATGGGCAACCAGATGAACGGTTTACCCGAGCCAGAGTCGGCGGCGCTACCACATCTGCTCGTCGCCAAGGGAAGCTTTGCTACGATGGGTGGTGCCGAGCGCGATTTGCTGCGGAATTTACCTGCACTCGAAAAGATTTTTTCAGTAAAAGTAGCAACTTTACATCCAGTTCCTGAACTTGTAGAATTATGCCAAAAACTCGAGGTTCAACTTTTCTCACCAAAGGATAATTGGATAGTTCCAACAAACTCTTGGTCAATCATTTTTGATACATCAAGAGATTCAGCAAAAAATGCTTGGAAATCTTGCAAAGGATTAGTAGAAGAAATTGAAAATACCGATGGGATTCACATTGTAAGCGGAGATGGTTCCTTAGCTTTATTGGACATAATCCCAGATCATGTTTCAACCCACTTACATCTCCTCGAACCTCATAGAGGATTGCACGAAGACGTGCTCCATCGTGACCTAAATGGGCGTCCAAAACGTAATTTGAAACTGACTAAACTCGCTCTCAATTACGCCCGCAGACGTGATAAATCTGCTATCCAAAAATTAGCCAAAAGGAAAAAATCGGCAATTTCGGCCAATTCAAACTTCACAGCAGGCCGAATTGCCGAAGTCTATCGAGTAAACTCCAATGTACTTTGGCCGAGCGTCGACATCTCTGAATTTCCACCCGAAGCTGGCTCGGATGAACCTGAGAGTTTTGATAAAATATCGAAACCATATGCTGTCAATATCGGCAGAGCCAGTTGGGTTAAAGGAACTCTTCAAGCGATTCAGGCTGTTTCTCGCACCGGCATCGGTTTGGTTCATATCGGCGGTGCGAGCGAAGAAGATGCAAAAATAATGAGGGATTTTGCTAAAAGCAATACTGTCAAACTTTGGATTGCCCCCCGGCTATCATCTCCTGAATTAGCAGGTCTAATTCGTGGAGCAGATGCTGTGATTAGTCTTGCAATCAACGAGCCATTTGGCTTGACACCAATCGAGGCTTTCTCGATTGGTACTCCAGCAATTTTCGTCGATGAAGGTGGTTTCAAAGATACTATTGAAAATCAGGTCAGTGGGCAATTGGTTCCTCGATCAGATTATTCATCTTGGTACGACATATTGACGAATCTTAATGCTGAACAAAAAACCGCCTGGACAAATGCTGGTAGAACGAAAATTGCCGAATTAAATTTGAGCCCAGAGGCTCACGCGAGACGAATTAAAGAATCATTCGATTTGCTCAAAAATGTTGAATGATTCTCATCATTTTTCCCTAAATTCGCATAATAACTCTACGAGTTACAAAAAAACATGAATGCGAACCATTCATATTTGTTGTATTATGCGTTATCTGTCATGCTCGAAGATAGTGACCAGCCTATGCCTCAGACAAAAAATGCACTTGCACTAGGAATAGCATTCATCCTTATTGCAAGTATTGTACTTGGTTCAGGAACACTTGGACAGGAAAGTAATGACTTGCGAACCGATGAAAATACCGATACTAATAGTGAGGATGCAGCAACGAATTCACTTACTGGTGTGGCTGATTCCAATATGCGAGATGGAATAGCAACAATGGATTTCGCTGTAGATCCTGACAGTGCTTGGATAGATTGTGTTCCTCGGGCAAACAATCTCAACTTCGCTGGTGAATGGACGGTAGATAATATTCCAGTGGATTTCAATCCTGTAGGTGAGGAACCACGTGCAACCGGTTTGCAAACAATGCAAAGCAGACCCGGCAATTCAGAGACTGGGACTGCTGACAATGATGCAAATGAAAGGCCAACCGATGTTACGATTAGGCCTATGCCTGCCGATTTTGATTTCAATGATATGGGCGAAGATTGTGCCTCATTCGGTCAAGGCATGGGAATGGGCTTCGGATTAGATTCTGGAATGGGTGAATTAGTTTCTCAAATGTGCAACCTATTCATCGAGGATGCTTTCATTTCCGGTCTCGGAGAAGGTGTTGAACTTCACGAAGATGGAACTATGACAATCACTACTATTGACGGCGATGCAATCGTTGTCGAGGAACTCTCGGCCGCTGCGGTCGAAGAACTCTCTGGCGGCCTCTATGCCCTCGTCGATTCCTGTAACATGATGATGATGTTAATGATGAATGGTATGGGTCAAGGTATGCCTGGTATGGGTCAAGGTATGCCTGGTATGGGTCAAGGTATGCCTGGTATGGGTAATGGTGGATTCGGCCACGGTAATCATGGGGGAGATTGTTTCCCTATCAATCCTAACTTCAACGATGAAGGGCCAGTAGACGAAGAACCACGTGCAACTGATTTGCAAACAACGCAGGACAGACCTAGCAATACAAATCCTGATGGTTCACCTGCTGACCATGATGCAAATGACAGGCGCGCCGGTGAACGGAACCCTTGCATGGATTGGGAATTTGACTGGGATGAAGATTGGGGCGATATCGACCAAGATTGGCGCGATAACGATCTCAACGTAATTACCCAGGATATCTGTGAGGAGAGAGGAGGCACTTGGACTGGAGCCCCGGACCGAGGTGAGGGCTACTTCTACTGTGACTGGGCCGAGGAAGATTCTGATACTTCAGACGAGAATGATTCCACAGGAAATGATTCGAACAATTAAACCGATTAAGATTTAGTCAGATTAATCTGAAATTTTCCTTATGGTTGGACCTAGCTTTAACGCCACTATAATCGAGGCGATACCAAACACCAACATGACCATCGAAATCCACAATGGCAAAACGATGGTAGAAGTGAAATCAGGCCAAAATGGCATGATATCCATCACAGATTCGCCAATGGTAATTTTACCACCAATCGAACCAATGATAATTATCCAAAACATCGCTCCTGATGCACAAATCATCTGAAGCGTTGATAATTTGAAATCATTCCAAATATTCTCACCAAACCTTACTCGACCAGCAATAAAAGATGCGGTAAAACCGATAGCTAGTCCACTAAAAACAAATTTATTGTATAAAATTGCAATGCCACCTGGATCAGATGTTGCGTATGTTCCAGATAAAATTGCCAATGGCAAACAGACAAAGCAGAGAATTGAAGACAGGAGAGAAGTTTTGTCGAAAGATTGTTGGAAATTATCTAGATTGGAAACAAAATTCCCTAACCAAGCGAGAAGTGCACAGATTCCCATCAAAATACCGGTGCCAGAAGCAATTCCGACTATCAGATGATGAAAGGTAATTGCGAACATCAAGAATTCCCTCCGGGAGGATTATTCGAA
>Ga0066855_10000249_pt1 | contig 11465 bp, 6 predicted proteins | sample ETNtaG_14_FD_65604 | JGI IMG/M metagenome (GOLD analysis project Ga0066855, IMG submission 65604) | Marine microbial and viral communities from oxygen minimum zone, Eastern Pacific Ocean - ETNP201406SV73 | ecosystem: Environmental > Aquatic > Marine > Oceanic | place: Pacific Ocean: Eastern...
GTGTTGTTAAGTTGTAATTTAGTTATCTGATTCTTGATCCCTGAAACAATATCTTGCCGATGATCAACAAAAACCACTTTTCTAGCTCCTCTGGACAATGCTTCAATACCCAAAATGCCAGTGCCTGCAAATAGATCCAAACAACATTTATTATCAAGTTTTAGATTTAACCAATTGAATAAAGTTTCCCTGACCCGATCACTGGTTGGCCGTATCTCTTCATTTGCTACCGAAATCTTTCTGCCACGATAACGACCACCAATAATTCGAATTGTTCCTTTGACTGTCATAAATTATCCACCTGAAAATGCGCATATTTTCACTTATATTTAAGCTAATGTTAGCTTTATTTTATCTCATAATCTATTGATATTTATACACTTTTATAAAATTAATCAATAATATTTAGCACTCTTGTCATGAGAGTGCTAAAATTATCCAAAATTCGAGGAATTATGACAAACGAATTAACATTGAACAAAGACTTGGTTGTAGCGGGACCTTTGGGGAGCCTTGGAGCCTATATTAATATAGTCAATGAAGTTCCTGTGCTCAGCAAAGAAGAAGAGCAAGAGCTCGCACTCCGTTATCAACAAGACAACGATCTTGATGCTGCAAGGCAATTGATTTTGTCTCAACTAAGGTTTGTCGTATACATTGCAAGAAGTTACAGCGGTTACGGTCTTCCCCTTGCTGATTTAATTCAGGAAGGCAATATGGGATTAATGAAAGCAGTAAAACGTTTCGATCCAGAGTATGGTGTCAGATTAGTAACCTACGCTGTACATTGGATAAGAGCAGAAATTCATGAGTTTATTTTTAAAAATTGGAAGTTGGTTAAAATTGCAACAACAAAGGCACAACGAAAATTATTCTTTAATCTAAGAAAAGCAAAGAAAAATCTGGGCTGGCTCACTAAACAAGAAACCGAATCTATTGCTAAAGATCTTGGTGTTAAACCCAAAGAAGTAACACTGATGGAGCAAAGATTTGCCAGCAAAGATTTAGCTTTTGATCTAGGCAACAGCGCTTCGGAAGAGGATTATATTGCCCCTGCTGGTTATTTACCAAGCCCGAATGCTGACCCAGCAGAAATGGTAGAGGAATCAAATTGGCTGACTGAAAATACAGAAAGGCTTTCCGCTGCTATCAATAACTTGGATGAACGAAGTAAAAATATTTTGAAATCTCGATGGCTCAATGAGAAGAAAACCACACTGAAAGATCTATCTAATCAATACAACATTTCAATGGAGAGAGTCAGGCAAATTGAAGTAAGTGCCATAAGTCAACTTCGTGAAACTCTCGTCGAAGCCTAAATTTTTACGCACAATCAGAAGTTTTGTTCGTCGTTCAGGACGAGTCACAACTGCTCAAAAAAGGGCATGGGACAATTACTGGATCGTCTATGGAATCAACCCAGAAATAGGATCACCAGATTTAAGCACATTATTTGAAAACAAGAATCAAAGATTTGTTCTTGAAATTGGTTTTGGTGATGGCGAGAACTTAATTGATTGTGCAAACAATGACCCTTATTCAAATTTTGTTGGTATAGAAGTATATCCTTCAGGAATTGGGCAATGTCTAATTAATGCAAACAAATTTGATCTAAAGAATTTAAGGCTTTTTTGTGATGATGCAGTTGACGTTTTAAACAAACAAATTGCGAATAAATCACTTGATGTTATTAATATTTTTTTTCCGGATCCATGGCCCAAAAAAAGGCACCACAAACGGCGTTTGATTTCTGAAGATTTTATCTTACTGATTGAGTCTAAATTAAATCCAAACGGCCTTGTACATGTTTGCACAGACTGGGCTGATTATGCTCATGATATTCATGCTCTATTTAAATCAATGGAAGAATTTAAACCGTTAGAAAAATTACCAAGACGTATTCAGACAAAATTTGAAAAAAAAGGTCTAGCTCTTGGTCATTCTATTTATGAGTTTGCTTTTCAGTTGCTTCGCTAACTCTATTTGAGATTCCATTTCAGTTCTGATACAAACTTTAGCTTTCAAGATACTTGTCAATAGCTGATGCTGCACCTCTGCCCTCATTTATTGCCCAAACCACCAACGACTGACCTCTTCGGCAGTCGCCTGCAGTGAACACCCCAGATTTAGCGGTTGAAAATGGCACTTCAGGGGTATCAATGTTTTCTTTTTCATCAAAACTCACTCCCAATTGGTCTGGCAGATTTTTTTCGGGTCCGGTAAATCCCATTGCTAACAAAATAAGGTCAGCCTCCCACAATTTGTCTGTGCCTTGTATAAAGTCCATTTTCCATTGTCCATTTTTTTTGCTCCATTCTATTGACTGGGTTTTTAATCCGGATACTTTACCATCACCGTCATCAACAAAAAGATTACTGGAAATCTCATACTCACGTGGATCCTTGCCGAATCTTTCGATTGATTCTTGATGTCCATAATCAGTTCTCAAAATATTTGGCCACAAAGGCCAAGGGTTTTTGATGTCTCTTTCAAGCGGAGGTTTCGACAATAACTCCATATTTACTAAGCTTTTGCAACCGTGTCTAATTGCTGTAGCTATACAATCTGTGCCCGTATCACCACCGCCTATGACAATGACATTCTTGTCTTTTGCATTGATGTAAGACTTGTCAGCAAGTGAACTGTTTAACAAACTCTTAGTATGTGCAGTTAAAAATTCCATTGCAAAATAGACATTTGTTAGCTCTCTTCCAGGGATCTCTAGATCTCTGGGTACTGTGGCTCCGGTTGCTAAAAGTACGGCATCATATTGCTTCATTATTTCTTCAGCAGTAAGGTCTGTTCCAACATCAATATTGGTATAAAAATTAATGCCGGAGTCTTGAAGCAGCTTTATACGCCTGTTAACAACACTTTTTGACAATTTCATATTGGGTATCCCATACATCAATAAGCCACCAATACGATCATCTCTTTCAAACACCGTCACCTGATGACCTAATTTATTAAGCTGATCAGCTGCTGTAAGTCCTGCCGGCCCAGAACCAATAATTGCAACTGATTTATTTGTTCTGAATGATGGTTGATGGGGTTGAATCCAGTCATTTTCAAAACCAACATCAACGATTGCATTCTCAATGCTTTTAATGGTTACCGCTGGCTCATTGATCCCCAATACACAGGCTCCCTCACAAGGGGCTGGGCAGGTCCTGCCGGTGAACTCTGGAAAATTGTTGGTTTCAGATAAACGATCAAGAGCTTCCTTCCAACGTCCTTGATAGACAAGGTCATTCCATTCAGGAATTAAATTATCAATTGGACATCCATGGTCAGATTCACAGAAAGGCACACCGCAATCCATGCATCTTGCGCCTTGGGTTTTCAACTGTTTTTTGTCTGGTGGAGTATTGATTTCATAATAATCCAAGCTGCGCTCTATAGGATCACGCCAAGGCGTCTTCCGTCTAGGGTACTCTATAAATCCTGTAGTTTTTCCCATCGTTATGGCCTTTCTTTTAATATTCAATCATTGTGTTTCGAATATTGACTCTATTTCCTCATTGTGTTCGGTTCTTTCGACAAGAACACGTTTGTAATCCACCGGCATCACCTGGATAAATTTATTTAGGATATCTGGCCAGTCATCCAGAACGCTTTGGGCAACTTCTGAATTTGTATAGCGTAAGTGGAGTTTTATTAATCGAAACAATTCAGCAATTCTTGCCTCATCATCCACAGGTTCTAATTCAACCATTCCAGTGTTGCATTTTGGTGAAAAATCTTCGTATTGATCTAAAACGTATGCAATTCCACCAGACATTCCTGCTGCAAAGTTGATCCCTGTACCCCCAAGGACCACCACTCTGCCACCGGTCATATATTCACACCCATGATCGCCGATACCTTCAACAACCGCCTGAGCACCACTGTTTCTGACACAAAACCTTTCAGCCGCCCTGCCCCTAAACAATGCAAGTCCTGATGTAGCACCGTACAATGCAACATTACCAATGAGTATGTTGTCCTCAGCTCTAAAAATACGATCTTCAGGAGGAACAACTACAATTCTTCCTCCGGATAATCCCTTGCCCAAATAGTCATTACTATCGCCAGTCAGTTTCAACTGAATACCAGTTGCTAAAAAAGCACCAAAACTTTGTCCAGCTGATCCTTCAAAATTAATTTTTATGGTATCGTCTTGTAGCCCATCATCACCCCAAAGCTTGACGACCTCGTGACTCAGCATTGCTCCTGTAGTTCGGTTGGTATTAACAATAGGCATATCAATTGATATCTGCTCTTTAGACTTTAATGCCTGTGAACACTTCTCAATCAACTGACGATCCAAAACGTTTTCTATGCCATGCTCTTGTTTGATTGTTTGACGAACTTCAACATCGTTTCTTAATTCCGTGGCGGATATTAACAGAGGACTTAGATCCAAGCCTTCAGCTTTCCAATGATCAATGGCGGCATTGGCTTCCAAAACATCTGTTCTTCCGATCAACTCATCAAAATTTTTGAACCCAAGACTGGCCATAATGATTCTTACTTCCTCAGCAACCATAAACATATAATTGATTAAATGCTCAGGTTGGCCTGTAAATTTTTCCCGTAGCAGTGGGTCTTGAGTAGCAATTCCAACAGGGCAAGTATTCAAATGGCATTTTCTCATCATAATGCAACCCAAAGTAATCAGCGGTGCTGTCGAAAACCCTATTTCTTCAGCACCCAGCAAACCTGCAATTACGACATCTCTTCCAGTTTTAATACCACCATCGGTTTGCAATTTAACTCTACTTCTCAAGTTATTCAGTACCAACGTCTGGTGTGCTTCAGCTATGCCCAGCTCCCATGGGAGTCCCGCATGTTTAATACTTGTCAAAGGTGAAGCTCCGGTCCCGCCAACATCTCCAGCAATTACAATATGGTCTGCATGTGCTTTTGTCACGCCAGCTGCAATTGCCCCAACACCGATCTCTGACACCAACTTAACACTCACCTCTGCATCTGGATTGGCATTTTTTAAATCAAAAATTAGTTGGGATAGATCCTCTATTGAGTAAATATCGTGATGTGGGGGTGGACTTATTAATCCTACACCAGGAGTTGAATATCGAATAGAGGCTATTTTATGATCTACCTTTCTTCCTGGAAGTTCACCACCCTCGCCGGGCTTGGCTCCTTGGGCAATTTTAATTTGCAGCTGCTTTGCATTGGCAATGTAGGTAGAAGTTACTCCAAAGCGTCCTGAAGCTATTTGTTTGATGGCTGAAGATTTTGAATCACCATTTGCCAATGGAGTATAACGCTCAGGGTCCTCGCCCCCTTCGCCGCTGTTGCTTTTTCCACCTATTCGATTCATAGCAATCGCCAAAGTTTCATGTGTTTCGGCAGAAATGGAGCCAAAACTCATAGCACCAGTGCAAAATCGTTTAACAATTTCGCTTGCAGACTCTACTTCTTTTAGGCCCAAAGATTGTCTATCGGTTTTAAAACTAAGCAGTCCACGGAGTGTACAAGATTCTTCGTTATGAGCATTAGCACGTTCGGAAAATTCCTTGTATACATCTACATCATTTATTCTAGAAGCGTATTGTAAAGACCAAACTGTCTCAGGATCCCAAGCATGTTTCTCTCCCGCATTACGCCAGTGAAAATTTCCTGGATTCGGCAACACTTGGGAACTGGTTGAATTCGTTTGTGCCCATGCCAAGTTATGTCTTCTCACAATCTCTTCCTCTAATACAGTAAAACCAATACCAGAAATTCTGCTGGCAGTTCCTTTGAAACACTTCTCAATTACTTCCTTATCCAAGCCAACGACTTCAAAAATCTGTGCTCCTTTATAGGACTGTAAGGTTGAGATGCCCATCTTTCCCATGATTTTTAAAATACCTTTAACCGATGCCTGTCGGTAAGCATCAATTACAGACTTTTCATCTTTGAGCGGTATTCTGTTATCAGGGCCTCGGTGTTGATGAGAGTGCTGGATGTAACCCTCGTTTCTTGCTTGGATTAGTGCCTCATAAGCCAAATAGGGATTAATAGCATCAGCCCCATAACCGAAAAGTGTACAAAAATGATGTACTTCCCTAGCTTCACCTGTTTCTAAAATGATGCCTATTTTAGTGCGTTTTGCAATATTAACTAAATGATGATGAACCGTACCACAAGCCATTAAGCTGCTGATAGCAACCCTACTTCGATTGGACGCCCTATCGGAAAGCACGATCAAACTTGACTCATTTACGATAGCTTGCTCAGCTTCTTGGCAGATTCGATTTAGACTCTGCTTCAAATTTTCTGTTGAATCTGGACCCACATCAAAAGTAATATCTATCACTTCTGTTTTCCAGCCTCTTTGATAAAGATTTTTGATACCCAATAATTCTGCGTTGGTAATGATAGGATTTTCGATCAACAAACGCCTGGCGTGATTTTTTGTAACTGATAGCAGATTTTGTTCAGGTCCTATGTAACATTTCAGCGACATAATGATTTTTTCCCTTATGGAATCGATAGCTGGGTTAGACACTTGAGCAAAAAGTTGCTTGAAATAATCAAAGAGCATTCTTGGTTTATCGCTTAAAACAGCCAATGCTGAATCATCTCCCATAGAACCCAAAGGATCACGCAAATCATGGACCATAGGTATCAACATAAATTCTAAAGTTTCAGTGGTGTAGCCAAAAGAACGCATTCTGGAATGCAATTCTACCTCTGAGTAGGGTTCGTATTGGTCATAGCTAATGATTTCACTAAGCTTAAGCCGATAATTCTCCACCCAGTCTTGGTATGGTTGAGAGTGAATTAAATTATTTTTAACTTCTTCATCGGAAAGCAATTTCCCTTGCTTAAAATCAAGCATAAAAATCTTGCCCGGTTCTACTCTCCCCTTGTAAACAATATTCTTATTCTCTATAGGTAAAACTCCAACTTCGCTTGCCATAATGACTCGTTGATCAGTGGTCACATAGTAGCGACTTGGTCTCAGCCCATTTCTATCAAGCACGGCCCCGATTAAATCTCCATTAGTAAAAGTAATGGAAGCTGGACCATCCCAGGGTTCCATCATCATTGATTGATATTCGTAAAAAGCCTTGCGAGTTGGGTCAATATTTTTTTTATTCTGCCAAGCTTCAGGAATCATCATCAAAATGGCTTCTTGCAAAGATCTTCCGCTTAGAGACAAAAACTCCAGAACATTATCAAAATTCCCAGAGTCGGAGCAATTAGCTTCAATAATTGGAAACAGTTTTTCGATTGAATCACCATACAAACCAGATGCCAAAGAACCTTCCCTTGCCCTCATCCAGTTTATGTTTCCTTTGATTGTATTGATCTCTCCATTGTGTGACATGCAGCGGTTAGGCATAGCCCGATCCCAACTGGGGAAAGTATTGGTTGAGAAGCGTGAATGAACCATCGCCATATGTGATTTGTAATCGTTGTCTTGTAAATCTGGAAAATAAGCAAACAACTGATTACAGGCCAGCATTCCTTTGTAGATAATCGTTTTGGAAGACAGGCTACAAATATAAAATAGTTCTTCTTTGTCTATTTTTGGATTTTGTCTTAAGAAATTGCTTGCCCTTTTGCGAATGACGTACAATTTTCTCTCAAACTCCTCTTGGCTAATCTTTTCCTCAGCTGCGATGAATAATTGCTCCAAATGCGGCATGGCAACCAAGGCAGATTGGCCTATATCTGATTCGTTGGGTCTTATCGGCAGTGCTCGCCAGCCAATAATTTTTTGTTTTTCAATGTTACAAAATTTCTCAATTGTATTTTTACAATACTTCCTCTGCGCTTCGTCTCTTGGCAGAAAAAAAACCCCAACTGCAAATTGCCCAGCTTCAGGTAATTCGACATTAAACTTATCAACTGCAATTCGTCTGAAGAATAAATCTGGCATGCCAGTCAGAATGCCCGCACCATCGCCTGTATTCTCTTCAGCCCCCCGTGCTCCTCGGTGATCCATATTCCTCAAAATAATGGCAGCATCTGTGACTATCCCCCTGCTTGGCTTTCCCTCTATGTGAGCAACAAAACCCACTCCACAGCTGTCTTTCTCAAAAGCACTGTCATACAAACCAATTTGCTCTTTTGGCTTAAAGTACATATTAATCCTTGGCGATTTGTGGATGTGTAAAAAACCACATGTAAACTACCGAACCCCACCCTCATTGATGCTCTAGAAAAAAGAGTCATCAGAATTCGAAACTCTATTCTATCTTATCAATTTTTCAAATATTTTTCTTTGGGGGGATGTATGATATAGAACGTTTTGCTTGATCTGTAAAGAGGATGTAGGTTCTAATATATACCTCAATTCTGTGGTATAAATCGTCAAATTAAAGGAATGCTATGAATAATTTTAATGCCTGGGTTGAAGCCATTAACGCCGTTTTGTGGAGCAACCCAGTACTTTACACATTACTGTTTACAGGGGTTGTGTTTACGTTTTGGAGTGGCTTCTCACAATATTATGCTCTAACGCACGGGTTTAAAGTCATTCGTGGGGACTATGACAAAGCCGACGACCCAGGAGCAATTACCCATTTCCAAGCTCTTTCAGCAGCTTTATCTGCAACCGTCGGCTTGGGTAATATTGGCGGCGTAGCTCTCGCAATTTCACTGGGTGGGCCCGGTGCTGTGTTTTGGATGTGGGTGGTAGGTTTTCTTGGAATGGGAATCAAACTGACTGAGGTTTCACTGGCAATGCTGCACAGAGACACGTCTGATCCTGAAAATCCAAATGGCGGACCCATGTGGGTCGTTGATAAAAATATTGAAGGAAAATCTAAATCAATCTTTTTCTTTGGCAAACTCCTTGGTGGGGTTTTTTGTATTGCATTGATTTGCTCAACGATCACAGCAGGAAATTTATTTCAAACATGGAATGTTGCTGCATTAACAGAAACTTATTTTAATGTGCCCGGTTATGTGACGGGACTGATTCTCGCTACTCTGGTCGGTGCTGTGATCATTGGTGGCATTAAAAGAATTGGCGCCGTAGCCTCAAAACTTGTGCCCTTCATGCTTATTCTCTATATTCTTTCCTGCTTTGTTGTTCTTGCTTTCAATTTTGATCAAATTCCAGCAATGCTTGCGCTAATTGTTACCTCAGCGTTCTCATCCTTGGAATCCAGCAATGCATTTATTGGTGGAACAGCTGGTTACGCCTTTATGTACGGTATGCAGAGAGCTTTGTTTTCAAATGAAGCGGGGCAAGGGTCTTCGCCAGTTGCACATTCGGCTGCTAAAACCGATGAACCAATCAGGGAAGGGATAGTCGCAGGACTTGAGCCTTTCATTGATACGATTGTGGTTTGCACGATGAGTGCACTGGTTATCTTAGTCACAGGGATCTGGAATAGACCTGCCGAATTGACTATTGAGCAAATAGAATTTACTCAGCTTACAGAAGATACATGGACTGTGGATACAAACGACCCCAAAATCAGTAGTTTAGAAAAGGGACAGAGTATCTTTATGATTTACCAAGGAAAATACAACGAAGAAACAGGAAACAACCTGAAAAAAGTATTTGGTTCAGTTGCCTCCAATGAGGCTAACGAGATTGTGGTGACCTGGTCAGAAATCAAATCGAATGAAAAACCAATGGCAACCGATAATGGCATATATCTTGATTATGTTGGCGCCACATTGACTGCTGCAGCATTCGATAAAGTAATCCCAGGACTGGGAAAATGGCTTGTAACCCTTGCCTCATGGTTATTTGCGATCTCTACGATGATTTCTTGGAGCTATTATGGCGAAAAAGGGGTTGTTTATCTGGTAGGTCAAAAAGGCGTTATGCTCTATAAAATTGTTTTTTGCATACTCGCTGTCATTGGTACGCTGGGATGGATAAAAACAGATGCGGAACTCAATATGTTTGCAAATCTTGGGACTGGCCTGTGTCTCATTGCAAATTTACCTATTATTTGGATGTTTGGACATCAGGCTATGAACTCTTACAAAGATTACATAAAGAGACTGAATGCTGGTGACTTTGTTATAGGAAAAAATAAATGAGTAGCTTCATGCATACTCTTCCTAAAAATGGTCACATCGCTGACGTCTATGTTGCTAAACCATAATCACCTGCAATTGCACATATAATTTTCATCCCCCGATTGTTATATTTAACTTCTCATGCTGAATAAATTTATGTCATAGACACAACTTAAGACAATCATCATTGAGCTAAGGATAGGAAATACTATGAAAAAAGAAATCAAGATTAGGCCTTTTTGGTACTCAGATATATGGTTATGGCCAAAACTAATAACCATCATTACAACCCTTGACAAAAAAGGCACGGTTAATGCTGGGCCGTATTCTCACATCATGCAATACGATGTGATGACAAAAAACCCTTCCCTTTTAGTTGGTTTTCGACAAGATTCACACTCATTTGTAAATATTTGTGACACTGGCGAGTTTGTGGTGAATTGCCCAAGTGCTGAGAACTTGGACGACATGATGGAAACAGCTAAGTTTTACCCTGAGGGTGTTAATGAGCTTGAATTCACAAAATTTACCCAAATACCTTCGTTAAAGGTGGCACCACCCAGTTTAAAAGAATGCCCCCAAATTGCTGAATGCACGGTTTCTGAAATTATACACCTGAAAAAGAGTACAGGACTTGTGATTGGAAAAATTGAAGCCATAGTTGTTGATGAGGAGCTTATCTCAATGGGCAGAGAAGAACGCATTCGCGCCATGAACTTGCCCATTGGAATGGGAGATGAGCATCGCGCAGACTATTACCACACAACCCTGGGCAATCTAACCATGCACACTTTGGGTCAACCAAAAAATGCGATGCGTGGTGCTGATGCAGTAACCCATATACCTTGGGACAAAGATGCAATGAAAATGTTAATGAATGTTCCTCCTCCATTGAGAAAAATGGTTATCGGAAACACTGAAGAAGCTGCGACAGAAAAGGGTCAAGAAAAGGTTACTGCTAAACTCTTCACTGATCTGGCACGAGAGGTTGGGATGGACACAGAGCTTATGGATAGATTCAGGAGTGGAGGTTAAACTTTCTGGGAAATTGATAATGTGTAAACCGAGTGTATCTTTATGAAACTTGAAATAAATAATCAGAATTTATTTATAGAAAAAGCATACATTAATGGTCAATGGGTTGATGCTGATGATAACTCAACTCTTGATGTCATCAATCCAGTAAACCAAGAAATTATAGGTCACGTGCCCAATTGTGGGGCAACAGAAACCAATACTGCCATAACTGCTGCTGCAGTAGCGCAAAAAAAATGGAAGCAACATCCAGCAAAGGAGAAAGCTTCAGTTCTAAGGACTTTTTACGATCTTATTTGCTCTAATCAGGATGATTTAGCAAGAATTCTTACTTACGAACAAGGCAAACCTTTGGCAGAGGCTGCAGGAGAAATTGCATACTCAGCATCATTTATTGAATGGTTTTCAGAGGAAGCAAAGCGTATCTACGGAGATGTGATACCCGG
>Ga0066855_10000254_pt1 | contig 11372 bp, 9 predicted proteins | sample ETNtaG_14_FD_65604 | JGI IMG/M metagenome (GOLD analysis project Ga0066855, IMG submission 65604) | Marine microbial and viral communities from oxygen minimum zone, Eastern Pacific Ocean - ETNP201406SV73 | ecosystem: Environmental > Aquatic > Marine > Oceanic | place: Pacific Ocean: Eastern...
CTGGGCAACCACCATTTGGCCATACGAGGAGTTAGATATTCGATCAGCTCTTCATGGCTCAGCGATTCACCTTCTTTGAGAACAACACAAGCCATCGGCCGCTCCATCCATTTCTCCGACGCCACGGCAATAACAGCGGCCTCCGCCACCTTGGGATGGCTCATGATTTCATTCTCTACTTCGGCCGAGCTAATCCACTCTCCACCAGATTTAATGAGATCTTTTGTGCGGTCCACGAGGCGGATGTAGCCCCGGTCGTCACAGGTCGCTACGTCACCAGTTCGCAACCATCCGTCGTCAGTAAAGGAGTCCATGGCGTCGGGACGCTTGTAGTAACTCGCCGTCACATAAGGACCTCGAACCTGTAACTCGCCACTTGACTCTCCGTCCCATGGGAGTTGTTCCGTCGAGTCAGGTTCACAGATTCGAAACTCGACAGTTGGGACGATCGTTCCAACCGAAGCGCGCAAATCAGCTTTACTGTCCTCATCGACGTCTTGCTCCCCTGACTTTATATGCGCCAGCGCAGCCAGCGGGCTCGTTTCCGTCATACCCCAAGCCTGCAAAATGGGTAGCCCAATTTTTTCGCGATATGCCTCCGACAACGATCTCGGCACCGCAGAGCCACCACAAGGGATCGCTCTCAAACTGGAGACGTCGCGACCATCAAGTTCTTCGAGCACCCCCATCCAGATGGTCGGCACGCCGGCAGCAATTGTTACTCGTTCAGTTTCCATTAACTCAGCTATCGGCCCGGGCTGCAACTTAGGACCTGGGTTTACAAGGGTGGCGCCCGCGGCGACGGCGGCGTGCTGCAATCCCCACGAGTTGACATGGAACATAGGTACCACGGGCAAGACGACATCCGATTCGCTCACGCCCAAGCAGTCGTTTGTCATCGTCGTAATTGTGTGTATATAGGTGGATCGGTGACTGTAGACAACACCCTTGGGGTTTCCGGTCGTTCCGCTCGTGTAACACATCGAGGCAGCCTGTCTCTCATCTCTAACTGCGAAATCGATGGGCGAAGCAGCTTCAATCAGATCCTCATAATTCAGAACCCTTGGATCTTCTGGGATTTCTCCCTCTCCATCATCCATGACTACTAGGTGTCGAACAGTCTCAAGTTGATCAACTAGCGGCCATAGGAGCGCCAGAAGAGAGCGATCGACGAAGATAATTTCGTCTTCAGCGTGATTGGCTACGTAAACGATTTGATCTGCGAACAACCGAATATTCAGGGTGTGTAACACGCGATTGGTGCAAGGCACAGCAAAATACAGTTCGAGATGACGGGCCGTGTTCCAGGCAAAAGTACCTACCCTTGCATGTTCGCCGACACCTAAGTCCAATATCGCGCCACCGAGCCGTCGCGTGCGGTCAGCCCATTCTCCGTAGTTGCTTCGCTCAATACCCGTCGCCGTGGCAGTGACCAGTTCCTTGTGCGGAAACAGGCTTTCTGCCCGGCGGAAGAAGAAATCAAGAGTGAGCGGCGTATCCATCATCGTCGACTGCATGTCAAAGATCGTAGGAGAAGAGCTTGCTGCCGGCCACATCAACGTATGGTGAAAGTGGCAAATGACAGAATCCGACACATCCAATACAAAACTTGACCCTCGAGATCGTCGAAGGGTCAAACAACTCGCGGCAATACCACTTGCGCTCGCATTGGCGGCTTATCTCGGACAGATACTCACGAGTGTTCTGCTTTCTTCCCAACCACTGTTGTTGATCTCTCTCAACGCCACTGATCCCATGCTTCTACTGGCCGCTCATCAGACTGAAGCCATAGCTTTCTTGATCGTCGGGACGGTACGGCTCTTCGCCCCGGACTTATTTCTTCATCAGCTTGGTATGGAATTTGGTCCCGCCACGAAGGAGTATCTCAAAGCCGAGTTCGGCCCCCACAACGGTTTCATCCGCACCATCGAGGCGTTGGAACGTTGGTTTCCTCGAGTGGGATGGGTGTTGCTCTTCGCCATTCCGGGCTATCCGATGTGTCTTTTAGCTGGTATCGCGAGAATGCGAAGAACGCTCTTTATTGTGGTCAATCTGGCGGGAACTGTGTCCCGCCTTCTCCTGATTTATTGGGTGAGTTCTGTTTTTGAAGGTCCAGTTGGCGCATCGGTGAGATTCATTAGCCGCTTCTCTTTGCCCTTCACCTTCGCCATGGTTGCGTTGGTAATGCTGCAGAGCAGTCGCGGCAAAAAAAGAACCTCTGAGGAGTAACGCTAGTCACACACCATCAATGTCTTGCCACGTAGGCATACCGGGTTGTGCGCCAGCCACACCGACAGCGACTGCGCCTGCTCGAACCGCTATGGCTGCCGCGGCGATTGGGTCGCCGGTTTCGACGAGCGCCACAGCAAATGCTCCGACGAATGCATCACCAGCACCAGTCGGATCTATTACTTCGACCTTTGGGGCGTCCACTTGGGTTGTTATTTGGTTAACCCGCACTTCGCATCCGTCGGCGCCGAGGGTGGTTACGAGCACCGAAGGGTGAACATCGCCGAGTTGTTCCGCCTCGTATTGGTTGACTACCACTACGTCAGCCAGCGGAAGCACTTGCGACGCGACTTCGTTGAACGGCGCCGGGTTAAATACAACAAGAGTCGAAGATGCCGCAGCAAGAAGGGCTGCGGTTCGAGAAGCTTCTGCTGCCACTTCGCCTTGCAAGAGCAGTACATCTGCTGACGCAATCTCGGTCGCCGCAGCTTCTACTCTCTGGCGGTTAAGTTCACCATTAGCGCCAGCGACTACGACAATCGAAACATCGTCAGGATCGATGGTGATGACCGCTATCCCAGTCGAGGTATCTACCCGAGAAACGTGAGTTCGGTTAACTCCGGCTGCGTCTAGTTCAGAAAGCAGAAATTTTCCTCGTCCATCCGTACCGACACACCCGACCATGGTGACTTCCGCCTCTAGGCGCGCAGCTGCGACAGCCTGGTTAGCTCCTTTACCTCCGGCGTATTCTTCGACGCGACTCCCATGCATCGTTTCATCAGGTTGAGGACGTCGAGGAACCCATACGGCTACGTCGTGGTTCAGGCTCCCAACGACGGCTACGCGAACTGTCAAGATTCAAATCCCAAGATAGGTATCGAGACCAACTGTCACTCCAGGATGTTCCGAAATGACTCTGCAAGCAAGGGTTATTCCCGCCATGAATGATGCTCTGTCCAAGCTGTCATGGCGAAGCGTCAGGGTTTCTCCATCGGTTCCAAATAGGACCTCTTGATGAGCAACCAGACCGCGTAAGCGAATGGAGTGCACTGAAATACCGCCTGGACCAGTACCTCCTCGCGAGCCTGCAATGGTCTCCTGTTCTGTTGGGTCGATCCCCCATTCACTGGACGCTTCTGCCATTCGTTCCAGCGTTCGCATTGCCGTGCCTGAGGGCGCATCGACCTTTTTGTCATGGTGGAGTTCTATGACTTCAGCAGTCGGGAAAAAAGGTGCGGCCATCTCAGCGAAACGCATTAGAAGAACTGCCCCGATTGCGAAGTTTGGCGCTACGAGGCAATTACTCGATGTGAAGGCTGAACGGAAAGATGCAATATCGCTGTCCACTAGTCCACTTGTGCCGACAACTGCGTGAACGCCGTTATTTGCACACCAATGGATGTTGAGTCGGGCTGCTTCAGCGATGGTGAAATCGACGGCGACGTCGACATCCGCGGGGTCTAGGTGCTGAAGCGACTCGGAGACGACAACGGTGTCTGTAGGGTCCTTTTCGCCCGAACACAATGGATCCACTGCTGCTACAAGGTGTAAGTGTTCGTCAACGGCCACTGCTTCGCACACCGCTGATCCCATACGGCCTGCCGCCCCTATGACTGCTACTCGCATATGAGCCGTCCCTTCCCTCGAGGGGCCACAACGTCGTGAGCCCTGTCACCATTCTGGGCGACAGGGCTCACAGTTGGAATCACTATTTTGAAATAACAGGCATTTCAGGCCCTGGATTGATTAGCGGCGACTGCGGCGACGGCGACGGCCTCGTCCATCATCTTTTGGTTCGGGACCCATATCGCCATATACATCCTTGGCCGTGCCAGAGAAGTGTTCTTCAAAAGAGACGTACTCCCGAGCGTTGGAAGAAGCTTCTTCAGCTTCAGATGATTCTTCCGTCAATTCAGATGTGTCGGCGGGTTGACGAGTCTCCGTTCGACTCTGATCGTCACCGGACTCCTCGTTTGCTTCACTGGAGACTTCGCCCGACTCCGCTCCAGAGTCTGTGACCATCGATAGAGACAGTTTCCCGCTCGGATCTATGTCGTCTACGAGAACCTTCACGGTGTCGCCAACGTTTAATACTTCTTCGACTTTCTCGAGGCGTCGCTTTCCACCGATTTTGCTGATGTGCAGTAAGCCGTCAGTTCCAGGCAAAATGTTGACGAACGCACCAAATTTGGTGATATTGACGACTCGACCGTCGTACTCCGCTCCAACGTCGGCAGTCGGTGGGTTGACGATTAAGCGGATCTGACGTTCCGCTTCGACAACCTTGTCGCGGTCTGGTGATCCGATACTGACAATACCGACCGTGCCATCATCATCAACGGAGATATCGGCACCGGTCTCTTCCTGAACGGTGTTGATAACTTTTCCTCTTGGGCCGATCACTTCGCCGATCTTGTCGATCGGGATTTCAAAGCTCACGATCTTCGGAGCATTACCTCCGACATCAGGCCGTGGCTCAGATATCGCTTCATTCATAACAGCAAGTATCTGCATGCGGGCCGCGCGGGCTTGGGACAGCGCTTGGGCAAGAACTTCCGCCGGGATGCCCTCGATCTTGGTGTCGAGTTGGAGGGCGGTTATGGCATCTTCGGTTCCAGCGATTTTGAAGTCCATATCCCCGAAAGCATCCTCCGCTCCCAAAATGTCGGTGAGTGTCACATATTTACCTTCGGCATACACGAGACCCATGGCAATGCCGGACACGTGACCACGAATCGGCACTCCCGCATCCATCAACGAGAGCGAAGAAGCACACACCGAACCCATAGATGTTGACCCGTTCGATGAGAGCACATCTGAAACCAGTCGAAGGGTGTAGGGAAAGTTTTCTTTAGACGGGATCGTCGGAAGTAAAGCTCGTTCGGCGAGTGCACCGTGACCAATCTCTCGGCGTTTAGGACCGCGCATGAATCCGGCTTCGCCGGTCGAAAATGGAGGAAAGTTGTAATGATGCATGTAGCGCTTGCGGTCGTTCGGGTTCAGCGTGTCGATTAGTTGTTCCATGCGGCTCATACCCAAGGTCGTTACGTTCAAAACTTGAGTCTCACCGCGCTGAAACAGCGCCGATCCGTGGGCAGTTTCACCTATATAGCTAACCTCGGCCGACAACGGACGGACTTCGTCCGTAGCCCGCCCATCAATGCGGAAACCATCTTCAACGATCCGTCGGCGAACGATTTCTTTCGAAATTGAGCGCACTGCTGCACTGATTTGTTTGGCAGCATCGGCTGTTTCCGCGAATTCCTCTTCGAGTTGAGCGCGAATGTTTCCGGTTATTTCGTCTTGTCGACCCTCACGTTCGGCTTTGTCAGCGATTGACATCACCTCGGTGAGTTGTGGGGTTGCTACCGAACGCACTCTCTCAAGAATCTCATCGCTGTAGTCCAGGGTTTTGACCCACACAAGGTCTTCGATGTCACCTAGTTGACTCCGCAACGCCTTCTGAAGTTCGATGACGTCGTCAATCCATTGTTTCGAGGCTTCCAGGCCATCGGCAAGCACCTCTTCAGTGACCTTCGGGGCACCCTCATCGTAATATTCGAAGGCTCGCTCAGTGCCTCCGGCTTCAACCATCATGATGGCAATGTCACCATTTTCAAGTTGCCTACCAGCAACGACCATTTCAAATGTCGCTGTTTCCCCCTCCTCATACGTTGGGAACGGAATCCATGAACCTTCGGTGCTGTAGGCGATACGAACTGCGGCAATAGGACACTCAAAAGGTATTCCGCTCACCCACAGGGCAGCTGAAGCTCCGTTGAGGGCAACTACGTCGTACGGATTCTCTCCATCAACGCCGAGGATGGTGCCCACGACATGAGTCTCATGGCGATAATCGCTAGGAAAGTTAGGGCGTAAAGGTCGATCAATCAGTCGACAAGTAAGAATTGCATCGTCTGAGGCTCGCCCCTCTCGACGGAAGAACGAGCCGGGGATTCGCCCGGCTGCATACATGCGCTCTTCGATGTCGACAGTTAACGGGAAAAAGTCCGCTCCGTCACGCGGTTTACTTGATGCTGTTGCGGTAACCAGAACCTGCGTGGATCCGATTCTCGCGATAACAGCGCCATTCGAAAGACCCGCAAGTTTGCCGGTTTCGAATGAAATGGTTTTGTCGGTACCCGAGATCGGGCCCGATACGGAAATGGCATCAGCCATAGGTTTCTTCTACTCCTTCGGCGAGACGTTCTCGCCATGATTTACATTCAGTTGGAAGACGTCGCCCACCCAATTTCGTTTGAGGGAGCGACGACCGCCAATTGCGATGCGGTCTGTGTATTGGCGAGCTTTGGCCGTGCGCGAAATTGGCGGTGTGAAGGCCGCCTACATCGCTCAGCGGCGCAACCCGAGTTTCGCTATGAGCGTGCGGTAACGTTCAACGTCGTTATTGTCGAGATAGTTCAGAAGTCGACGGCGGCGACCTACAAGTTTGAGTAAACCGCGTCGACTGTGGTGATCCTTTTCGTGGGTCTGCAGATGTTCGGTGAGATCATTTATCCGATCCGTAAGCAACGCAACCTGGACTTCTGACGAACCCGTGTCGGTTTCGTGATGCCGGTGCGCTGCCATAGTGGCGGACTTTTCGGCCATGTGTTTATTTCCTCGGAATACAGCTTCGTGCCGCTAAGTGGTGGGTATTGCGGCTAGGTGGCCGGCGCGAGAATTACGCGCCAACCGGCATTCTAACAGCGAAGTTCTTAGATAGTGCAGGCCTCGAATGAGTCGATATTTACTCAGAAAGGCATTTGGCGGCACCCGTGACGTCTTTCTCCAGTTGCGCAATTAGCTGATCAACATCTTCGAATCGTCGCTCACCTCGCAAACGTCGGACAAAACGGACTTTCGCTTGCTCCCCGTACAAATCTCCTCGGAAGCCAATCAAATGGGCTTCGATCAGTGATCTTTCGGCAAAGTCATAAAACGTAGGCCGCTTACCTACGTTGACCGCAGCAGGGTATTGGGTACCATCGGGACGCTGATACCACGCTGCGTAGACGCCATCAGACGGCACCTGCAAATCAGGAGTCGTGGGCACGTTCGCTGTGGGAAACCCAATAGTTCTTCCGCGCCGGTCTCCAGGCGTTACAACTCCCCGCACTTCAAAGAGTCGCCCTAAGAGTCGATGGGCCTTTTCTACGTCTCCTTCGGCTAAAGCCGAGCGAATCGACGTCGATGAAATTACTTCTCCTTCGCCCGTAAGTTGCTTCACTAGAGGAAGTCCGACGACTTGGTAGTCCAACTCCTCTCCAACGGCCTTAAGAGTCTCCACGTTCCCTCGGCGGTCTTTACCGAAATGAAAATCGGCGCCAACTACGATTACTTTCGCCTGAAGACATCCGACTAGAACTTGCCTCGCGAACGTTTCAGCGGGCACCTGCGCCTGTTCGGGGGTGAACTCGACCACCAACGTATAATCGACACCTGTTTCTGCGAGAAGTTCGAGCTTGGTTTCTAGGTCACAGAGCAGCAAAGGCGCTGAGTCCGGCCTGACTATTGTTGCCGGGTGGCGATCAAAGGTCACTATGGCTGTAGCGCAGCCTCGTTCTGCGGCCCTGCGGTGCATCTCAGCAATCACTGTGCGGTGCCCGCGGTGGACGCCATCGTATTCGCCGACGGTAACTACGCTGCCTTGCTCTAGCGAGGGCGACCAGGCCATATCACGAATGATCTCCACCCGGTCAAACTATCGGGAACCTGATCTTAGAACGACTTCATCCCGCGATTAGAACGGGGCTGGGTGACTGGCGAGCATCGCTATGCCAGCACAACACCCACCACAACACGGCCATCCACATTTTCATGAACCGCAATGAGTTCCTGGGATGCGTTGACTAAGGCCCAAGGGCCCTCTCCTTTGGTGCGATTCGACTTGAGTCTCCCTCCATTTCGCACCACCAACTCCTCTTCTTCGGTCAGGATTATGCGATCTATTCCACGGACCAACTCAATTACGGGCTGTAGAGGGGCTTTCTCAATGGTGCCTGATTCATCGAGTTTGTAAACGCCGCTAGCTACCCGACGCAAGCAGCGAATATGTGCTCCTCCTCCTAAGGCGGTTCCCAAGTCAGCACCTAGTGTTCGGATATAGGTCCCAGCAGAACAGTCGATGAGCGCTCGCCAAACCAACGGGTCGTCGTTGGCTTCGACATCAAACCGGTTAACGGTCACTAGGCGCGCCTCGCGCTCGACCTCAAGCCCTTCACGGGCGAGGTCATGGAGCCGGCGCCCGCCAACTCGTCGCGCCGAAACCATTGGGGGAACTTGTTCGATCTCGCCGGTCAGCTCTCTTGCGGCAGCCAATACTGCTGCTTTGTCGATGAACATTTCATGATGGGCGACTATTTCACCGGAGGCGTCGAGGGTGTCAGTCTCAGTTCCTAGGACAATCTCAACCTCATACGTCTTAAACGAGGCCGACGCGAACCGCAATAGCCTGGTGGCTCTTCCTACTCCAACGACAAGGACTCCTGTGGCATCGGGGTCAAGAGTTCCGGCATGACCTATTCGCCGTTCCCCGAAACGCTTTCGTAAGCGAGCCACTACGTCATGAGAGGTCATCCCCGCCGGCTTGTCGATGACGAGCATGCCGTGAATGGTCGCCGGTCGTCGCCCCATCAGTCGGGTTCACTTTTCTCGTCGGGGGTGTCCATGCCGAGTTCTTCTAAGATTGAATCAATACGGTGCGCCTCACCGATCGATGGGTCGGGTGAGAATTGGACTGCTGGTGTCCGGCGCATTCTTGACTGCTGCGCCAGAGCCCGCTGGACCCTCTGTCGGTGTTCTTCCAACGCGACCACCACTTCGGGAAGGTCTTCCTCGTCGAGGACATCGAACCATACGATTGCGCGAGCTAGTTCACGGTCGACATCAACTCCAGTGACCGCGACTAAAAAGAGTCGCTCATCGTCTATACGTTCGAGTTCGGTCGCCACTATCTCGCGAACTAGTCCTGCAACTCGGTCGGTGCGTTCATAATTATGCCCGGCTCGGCGTTGGCGACCCCGTTGCTGGTTCATTAGGTGGCCTTCCGACTCGGCATCAATATCAGCTTCTTAGGTGCGCGGGATCTCCCGCTCATCGTAGGTTTCGATCACATCGCCCTCTTTGAGATCCGTGAAATCGGAGAGTCCGATGCCACATTCCATGCCAGCATTTACTTGAGGCACTGAATCCTGGAAGTGGCGAAGCGATGCGACTTCTCCCTTCCAGATAATCGTGCCTTCGCGCAAGAAACGAACCTTCGCTCCGTCGCTGATAGTTCCGTGCTCAACGAAACATCCTGCGATTGGTCCCACCCGCGAGATGCGGAAGACTTCCCGTACATGCGCTTCGCCGGTGACGATCTCTTCGAATTCTGGTTCAAGCATTCCGAGCATCGCGTTTTCGATGTCTTCAAGTAGCTGATAGATAATTTCGTAAAGTCGAATTTCGACGTTTTCAGACTCAGCTGCCTCGCGGGCTTTCCGGTCAGGGCGAACGTTAAATCCGAGAATCGTGGCATTTGACGCTATCGCAAGCTGGACATCATTTTCGTTGACTCCACCTACGCCTCTGCTGACAAATGAGAGTTTGACTTCTTCGCGCTCCAGTTTGCGCAAACTGTCTGTCACGGCTTCAAGAGAGCCGTGGACATCGGCTTTGAGAACCAGATTCAGAGTAGCGGCCTCGCCTGCCCGGATCTGCTGGAAAATATCTTCGAGCTTGGCGCCGCCGGCCCCTGAGCTAGATGCACTGGCCATGCTGGCTTGACGCTGCCAATGTTCTCGCGTGTCAGCGACACGGCTGGCGGTTTTTTCGTCCGGGGCCACGGTAAACACGTCGCCTGACCGTGGAACCTCCGAGAGACCGAGAACCTCTACGGGAGCTGAAGGGCCAGCCTCTTTGACTGTGTTGCCGCGATCATCTGTCATCGCCCGCACTCGACCCCATGCAGCACCGGCGACCATGGGATCACCGACTAAGAGCGTGCCCTGCTGTACAAGAACGGTGGCAACCGGACCTCGTCCTCTGTCGAGATTTGCTTCGAGAACGGTTCCGATGGCGCGACCGTCTGGCGCGGCTCGAAGGTCTTCAAGTTCAGCGACTAAAATAATTTGGTCGAGAAGTTCATCTATACCGTCCTCAGTCATAGCGGAGATCGGAACAGTAATGACCTCCCCTCCATAGGATTCGGGTATTAGGTCCCGTTCGGCCAGTTGTGCCAGCACGCGGTTGGGATCCACGCCTTCGCGATCCATTTTGTTGATAGCGACGACGATTGGCACTTCGGCCGCCCGGGCGTGATCAATAGCCTCAAGGGTTTGCGGCATGACGCCATCGTCTGCCGCGACTACCAGTATGACAATGTCTGTCGCTTGGGCACCACGGGCACGCATAGACGTGAAGGCCGCGTGGCCAGGCGTGTCAATAAATGTGAGCGCCTGGCCATTTCTTTCCACCTGGTACGCACCTATGTGTTGAGTTATGCCCCCTGCTTCACCGTCGACAACGTTGGAAGACCGGATGCGATCCAGAAGTAACGTTTTTCCGTGGTCGACATGACCCATCACAGTAATTACAGGTGGACGAGGCGCTGACCCTGAGGCCTCTAGATCAATATCTAGAACTTTGAGGATCTCTGCTTCTTGTTCAGCGCCGGGATCGACAATACGAATCTGGGCGCCTAACTCGGCGGCAAAGAGTTCGACCATGTCGTCGCTCAATGATTGAGTCGCTGTAACCATTTCGCCTTGTTGAAGCAGGAATCGCACGACATCGGCGGCGGAGCGGTTTAGCTTGCCCGCAATTTCTTGAGCGGTAGAACCACGTTCAATTACGACCTCACCCTCGGGGACCGGCGCGTCCACAGGCGTGTAGCTGGCAAGTTCCTGGGGCTGCAGTTCCTCGCGCTGACGTCTGCGCCGCTTTTGCTTTCGGCCTCGTCGCTGTTGAGGGCCTCCTCGCGGGCCACCGGGGCGACCACCAGGACCACCAGGGCGACCACCAGGACCACCAGGGCCACCAGGACCACCAGGGCCACCAGGACCACCAGGGCCACCAGGACCACCAGGGCGACCACCAGGACCACCAGAACCACCAGGGCGACCACCAGGACCACCAGAACCACCAGGGCGACCACCAGG
>Ga0066855_10000255_pt1 | contig 11358 bp, 11 predicted proteins | sample ETNtaG_14_FD_65604 | JGI IMG/M metagenome (GOLD analysis project Ga0066855, IMG submission 65604) | Marine microbial and viral communities from oxygen minimum zone, Eastern Pacific Ocean - ETNP201406SV73 | ecosystem: Environmental > Aquatic > Marine > Oceanic | place: Pacific Ocean: Eastern...
GGGGAGCTGTCGGCGGAATCTTGCTGGGTTTCATGGCTGATTCCTCAGCAGTCCCCGGTGGCGACTTCATCGACGGTGTCTTCTTCGGTGGCGGCATCCTGTTGTGGAACCAAATCCTCGCAATCGTGGTCGTATGTGCCTTCTCGTTCGCAGCGACCTACATCATTGCCAAGGTCCTGGACAAAGTCATCGGCCTCAGGGTTTCAGAAAGCACTGAAATGACCGGACTTGATGTCAGTGACCACGGTGAAGCTGCCTACGTGATCGACGGATAGCGCAGAAAGTAAACCTCAACACACCCGCTTCGGGTGTCGATATTGCAGCGAGTGAGCCTGCATCGGTCAGAACCGGTGCAGGCTTGCTACGTTGCAGCTTGTGACAACAGACGGCGACGGTCCACAACAATTTGCTCAACTACGCTGGCAGCGAACACCTAGCTCCACCGAGATCATTTTGCTGCGCCATGGAGCGTCCCAGCCCTTCGTGCCGGGAGAACCGTTCCCTCTCGTTGACGGCCAAGGCGACCCCGCACTCTCGGCGGTTGGATTGACTCAAGCTCACAAGTCAGCTGACCGATTGCAGCGGGAACCCATTGACGCGTTATACGCGACGAACATGCAAAGAACCCAACAGACCATTGCACCCCTCGCAGCGCTGATCGGACTTGACGTAGCGATTGAACGAGACCTGAGAGAAATTTATTTAGGGGAATGGGAAGGTGGATTGCTTCGACAAAAAGCTGCGGAGAATCATCCCACCTATCAAAAGATGCTGAGCGAAGAACGCTGGGACGCGATCCCTGGGGCCGAAACTAATGAGGAGTTCGGTAACCGTTGCATTGGGGCCCTTGAGAAAATAGCGGCACGACATCAAGGTGAGTTGGTGTTGTGCACCGTGCACGGCGGAGTGATTGGGTCTGCCCTGGCCCGAATTGCTGAATCGCGCCCATTTGCATTCGGCGGCGCCGACAATTGCTCGATCACCCAAGTTATTTGGACCGACGGTCAGTGGACCATTCGACGCTTCAACGACAGCAGCCACTTGTTTGAACAGCTTCACCACGGCTAACTCAAACCCGATGTTGGCTTGACTGGGCTACTCGCTCGCGAGGAAAGACACTAAAGCGGAAGTCAGGTAGTGCGGATCGGCGGACCCGCCCATCTCGCGCGCGGAATGCATCGACAATTGAGCACTCCCCACATCAACTACGGACATGCCTAACTGGGCGGCTGTTATTGGCCCGATGGTGCTGCCGCACACCAAATCGGTTCTGTGGGCGTATTGCTGAAAAGGAACCCCGGCAGTACGACAGGCAGATTGAAATAGGGCACCACTTTCAGCGTCAGTGGCATAACGAACGTTGGCATTAAGTTTGATAACCGGGCCGCCATTCAGCACGACATGATGCTCTGGGTCATGGCGATCGACATAGTTAGGATGCACCGCATGAGCGCCGTCAGCGGAAACGCACCATGACCTAGTCAAAGCGCGAAGAAATTGGTCGCGCGTCACTGAACGCGTAGAAGCCAGGCGCTCTAAAGCATTGGCAAGCATGGGCCCTCGAGCACCGCTCGAAGATTCACTCCTGATTTCCTCATGATCAAACAGTGCCACGACCGAGATCGTGTCATCGGTCGGAGTTTCGATTTGCTGCAGAGCCTCAACTGCCGCGTGGCAAGAGGCAAGGTTGTCTATTCTTGGTGCGGCATACAGCTCCCTGTCGCGTCCCAAAACCGTCGATGCAGTGAGATCGTGACACATGACATCCCATGAACGAACTTCGGAAGAGTCAACGTTGAGCTCTTCCGCTACAAACGATCTGAATCCACCTTCGTCAACATCGCCTAAGCCCCAGATCGGCGAAAGGTGTGATTGACGATCTAGCTTGAGCCCTTCGTTCACTTCCCTATCGAGGTGAATTGCCAATTGAGCCACTCGAAGAACTGGCCGGTCGACTTTCAGCAGCAAGGTTTCCTGAGAAACCCCGTTTTGCACCACGACTCGTCCGGAAAGTCCCAAGTCGCGATCGAGCCAGGAGTTTAAAAGAACGCCACCATAGACCTCGACGCCTAGCTGTCTATAACCGACACGGCCCACATCAGGGTTGGGTTTCACCCTCAGATTCGGGCTGTCGGTATGAGCCCCAACTAAACGAAACCGCAGCTGATCAGGGTTGATTCGGTTACCAAAGGCCGCAGCCACCACGACTCCGCCCCAACTTACGACGACTCGATCACTGTCTCCCCACAATTCATCGACCCCAAACTTCGTGAACCCAACATCGACAAGGTCGGTACATGCATTGTGCGCCGCGTGGTACGGCGACGGCGCTGCGTCAATCCAAGTCAAGAGTCGTTCAAGTACCGAACTAGACACGTGACACCTCAGAAGCTCGAAAACTGTGCAATGACTTCGTCACCGAATTTGGCGAATTGAGATGGTTCCATGGGAGGAACAATCATGCGGCTGACACCGATTGCAGCTAACTGTTCAACGTACTCCGGTGTGGTGGGCCCTCCTGCCGTGAATTCAAGCGCCGCCGGATCTCTCCCGCAGCCCTCCGCGGTGCGACGTGCGTGATCAAACAAAGCTGAAAGCTCTTCAGGCCGACCTCGTCCGGGGAAGAACCCATCGCCAATTTCACCTGCGCGACGTGCAGCCCTCCTGCTATGTCCGCCGACGATTATTGGCACATGTCGGTCGACCGGCTGAGGGCGACTGTAAACGTCACGGAAGTCCACGAAATCACCTTGGAAACTAGCTGTTTCACCGCTCCATGCTGCTTTCATTGCTCGGAGATACTCGTCAGTGCGGTCTCCTCTGCGCTCGAACGGAACTCCGAGTGCGTCGAATTCTTCCTCCAGCCAACCGGATCCAACTCCGAGGATCATTCGACCTTTGGAGAGCCGGTCAAGAGTAGCGACGGCCTTCGCGGTGACCAAAGGGTTCCGCTGCGGCACAATCATGACGCCGGTACCGAGGCGAATCTTCTCGGTGGCGGCAGCGATATAAGACAGCCAAATCAATGGATCGGGAATATCAAAGTCTTCTCTGCCACCTGGCATTCGCCCGTCTTTTGCGTAGGGGTATTGGGAGGCGTAACCCGCTGGCACCACTACGTGTTCAACGGTCCAAATTGAGTCACACCCAGCTTCTTCAGCGGCCCGAGCCAGTTCTACAGCAGCGTCCGGCTCCACGAAGGGACCGGTGTTTGCAAACATCACTCCGAACTTCATGGGCCGACCCTAGTGGGCTGGCACCTTTGGGGCTCTACGGTGCAAGGGTGCTTACCAGTGCCGCAAGAAGTCCGCTACCACCCGTAGCGGTCGCGTTCGTCGCCGCGAACGCCGCAGTGTTCGCATTTACCCACGACATGACACGTATAGGCGACACTTCTTTGCGTAGAAATGCTCTAGTGGATTGGGCGACCTACGGCTTTCCAATAGCGGAAGTGGGGGAGTGGTGGCGGCTCGGAACTGGAGCATTTCTCCACGCAGATATCCGGCATCTCATCTTGAACTTGGTCATGTTTTTCCTGTTAGGCAAAAGATTAGAGAAACAGTTAGGGTCACCCCTTTTTGCCGCAATCTGCTTGAACTCGATGTTGTGGGGCTCTGCCGGCGCTCTGGTCGCGGCACCCAACACAGCGGTCGTGGGTGCGTCAGGAATCGTGTACGGAATTATGGCTTCGGTTTACGTCGTAGAGCGACTAAGCGGCAGGGACCCCTGGAGCGAAGGGTTGGGAACCCTGATCGTGGTTAATGTCGTTCTTTCCTTTGTTGTTCCGGGCATCTCAGTAGGAGGTCACCTGGGTGGCCTCGTAGGGGGTTTGCTGGCTGGCTGGGCTGCGGGTGACCAGCGAAGGCGCTCACCAATTCGTGTCTGGATAGCACTCCCGCTACTGGGCATATTTGGGTTTGCGTTAGGACTAATAGCAGCTGGAACTTGGATGGATCCCCTTTTCTGAAGCTTGTTAGAGCACAGTGCTGTGGCTTACACCCACCGCATATCCATGGATGAAGCAGAAAGATCTACCAGTCGCCAATAATGGGTTGTGCGTATCTGAGGTTCTCCGGCCAATTGTCATCCCACGGAAAAGTGCCTGAACGGTCCGGCCACACGAATTGACGAACACGCCATGGTTGATCTCCGTAAATAAGAGGCAGTGTCGGAAAATAGTCCCCGAATTCGGCAACTTCGACGTCAAGAAGCGCGCTAACAAGCCCGTTATCAAGCAGTCCGTCAAAAAGTTGGCCCGTAGGTAGTGATCCTCCCAGACGCAGCTGGTTAACGATCAAGTCGAGTAGTCCGCGAGCTGCGACTGGAGCGAGGCCGAAAATGACTAACTCCGGGTGTCCAAGCAGTGCTTCAAGGCCGAACGTGTAGGAGTATGCCGCGCGGAGATGTTCTCCGTGAGAGGGGGCGACCGGCTCCATTCCCCACCCATGAGTTTCGAGCATCCACTGGAGCTTCTCGTCATGCTCCATTGGCTCGTAGGCGGGCTCAGTCACAGCACCATTGTGCTCCACATGCTCGGGAAATTCTTACTCTGCGCCGCCAATAGCTATAGCGAGCATCACGGCGCCAATCCCGAAGCACTCAGCCACGCCGGGTGATTGACTCAAAGCCAGGAACCCTATAACGGCAGCAGTCACCGGCAACAGAGCCTGAAGTAAAGCGAACCTTGCTCTAGTAATTTTGCTCATCACCAATTGATCGATCCCATATGGAATGACATTGGATAGCAGGCCTGTAGCGAGCGCTAGAGCCAAAAGGCCCGGACTTGCAAACGCGTCACCGACTCCCCCTATTCCTAATGGGCTAATTACCAAAGCCCCTATCAACATGCCGACCCCTAGACCGTCGACAGCGGGACCATCTCGTGCCACGCGGTGACCCAGAACGATGTACCCGGCCCACATCGCCCCTGCGAGCAGCGCGAAGATAACGCCGACCAGCGTGCCTTCACTTTGCAGTCCGGCCAACACGAGAACTCCGGACGCGGCCAGTACCAGAGCAAGTGTCGATCTAACGGTCCGCGTACCGATAGCGGCCACCGCTACGGGACCAAGAAATTCGATCGCCACGGCATTTCCGAGCGGGAGTCGATCCATAGCCAAATAAATCAACAAGTTCATTAACGCCAGGACCACTCCGAACGCGCCTGCCCACACGAGGTCGTGTTTGCTCCACGAGCGTCGCCACGATCGACGGAAGCCAATTATTACGAGGCTTGCAGCTAACACTCGTAGCAGAGCGACGCTGGCTGGCGCTATCTGAGCGAACAAACCCACAGCGGTAGCAGCGCCAAGATATTGAGAGATGCCTCCCAGTACGAAAAGAGCTTCCGGTGGGGGCTGCTTCGGTCTTGCCATTAAATTTCCATCGTCGCGCCGATGTGAAGCCGCTTGGCTGCTGCAACAGCTAACGAAGACGCGACAGCGTCTTGGCATGCAATCCCGACCGACTTAAAAACCGTTACTTCGTGCTGGTTGGAACGTCCCCGATGATGACCCAGGACGACTTCTCCTAGTTCTCTTACGTCTTTGGACTGGATCAGCCCCTCCGAGCGCGCAACGATTACCTCTCCCGCTTCAGCCCAGCATGCGTCAGTGTGGTCAACGAACACTGAAGCACTCCCCAGGAGTACAGGGTCTATTTCCACCATTGATGCTTGGAAGGATCCCACCCCCACAATGTGAGTTCCCGGTTTGACATATTCGCGCGGAAATGTTGGCGACAGAGAAGTGGTTGCAGTCCATATGACGTCAGCGTCCAACACCGCTTCGCGAGGACTGGCGACTACCCGAATCTCGGGGCACCAATCTTCTTCCCTCAGCCGATCGGCAAGACGTTGAGCGTTTCCGTCTGTCGGGCTAAACAGCTGAACTACTTCGATATCTCGAGCACAACAGGCGGCTTCGATACCCGCTCGCGCCTGAGTTCCGCTACCCAACATCGCCAGTGAACGGCTTTCCTCGCGAGCTAATAGCTCCATCGAAGCCCCACCGCCGGCCGCGGTGCGGATCGCCGTAAGAGCACCCCCGTGGATCAATGCCACCGGACTGCCTGTTGATGCATCGAAGACCTGGACCATGGCTTGGATCACAGGTAGCCCTAGCCGCTCATTGTTTGGTAAGAAGGTCACTGATTTCAGAGCGACCTCCGAAGACCCCTTTATATGTACTGGCATGAAAATTGCGAGGTCGGATGCTGCGCCTAATGGAATGACAGTTCGTTGTGGCATTTCCGCATCACCAGAGGTGCATGCGGCGTATGCGCGATGCATGCCCTCGATGGCGGCCTTCATGGGGAGACACATGGCTACGTCTTCGGCGGAAAGGATAAGCATCGGAAAATTAGTTACGCAAACTTGATTAGTCGATCGAAAAGACCTATTGCTTCGTCCAAGACTGGGATGAGATTAGAAGGCACGGTGCGATGCGATGGAAGGCGACCATCGAACCTTGTTGAACTATGAACATTCTGATACCAAAACGGAGCCCATACCCCGTCTTCAGGCTTCGGACCTGCAACCCAAGACAACATTGAACGACTCGGTTTGATGTCCAACCGGTCACACAGACCGTTCAGGGAACCTTCTGGGTCCCTCAAAAGGGCCCTCGAATCGACCACGATCGGATTTTCGCCAACCTTGAGAATGCTGTCTAGTAACCGCACCTGATTCTCCAAGCCCGTATCAGCCAGTGTCGCATCAGGTAGCTGAATGGCTAGCGATGGCAGCATGTCTCGAGGGTCACGTGTCAAAAGAATATTTTTGAAACCACCCAGAAAATCTTCATTGAGCCCAACGAGATGGTGGGCCATCTGCTTAAAAAAAACTACGCAAGAGTCGTAATCACCCAACAAAACGTCACTCACGACCGTTTCACCGTCGGAATTTTGAGCTTTAAGAACCTGGTCGCGTCCCGGATGATCTCGGGCGGTCACCCGTAAATAATGCGCGTAGAGGGGTTCATCCACGACAGTGGTATCGGGCCGTTCACGAAACGAATACATCAATGCCGTCGAAATGTTTCTTGGCCCAGACCAGCAGTTGATTCGGACGGTCACGGTCCGATGTCCGCGTCGACCGCCGACTCATACAAATCCCGCAGCCGTCGCGTCGTTGGACCCTCGGTACCAGAACCGATCAGTCGTCCGTCTACTTCGATGACCGGAGTAAGCCCCCCGAAAGTCCCGGTGACAAATGCTTCAGATGAGGAATAGACATCAGTAAGGGAGAATGATTGCTCGGCGCACGGAATATCGTTTAACCGAGCGACCTCTAACACCACCTGTCTAGTTATGCCGTTCAGGTTGTAATGCCCCGATGACGTTAGTAACTTGCCGCTGTTGACACAGAAGAAGTTGGTTGCGTTGCAGGTAGCGACCGCCCCTGTGGGATCAAGCATAAGAGCTTCATCTGCTCCCGCTTTGTTCGCCTGAATTAGAGCGATGACCTCATGCAGTTTCGAGTGACAATTCAGTCTTTGGTCGAGAATCTCGGGTCCTGGCCGGCGCACAGTCGCCGTAAACAACGTGATGCCATTTCGCCGTACGTCGGGATCCGCTGTCTTGTGTTCAGCGATGATCACGATGTTGGGTCCTCCAGCGCAATTCGAAGGGTGCTGTGAAGGAGTTGTTTTGTCACCTCTGGTGACCATGAGGCGAACATGGACAGCATCTCTCATGGAATTGCGTTCCACCGTGGTGTTCAGGGCAGTTGAGAGTTCGTCGCGTCCAAGGCCGATGTCCAGGTCAATAGCTGCTGCTCCAGCGTAGAGTCGATCTAAGTGTCGATCTAGGAAAGCGAATTTGCCCCTGTGGAGGCGGATTCCTTCCCAAATTCCGTCGCCAACGAGAAATCCGCTATCGAATACTGAAATTTTCGCCTCGTGACGCAAAAAAAATTCGCCGTTAATCCATATCTCAATGTTTTCATTGCGATCATCACTTATGGCGCTGTGAGTAGTGCGCTTCATCGTTGAGAGGCTAGCCACCGCAAAGGCGGCTTGAACACGCTGTGAGGGCAACGAGGTCGCCATGGTCCTTCGCGAGGCCTAGACTCCCAAGGGTTCACGGCGCCGGTGTCATGAAGCCAATTGGACTGACTTCGAACGCCACATTGTTACGCCCGGGGAGGGTGCATTCATGAAGTTCAAATTCTTGCGACTACTAGGTGTGTTATTTGCCTTTGCGTTAGTCGCTGCTGCATGCGGTGGGTCCGATGATGACTCCAGTTCATCAGGTCCATCCGTTGATCAAGAGGACAGCTTGGGTGATGGTTCCCTTGGAACCGTCACCGTAGAAGCTGGCGAAGACATCCAGATTCGTTCACTGAACGCAATTACGGGTGACGTCGCATTCCTCGGTATTCCAAACCAGCGTGGCGTTGAGCAGGCTCTTGTCGACTTCGGCGACATTCATGGCTTTAGCGTCACTATTGGCACAGGTCTCGACGACCTTTGTTCTGCTGACGGTGGTCAGGCTGCGGCTCAAACCATCGTGGCGGACGATGATGTTGTTGGTGTAATCGGAACCTCGTGTTCCGGCGCCGCTACAGCCGCTTCGCCCTTGATTAGCGCAGCCGGCATGGTGATGATCAGCCCGTCAAACACCTCACCGGCTCTGACGTCTGATTTGGCTGGAACAGCTGGCGATAATTACCACGCAGGTTATTACCGCACCGCTCATAACGACCTTTTCCAAGGCGCTGCTATGGCTAAGTTCGTTTATGAGGAACTGGGCATCAGTACAGCTGGCGCGATCCACGACGGCGACCCGTACACCCAAGGACTAGCTCAAGCCTTTGCTGACGCTTTTGAAGCCCTAGGTGGCACCATCACCGGCTTCACTGGTGTGAACAAGGAAGACACCGACATGGTGCCCGTCCTTACCGAGATTGCTGCCGGTTCACCTGGCGCGCTCTTCTTCCCGATCTTCCAGCCCGCGGGCGACTTGGTCGCCGATCAGGCTCCGGGAGTATCAGGCCTTGAGGGCACCGTGTTACTTGGCGCTGATGGTCTGCAGGTCCAAAGCTTCATGGAATTGTCTCAAGCCGACGGGATGTACCTGTCGGGTCCAGACCTTCGCTATGGCAGCAACACCAACCAAAGCACCGGCGCGACAGCGGAGAAGTTCCTGGCTGATTATGAGTCAAATAACGGAAACCCGCCAGAGGCTCCATTCTGGGCGCACTCCTACGATGCCACCACGATTCTTTTGGAGGCCATCAAGGCTGCGTCGTATACGGACGGCGATAACCTGGTCATTGATCGAGCTGGTGTCCGCGAATACTTGGACAACCTGACGGGTTATGAAGGCATCATCGGGACCCTGTCTTGTGATGACTTCGGCGACTGCGGTGCTCAGCGCATCACTGTTGTTCAGAACGACTCATCAGACTTCCAGGGTTCGCTTGAGAACGTAGTGTTCGAATACGCTCCCTGATTCCCGCCCGATAATGGGCAAAGCTGATCCACTGTCTTGAGGGATCAGTTATCCATGAATCGATATCGGCCCCGATTCGGCACTTAGCCGGGTCGGGGCCGAATGTCGGTTACCCACGTTGGCGAACTTGATACGGCGTCTCAATTCGCCTCTACTTTCTGGAACCAATGTGACAACGACGCACGACGCGAAACCTATATCTCGAGTGCTGTGGGTCGATCGGTTTCTCACGCTCATACGGATCACGTTCATCGTTGTGATATCGGTTGGTCTTTTGGCGTTCATCGCCCAGCAGATCAACCCTCAGAACCCGTTTGCGCAGTGGGCTAACCCGGACGCAACTGGATTAACCGCTCCACAATTCAAAGGGTTACTGGTCACAGGGTTAGCCCAGGGCGCAATGTATGGACTGATAGCGCTCGGTTACTCGATGGTTTACGGCGTATTGGGCTTCATCAACTTCGCTCATGGGGAAGTCTTCATGGTTGGAGCTATGTCGGGGATGATTACCTCGAACAAGCTGGCCGACGCCGGCCTATGGGAGGACGCGTTTCTTCTGTGTCTTCTCTTCATAGTGGTGACATCAATTCTGTTATCGACTGCCACGGCGGTGATCATGGAACGTATTGCCTACCGTCCCTTGCGAGGCGCCCCACGACTCATCCCGCTGATCACCTCTATAGGCGTTTCATTCTTCCTCCAAAACCTGTCAGTAGTTCTTCTCGGCCCGGGGGCGAAGTCCTACCCGACGTTGCCGAGCTGGTTGTCACAAAAAAGATCGCTTGTCGGTTTTCAAATTGAGGGAACAAAACTCCTTGTGTTGCTGACCGCTGCCGTCTCAATGGCGGGTTTGTGGTTTCTTGTGGAACGCACGAGAACCGGCAAGGCAATGCGAGCAGTCGCAGAGGACAAAGAAATCGCTGCCCTTATGGGTATCGATGTAAATCGAACCATCGTCAAAACGTTTGCGATCGGTGGCGCTATGGCCGGAGTTGCGGGAATTTTGTGGGGAATTCTGTTCCGGAGTGTGATCCACACGACCGGGTTCTTGCCTGGCATCAAAGCGTTTAGCGCGGCAGTGGTTGGTGGGATTGGCAACCTCGGCGGGGCTATGGCGGGCGGTCTTTCTCTTGGTGCAGCGGAGGCAACGGCCCCGCTGGTGTTGCTGGAACCGCTCGGAGTTGATGGAGTTTCACAGCTTCGCGACGCCGTAGCGTTTGCTGTTCTCATCTTTGTCCTATTGGTACGACCGAGCGGGCTCTTTGGTGAGCGGCTGTCGGAAGATGAGCGGGCATGACGGCAACAGCAAACACCGCTTCGGCTTTCGAAGCCCCGGGGCTTGACTGGCGTCGACAGATCAGGTTCTCAGCAATTGGGGCGTTGACTTGCGCGTTTATCGCCCTCGCTGGGATGCCGGTAGGACTTGACCGACGAAGCATCGTTTACCCCGTTTTGAGTTTGGGATACCTATCACTTCTTTGGGTGCCCTTTGTATTAGCCAGCTTTGCCGGTAGCCAGGTCGTATTGGAAGGGATGGGCGAAAGAGAAAGAGATACCAGGGACCTGGCAGCTGGAGCGCTGGTCGGATTTGGCAGCACTGTCGGTTTGGTTGGATTGATGATCTTGGTGAAGAACTTCAACCTTCGAGATCCTCTAGTGAATTGGAGTCCACAACTTCTCGATCTGTTGTCGTTTAATCGTTCTACGGCGTTGGGCATGTTGTTCTGGGTCGTTCTTGGGACGACGCTGGGGCTTTTGGGCGGAGCGATGCACGTTGTCCCGGCCACCGTTCGATCCAAGACTTTGACCGTCATACTCTCCGTGCTCGCCGTTTCCGTTCTTCAGACGTTCCTTACTGACTTACTCGAGGGGTTCAGACTGGAGGTCTTCACCGACTTCATCTAT
>Ga0066855_10000256_pt1 | contig 11345 bp, 10 predicted proteins | sample ETNtaG_14_FD_65604 | JGI IMG/M metagenome (GOLD analysis project Ga0066855, IMG submission 65604) | Marine microbial and viral communities from oxygen minimum zone, Eastern Pacific Ocean - ETNP201406SV73 | ecosystem: Environmental > Aquatic > Marine > Oceanic | place: Pacific Ocean: Eastern...
TTTGTAATGCAAATCCATTTTGGGTAGGTTTTGAAAGATTTGAAATATCAGCATTTTACCAATCAGATCATTTGGGGTCATTTTCAGTTCAACCATTAACAATTAATCCCTATTCTTCAGTAATAGAAGAGGGGATTTTTGCATCAGAAGAAAGACAGGCAGCTCAACATATTTTCATGACATTTGATTTTGAATTTAATGGTGGCAACATTAGATTAGATCCTAATGAATTCATCATTACAATAAGTGCAGATACTCCCATTCTCGGAATTGTCCCATATTCAACAACTACTCAAATGTCAGGATTTGAATTTGACAAAATAATGAATGCCGAAAACTTGTCTTGTAATTAATGATTTTTTTTACTTGTATTGAAAATTCTGGAAAAAATAATACTAAGTTTAGATGACACCACGAAGTATCTGAACAATCTTTTCAGCTATTACATTTGCAGCCAAAGATTGAGCTTCTTTTGTTTGAGCGCCAATATGAGGAGTTAAAATCACATTATCTAGTTCTGCTAGTTTTGTTCCAATTGCAGGTTCTTTTTCAAATACATCCAAAGCTGCACCACCCAATGTTCCACCTTTAATTGCGTCATACAATGCATCTTCATCAACAACACCACCTCTGGAAGTATTGATGATTTTTGCAGTTTTTTTCATCGTGGACATCTTTTGTGCATCTAATAGATGGTATGTGGAATCCAATAACGGAACGTGAATTGAGATATAATCAGAACTTTGTAAAAGAGTATTCAAATCTGCTTTCATCAATCCTACTTCTTTAGAAAATTCTTCGTCAATAGGAACCACATCATATCCAATAATATTCATGTTAAGTGCATGAGCAAGTCTTCCCAATCTTTTTCCGATATTTCCTAATCCAATAATTCCAAGATACTTTCCTCGTAGTTCAGTTCCCTTTAGTTCTTTTTTGAGCCATTGTTCATTTCTTATTGCTCTATCACCTCTTGCAGTTTGTCTTGCTAAGGATAACATCAAACCTAAAACTAATTCAGCAACAGCATTCATTGCACCTTCTACAGCATTAATGACACGGATATTTTTGGCCTTTGCTGCTTCTTGATCAACATTATCTAGTCCAACTCCAACACGTGCAATAATTTTACAATTGTCTGCCTTTTCAATTATTTCTTTAGTAATGGTAGTTCTACTTCTAACAATTACTATATTGAAAGTGGAAATTTTTTCTAAAATTTCTTCAGGAGAAATTGTTGGTTCATAAGAAACTTTCAAGCCATTATCTTCTAAAATTTTATTTAAAATTGGATCTACTTCATCACAAATTAAAACAGAATCTTCAAAACTCATGTATTGGTAAAAAAATGCGCAGAATATAATTCATTAAAATAATAAAAAAATGAAAAATAGTGAATATTTTATTCTGCTAAGACCATTTCAGCCACTACAGGAATTACTTCCCAAAGTGGAATTAGGCCGTCAGCTTTCAATTCAGAAACGACATCATCAGAGTATAGACCATGTATGTTTACTGCTGGATGTGCAATACTGTTTAATCCCATTGGTGGGACAGCATCACTTGGGTTACCTAATGCGTATGCATAAGATGGGACTGGTGCTGGTAGGACTCCTTTCTCAACTAAAACTGGGTTCAAGTTGAATGGATCACCTGCAACAAACAGACCAATACCGCCAGTGTAAATTGCTGCATAGTCGTGGTTTACAAGAGCATATGCTCCTGGTTCGTCAAATACCAAATCTACAATCATGTTTTGTGATCCACCGAGTAACCATGTTTCTGTGGCACCAGATTGTGTTCTGTTACCTTGTGTAACTCTATCCAAGATTTCTCCAACAATGTGGAAGAATAATGGCTCGTTACCATGATTTTCGATAAATAGTCTTACGTGTTGATCATTTTCAACATACATAAGTTGTGATTGCATATTTTCTAGTTCAAGTCCATTCCATGGTTGTGCAACAAAGATGTTTTTGTTTGTATCACCTTTGATAAGCAAATTGTGTGCCATGTTTGGTACATAACCAAATTGAATACCGTTAACAACGGTTGCAGTGTTATGATGTTGGAACATTGCTCCTGCATCATAGTTGCCATCTTCGTTAAGATACATTTGGTTGAACTGTAGTTGGAACTCTAATGCGTCTGCATCGTAGAATACTCTGTCGAGTTCACCGCTACCGCTGGTTTTCTCTACCATTAATTTCTTGTATCCATTTGCAGGATCAACAATTGCAATTCCGTACATGCCGGAAAATACGTGTTGGTCCATACCAATTAGGTGGACACCAGAGCAATGGTATTTGAATACACCAGCAGACTCTGCGATGTAACAGTATTGACTAGTCTCTCCAGGATTAACTGAATCGAAGGCCAATGCTGTCATTTGTGATGCGTGCATGTCGTTACCGTGACCAGTAACTTCATCAGCTGGAATTGATAATGTCATTTGTACAACGTCACCTTGTGTAACTCTAAGTGTTGGTCCTGGGACTTGTCCACTAAAAGTCATGGCGTTGAACGTTTTTCCTCCCATCAATGGAAGTTCGACACTTTCACCAGTTAGATTGAACTCAACTACGTTGCGTCCAGTATCTGCTAATGCACCACAATCAGTTTCTGCGAATGCTTGAGGCATTACAAGTTGTAAACCGCCCATTTGATGGATTTGTTCAATTACATCGACATCCATTTTGTTGATATCGAGTGATTGTCCAGCAATCTGGGTTTGTGTGTATGTGCTTCCGAATAAGGTTGCTCCCATTACAGCTACTGCTGCAATTGTAAAGAGCATACTAACACGCTTATTCATAGTCTAAACCGGCGCACATTTGTATATAATCTTTGGTACAAATACCGAATTTCATTCCTGATCTTTTAAAAAAAACGAATAATAGGTAATAGTCATTCTAAGAAATATGAAATTTAGACTTGATGAGGATTCTTTAGGCAAAGTCAAAATTCCTGCAGATGCGTATTATGGAGCATTTACAGGAAGGGCCATCAAACAATATCACGTAACAGGGACCAAAAGTCATGAGAATTTGATAAAGTCGTTTGTAATGATTAAACGATCAGCTGCAATTGCAAATATGAAAACTAAAGCCATCGATACAAAACGAGGGAAAGCAATTGTTGTGGCATGTGATAAAATTTTGTCTGGGAAATATGTAGATCAATTTGTAGTAGATATGATAAATTCAGGAGCAGGAACTGCTTTCAACATGAATTCTAATGAAGTAATTTCAAATGTGGCATTAGAAGTTCTTCATAAAAAGAAAGGACAGCATCAATTCTTACATCCAAATGATCATGTCAATATGTCACAATCAAGTAACGATACATATCCAACTGCCATGCATGTTGCAATTTTGATGAATCTAAAAGAAACAATTCCAGCAATTGATATTTTGATTAAATCATTATCTAAAAAAGCAAAACAGTTTTCATCATTTAAAAAAATTGGCAGGACACATTTGATGGATGCTTTACCAGTTACATTAGGAAATGAATTTGCAGCTTATGTCACATCAATTAGTAAAGCAAGAAATGAAATTGTCTTATCTCAAAAAGAATTGCAAAATGTTGCATTAGGAGGAACAGCTGTAGGAACTGGTGCAAACACACCAAAAGGATATAGGAAAATTGTAATTTTAGAACTTGGAAAAATTTCTAAACTTTCACTAAAACCAGAAAAAGATATGCAACATAGTTTACAAAGTAAATTCGCAGTTGTAAATGCATCAAGTGCATTACGAAATTTGGCATTAGAAATTGGTAAACTTGCAAATGATATCAGATTGATGGCATCAGGTCCAATAGCAGGCTTGGCTGAATTAGGAATTCCAGCAGTACATGCAGGATCATCAATTATGCCCGGAAAAGTGAATCCATCATTAGCAGAATGCATGAACATGATTTGTTTTAACATAATTGGAAATGATACATCAGTTTCTTATGCAGCTCAAAGTGGACAGTTTGAGCTAAATGTAATGTTACCAGGAATGCTAAAGTGTATGTTAGAATCAACAGATATGCTCAAAAACTTCTTACCAATATTTTCTGCAAATCTAATTGATGGTCTAACAGCAAACAAAGACAAGCTACGTGCAGATATTGAAAATAGTCCAGTTATCGTAACATTACTAACTCCAAAAATAGGATATCTAAAATCAGCGCAACTTTTCAAAGAGTCATTAAAAACGGGAAAGACAATCAGAGAGCTTGTCGTATCCAAGAAATTAATGAGTAACAAAGAAATTGATTCATTATTCGGATAAATAATGGCAAAGATTTTTGTAGAATCTTACGGATGTTCTGCAAGTTTTTCAGATGGGGAAATGATTTCAGGATTAATTCTTAATGGAGGTCATACTTTGGTTGAAGATTCATCAGAGTCAGATTTGAACATTGTAGTTACGTGTTCAGTAAAAGACGCTACTGCAAATAAAATGATTCACAGAATCAAATCATTAAAGTCAAAACCACTAGTGGTTGCAGGATGTCTTCCAAAAGCAGAACAAGGTACTGTAGAAAAATTTTCAGAGAATGCTAGCCTATTAGGACCTAATTCGCTTGGAAAAACACTTCAGATTATTGACTCTACATTAAAAGGTCAAAAACAAATTGCATTAGATGATACAGATTTATCAAAAGTTGGTCTTCCAAAAGTAAGACTCAATCCAGTAGTAGGGATAGTAGAAATTGCAAGTGGATGTATGAGTGAATGTACATTTTGTCAGACCAAATTATCAAAAGGAGATCTTACAAGTTACAGATTAGGAGATATTGTAAGGCAAGTTCAAACTGAAATCAAAGAGGGCTGTAAAGAAGTATGGTTAACATCCACAGATAATGGATGTTATGGATTTGATATTGGAACTGACTTACCATCATTAGTAAATGCAGTTGTAGAAATTCCAGACGATTTCATGGTAAGAGTGGGAATGATGAATCCGATGTACATGCCAAGAATCAAAGAAGATTTGATTAAATCTTTTAACAATGACAAAGTCTTCAAATTTCTTCACATTCCAGTACAATGTGGAAGTAACAAAGTATTACACGATATGAAAAGAGGTCATACCGCAGAAACTTTTAGAGATATTGTCAATAAAGTAAATGATGAATTTGAGAAATTTACAATCTCAACTGATATCATAGTAGGATTTCCTTCAGAGACAGAAGAGGATTTTCAAAAAACAGTAGATTTACTTGATGAGATAAGACCAGATGTAGTAAATTTATCAAAATACAGTGCAAGGCCAGGAACTGATGCAGCAGAGATGAAACAAATCGATGTTGTTGAAATGAAGCGCAGAAGTAAAATAATTTTTGAACAGATCAGTAAAATATCAATTGAGAACAACAAAAAATGGATCGGATGGAAGGGAAAAGTTCTGTTTGATGAAAAAACAGAAGAGGGTGTAAAGGGCAGAAATTTTGCATACAAGCCTATTTTTGTAAAGGATGATGTGGATATTGGTCAATACCATACAGTTGAGATCACAGATGTCTCAGTAAACACCTTACTTGGAAAGATCGCAAGCTAAATTTTTTAGATCTAAAATTTGATTAAAAAAACGTAAGAAGGTTTTTTATCCAAATCAGGAAATAATAACAGAAATGAGCTTTCAGGTTAAAGAACCAATTCTAGTAATAGGCTTAGGAGGAGTAGGCTCAAAATTAGCAATAAAAGCCAAAGATGCTCTTAATTCAGATTGTTTACTAATTAGTAATGATGCAAGAGATTCTTCATCAGACAATTCATTTATTCATATTTCAACAGATTCAGTTGTAAATCCATCTGTTCAATTAATCAGAGGCTCAGCATTCAAGATATCTGATGAGATAAAATCAAAGATTGCAAACTATTCTACAGTTGTAATGATGAGTAATCTTGCAGGAAAAGCAGGCTCTGCAATTGCGCCAGTAGTATCTAAGATGTGTAAGGAATCAGATAAAGGATTAATCTCATTTGCAATCATGCCTTTCAAGTATGAGAAAGACAGAATTTTTAATTCTGGAGTATCTCTAAAACGAATCAGAGAAGATTCTAAATGTACTATTGTGCTTGACAATGATTCATTATTAGATAGTAATCCTGATTTGAGTCCTAAAACATGTTATGGTATTGCAAACTCTGCAATCATGCACATAGTAAAATCACTTGGGAATTCAGAAATATCTTCTGAGACAAATATTCTTTCAACTAGTAAAGGTAGTCAAGATATCGAAGACTCACTTAGAGATTCATTAAAAATGCTTTATGATAATGCCCCACCAAATTCAATTAAACGTTCAATGGTGTATGTGGTCGGAGGAAGTAATATTCCAGTAGGAGTAATAAACTCAATAACAAATATCACAAATGGAATTCTAAAAGAAAGTAATTCTCAAATTGATATGGCATCAACTGAAGAATCTAAAGTAGTAATGCTATCATCAATTCAAGGAATGACAAAATTTGATAGTTATGATCCACTTGGAATGATTCCACAAGAAAATACGTTGGATTGGTCTACACCAGATTGTAGTATTGACTGTAAACTAGATTTATACCAATTAGAATAAAATTATTTTACAAAATTTAATTTTTTAATAGAGATTATTTCTTAGAGTCTTTCTTTGGAGCTTCCTTTTTTGCTGGAGCTTCCTTTTTTGCTGGAGCTTCCTTTTTTGCTGGAGCTTCCTTTTTTGCTGGAGCTTCCTTTTTTGCTGGTTCCTCTTTTGCTGGTTCCTCTTTTGCTGGTTCCTCTTTTGCTGGTTCCTCTTTTGCTGGTTCCTCTTTTGCTGGTTCCTCTACTTTGTCTTCAATTTTTTTGGTTTCTTTTTTAGGAACTACTTCAGATTCAACATCTTCGTCATATTGAGACACAAGAACATATCCTTCGTCAGTTTTACTCATTCTGACTCTTACTTTTCTTGGAGGATTCCTAACTCCTTTTGACCAAATTAGATGAGACAATTCTTCTTCAATTTTAATTTCTTCAACTTTCATATGATGACGAGCAAATTCTTTAATCATGTTAATTGCTCTAACTGCTCTATGTTGAGATTGTGAAAGTTTGACTTTACCAAGTGGAATTGTATAAACTCGTTCTATTTCTTGAGACATCTATCCTACCTCCACATCAGTTGATCTCCAAGCCCTACGTTTTGGATTTGTTCTTACACCTCTTTTTGTTTTGAGGATAATCCATGCCGGTACAGCAGACGTTTGTTTTGTTTTCTTTAACAAACGAATTTTTCTCGGAGAGGACTTACGAGCAGCCATAAGTTTTCAGGCGCGAAGAGCTCTTTTTAAATGAATCTCAGGATTTAAGGCAAATTTGAATCTGTTTTAAGATTCTTGCAGAAGCTCCCCAAACAATTTGATTTTGGTACTCAAAAGTGAACATTTCTTGAATAATATTATGAGCGGGATCTGGATCTTTTGATACTGTTTTTAAAAATGAATCCAAAGGAATATGAAAAATTTTTTCAACTTCAGCATTTGCTGAAAGGGGTGGGATTTTTTCAAGAGCTGCAACAAATGGAAAGATCAGAAATCCAGAGTTTAAAGTAATTACCGAGTCTAATTGACCAATTACTTGATCTCGAGTTATTGTAATTCCTATTTCTTCATTAGTTTCACGTAATGCAGTTTCTAAAAGATCATCATCACCATCATCAAATTTTCCACCAGGAAAGGATATTTCACCTGCATGAAATTTCAAATGTTTTGGCTTTTCAGTCATTACAACAATTGGATCATTACCATAAATAATTACAAGTACTGATGCTAATCGATATTTTTTATCAATAGGCATGTCAAGGTTTATTGAATTTGAAAGTATAGATTTCAGATTAGTTAAATTCATTTTTTCTTACTGTTACACAAAGGTTTCAGTATTCAAAGGTTTTAACCAAGGATGTAAAAATTGAGAATATGACAATTAGGTATGAAGCAAACCCTCCAAAAATTTCACATGATATCGATACCAATGAATCAATTCTAAAATTTATTGAGAGAATAAAAAAAATTTCAAATAAATGTGATTCAATACACATTACTGAAAACGTGTTAGGATTTCAAAGAGTGTCACCGGTTGAAGTTGGGAAAATTATCAAAAAAGAAATTCCAAATTTACCAATTACAGTAAGTCTTAGAGTTAGAGATAAAACTGAAAAAGAGATTTTAGAATTTGTAGAAAAATGTATTACAATAGGTTTTTCAGGAATTTTAATTCTAATGGGAGACCCTTCCCAAACAGGTAAAGAAGATTCAGGTCAAATACCAAGTGCTGTAATAAATAATTTAAGAAAACAAGGAGTTGATTCAAAAATTGATTTGTATCTTTCAATTTCAAACAAACCAAATTTTACCAAAATTGGAAAAAAAATTCAAGCCAAACCGAAAGGATTCATGACACAAGTAGTTCAAAACATAGAACAAGTTCAAAATCTTTCAGATAACCTGAAAGGATTTAAAATAATTCCAATCATATTATTTCCTTCAGAAAAAAATGAAAAATCTGCAAAATTTCTAAACTTAGATTTAGCATCATATAGTCAGACATTTGATGAATTTGTAAAAAGAGTACATGAAATAACAGAGGATGTGTTAATTACATCTCCTAATGATTTTAAGGGTTTGAATGAATTTTTAGAAAAACAAATTATCTAAAGAACAAAATATTTAGCTTCAGGGTGATGAACAACAATTGCAGCAGTAGATTGTTCAGGTATTATTTGACCAAATTCAGTCAGAGTCATTCCAGATTTTTCAGGTTGTAATAATTTCCATACTAAATGATGTTGAGCCACATCAGGACAACTAGGAAATCCCCAACTGTATCTCAGTCCACCTTTTTCCAAATTCATTTCAGATTTTATTTTTTGATTGACCCATCCAGCTAATGCTTCAGCAACTTCAACTGCCAATCCATGTAGGTAATATGCATCAGTGTACTTGTCTTCTTTATTCCATTGTTCAATGATTTCTGCAACTTTATTTCCCACGGTTACAGATTGTAATGCAACAACGTCATCATCTCCAAAATAATCAGTCAAACACAAATGTTCTGATTTTGTAGAACGTGGAAATTCTAATTCAACGTCATCGCCAGCAGGATTCTCTACAAGTAATTTTCTATTCTTGTTATGACATCTGAAATACCCATAAACAATTTCAGGTTCAAAGAGATTTTCTCGAATAATCCTTATTTTCCATTCAGTTAGTAATTGTTCGTGTTCATCCTCTGATTCAGATCCTGCTTTTCCTCTTAATCCCCAAGACAACTTGAAAAGAGATTTTTTATCAATCATCGTCCAAACTTCAGCCATATTGATTTGATCTGATTTTAATCGAATTGGCTCTCCAATTAGTTTAGGAGTAGGAGGTAAAACAGGTTTGATGTCACTTTTTGGAAGAGTTTCAGGATCTATTGTTGCGCTAGATTTGTCTTTCCAATTTTCTAATTTTTCTTTCCAATCAGCTAAAAGTTTTGGTTTTCCATCAGAAACTAAAACATCCATTGTTTTGAGACCTTCAAACATGGTATTGCAATAAAACATACCAGACTCATAAATTCCATCTTCTTTTGCAATTCGGTTAATGTAATTACTGTTAATTGCAGCACCACCACAAAGAATTGGAATAGTCATGTTATTTTTTCTTGCATGTTCTACGAAAAATTTCATTTGTTTTGAAGTAGATACTAGTAATGCAGACAATCCAATTGCATCAGGTTTTGTCTCATCAATTTTTTCAAGGAATTTTTGTAATGTAACTTGTTTTCCCAAATCATGTACAGTATATCCATTATTTTGAAAAATTGTCTTTACAAGATTTTTCCCAATATCATGTACATCACCATAAACAGTACCTAAAACTAGAATTCCCTTGCTTGTGCCTTCTTCTTTGACCAAATATTTTTCCAGTTCTCCAACTGCAGCCTTCATACATTCAGCAGATTTGAGAACAAACGGAAGAATTAACTCACCTGCACCAAATTTGTCACCTACTTCCTTCATTGCAGGAAGTAAATCTTCATTGAGAGTTTTGATGGCACTGTCATGAGTTACTTCTTTAGGTAAATCAAGAGAAAGAGTTCCTTCGATATTTTGAATCTGTTCATCATTTCCAAGTTTTTCTGCAATTGCAGATACAACATCATTTTGAATTCCATCTTTTAGTCGATTCATAATTCTAAAGTTTGCTCGTTTTCCTCCAGGCCATGAAGGATCAACATCTACTTTTTTTGAGGATGTATTATTTTGAGGTCCTACATTTTCAAAGTATGAAATCAAATTAGAAAGAGCATCAGAGTTAGTATTGAAGATTAGATCTTCTGCAAGTTTTTTTTCTTTTGTATCAATTTCACCATATGGAATAATCTCTTTTGCATTGACAATTGCTGAATCAAGACCAGATTTGACTGCATGGTACAAAAATACAGAATTAAGAATTTTTCTAGCATATGGAGCCAAACCAAAGCTAATGTTGCTTAATCCCAATGTAGTAAACGAATTAGGGAATTTTTCTTTGACTAATTTTATTCCCTCAAGAGTATTTTTTCCTGCATCAAGGAATTCTTCTTCTCCTGTTGCTAAAGTAAATGTAAGAACATCAAAAATAAACTGCTCAATTTTTAATCCATATTTTTTTCCTGTTTCATAAAGTAATTCTGCAGTATCTACTTTTTGTTGAGATGTTTTTGCCATACCCTCGGGTCCAATACACAAAGCAATGGCAGGCAAACCATACTTTGCCATAATAGGAGCTAGTTTTTCAAATCTATTCCCATCACCTTCAAGATTTATTGAATTAATTATCGGTCTTCCAGGAATTTGTGTTACTGATGCTTCAATTACTTCAGGGTCGGTAGAATCGATTACAAGCGGAGCATCAATTTCTAAGCTTAATCGTTTTACCAAATTTAACATAAATTCGCGTTCATCTGCACGTTCAGTTGTTGCAACACATACATCCAGACAATGGGCGCCATCTTCAACTTGAATTCTTCCTAGATCAACTAAACCATCATAATCATCATCAAGAACTAGTTTCTTTGCTTTACGAGAACCCTGAGTATTAATTCGCTCTCCAATAATCAAAGGGGCAGGAACTTGTTTGAGATCAACTGCCTTTAATGCCGAACTTACTCTAGGGACTGTCAATGCTGTAAAATCACATCTGTTTTTGTAAATACTTAACCCTCAATAGAATTGGCTTTTTCGTTAATTACTTTTCTCAAAACTTTGATGTGTTCAGGATTTGTGCCACAACAACCACCAATTATTCGAACTTTTTTGTATTCATTAAGAAAATCACCTAATGCATCTCCCATTTTTTCAGG
>Ga0066855_10000258_pt1 | contig 11299 bp, 8 predicted proteins | sample ETNtaG_14_FD_65604 | JGI IMG/M metagenome (GOLD analysis project Ga0066855, IMG submission 65604) | Marine microbial and viral communities from oxygen minimum zone, Eastern Pacific Ocean - ETNP201406SV73 | ecosystem: Environmental > Aquatic > Marine > Oceanic | place: Pacific Ocean: Eastern...
AATTGGTAGACGGTCAACACCGCTTGATCGCGCACCTATAGAGACCGGTGGGGCGCCGGTCAATATCGGTCTAAGTTCTACGTCCAGTTGTCGTAGGTAAGGCCACCAAGCGTGGCTCGGACAGAGTCCAAATATCAGCCCTCGGCGGTAATCGGATCGATCCGAGCCTTGACTTCAGTCACGATGGAGGCGGGAAATCCGCTGCGCTCTGCGTGTTCGCCAATCAGATCAACCGCGTCGGCGTGATATATGCAAAACGTCTTGTCCTGCACGACGTAGGACTGTTCCCACGCGATGTTCTTTCCTTCAGACCGCATCGCGACTAGTACCTCATTGGATGCTGCAGCTGCACCCCTTAGTTGGTCGCGTTCCGACGAGCCGATTTCCGGTATATCCCGTTCAATGACAAATCGAGGCATAGATCTCACTCTCCGTATGTAGTGGCACACTCCAGTGCTGGAACGTGATTGTAGTGACCAGACAAGAAGCGGGCGCCAATGTTGTCAAGGATGCGAAATTATCGTGACTCCTCAAAGTTGTTCGTCTGAGAGTCGTTGCTGACTAGGGCGGGTCGTAGTTTTGTGAGTCGGAATGTCCTCTAGTCCTTGCGTTAGCGTTCCTCGCGACGATAAGGGAAGCCCAGTCCTGCCGGGGCAGGGGATGGGCGCTTTCGAGAGCGCACTGAAATCACGAGGAGTATCAGGAGCGTCAGCACATATGGAAGCATCGAAAGAATAATTGGGGAGAAGTCCACCCCGAATGTCTGTAATCGGGTTTTGAGTGCCAAGGTTCCGCCAAAGAGGATCGCTCCCCAGCCGACTCGACCGGGTTTCCAAGCCCCGAAAATCACAAGGGCCACTGCAATCCAGCCTCGACCCGCGGTTAGTCCTTCAGCCCACTGTGGAGTGAGGCTCAAGGTTAGATAGGCGCCAGAAGCTCCAGCTAGAGCGCCTCCAGCAGCAACGGCGGAAAGACGCAGTCCTAGGACAGAATGCCCGGCGGAATCAGTTGAGGAAGCGGATTCGCCGGACGCCCGCAGGGCTAAACCAATTCGCGTGTTGGTCAATACCACGCTTACTGCTACCCCCATTAATATTGCTATATAGACAATCGGCGACTGGCTGAAGAAGATCGGACCGACCCAGGGGATGTCGGATAGCCCCGCCCATTCCACGGGAACCAACTCCGCCCTAGGCGGCTGTCCTACATAATCCTTGCCTAGGTAGGCGGCAAGCCCGAGCCCTAAAATGGTCAGCGATAGGCCTGACACGACCTGTTCTGCGCCTAGCGCGACAGTAAAGAAGCCGTGGACTGATGCCAGAGCTGCGCCACTCATCATCGCAATCGCGAGCGCGGCCCACGGGTTTCCCAATTCCACTCCGGCAATAAACGCGGTAACCGCCCCGATAGCCATCATGCCTTCGACGCCAAGGTTCAAGACACCAGCTTTTTCGGAAAGAAGCTCGCCGAGCGCCGCCAGGTACAGAAGTGCGGCGAAGGACACGGTGGCGACAAACAGGCCTATTAGGGAGGCTTCATTCACTTATTCACCTCCTCAGGAACCGCATGTGTGTCACCTTCAAAAAGGATCCGGTACCGACTCAACACCCCGGCGCCAATAGCTCCGAAAAGAACAAACGCCTGGAGAATGGTCGAAACTGAGGACGAGACTCCCAGCGTCTGGATGCTCTGTCCACCAATCTGAACGGCTCCGAAAAGTACAGCCACAACAGCGACTCCCGAGGGTCTCATGAGTGCTAACGCAGCAACGATAATTCCAGCAAAGCCGAACCCGTTTGAGAGACTTTCGGTGAACCGGTCCGCTGTGCCTGTCAACTCGACACCCCCAGCGAGCCCTGCGATCCCACCACTTAGCACAAGGACCGTCAAGATTTTCTGGGGTAGGGATATCCCGCTGTATCGAGCCGTGGCTTCTGAAGATCCCGCTATCCGCAGTTCGTATCCCCAAGCCGTGTACTTCACCGCTACCGACGAAATAACTATGACCCCGGCAGCGATGAGAATCCCGCAGTGAGCGCGACTAAAAAGTGTCGGCAAGTGCGCTTGTTCCGGCAGCATCGGAGCCAACGGAAAGTTGTAAGCGTCTGGGTCCTTCCATCGTCCATGGATGAGCCATTGGGCTAGCCGAATCGCAACTTCGTTAAGCATCAACGTTGTAATGATTTCGTTGACACCAAGTTTTGCTTTTGCGACCGCTGGGCCAAGCGCGAGTAACCCACCTCCCCCGAGGGCTGCTATGAGCATCGCTATGATCAGTATCAAACCGGGCCATTCCCCGCCGATTCGGGCGACCCAAGAAGCAGCGATCGCTCCAGTCATAATTTGGCCCTCTGCACCGATATTCCAGAGACCCATAGAACCCGCGACCGCTACCGCAAGGCCCGCCAATCCGAGCGGGACTGCCCGATTGAGGGTTACGGCCCAAGCATCGGGATCACCTAGCGACGCTTCAAACATCCTGGTGTAGATCTTGAGGGGCTCGTGACCGGCGCTGAGAAGAAGCAAAGTACCCACAAATAACGCAACGGCAAGCCCAATTCCAAACGCCAGAGGTTGACCCCCCGCCAGAGGTTGATCTCTGAGATCTAAGCGGGGACGTCTCATCATCGGGTAGTGGCGTTCGTATCGGCGAGCATCGCCATGCCAACTTCGTGTCGCGAGACGGTCCTGGGGTCAAACTCTCCTCGAATGACGCCCCCTTCCATCACGAGAAGCCGATCTGTCAATGTCAACAGTTCGTCTAAGTCCTCAGAAATCAGTAGGACCGCAGCGCCGGCTTTACGTTGGTCGAGGAGGAGGTCCTGAATCGCTTTGACACCTTGGACGTCAAGTCCGCGTGTGGGTTGAGCAGCTACAACGACTGAGGGCTGACCGTCGAGTTCCCTACCGACCAAGAGACGCTGGAGATTGCCCCCCGAAAGCGCAGCGATCGGTCCCCCCGGATCACCTGACCGAACCCCAAAACGTGTGATGAGGTACTTGCAGTACGCCAATGCCTTTTCAGCGACAATGAAGAGACCACGTCGTTGCTGGCGATAGATGCGCAGAATTGCGTTGTCTGTGATGGATAAGCGTGGTGCGAGCCCGACTCCGAGCCGGTCCTCGGGGATGTAAGCAAGACCCGCCCGAAAACGTTGTTGGGGCCTTGCTGCGGTGACGTCAGCGCCGTTCAAGGTCACTGAGCCCTGGGTCGAAGGTCGGAGGCCGGCGATCACGTCGGCCAATTCGCGTTGACCGTTGCCAGCGACTCCAGCGATCCCCACTATTTCCCCCGAATTGACCTGAAAAGTGATGTTCGAAAACGCGTCAATTCCACGATCGCCACTGGCTCTGAGTTCAGTTAATTCCAGTAATGGATCTCCGGGGGTGGCAACTTCAGGCCGATCGGGAGCAACTGGTGAGCTGCCTACCATGAGTCGCGCAAGTTCGGCTGCGTCGGTTGCTGCCATGTCCAGCGAAGTGGCTACCGTTTTGCCCTGCCGTAGAACCGTTGCTTCACTGCAGATTCCAGACACCTCATGCAGTTTGTGACTAATGAAAATGATGGACCGCCCGTCTTGTGCCATTCGACGCAAGATTTCGGCGAGTTCGTCGACCTCGCTCGGGGTCAACACAGTGGTTGGTTCATCAAGGATGAGGACGCTCGCATCGCGCCACAGAACCTTAAGGATTTCCACCCTTTGTTGCTCGCCCATTGACAGTTGCCACAACGGCTGTGTTGGGTCCACTCTGAGACCAAACTTTTTCGCCATAGCGGCTACTTCAGCCTCTAACTCTTGGGGTCGGATGAGAGGCGGGGCAGAACCAAGCACAACGTTTTCGGCGACTGAAAACGAGGGAATAAGGCGAAACTCCTGGTGGACCATCCCAACCCCAGCCGACAGAGCATCGGCGGGATTTCGGAAACTGTGGACTTGACCGTGAAGTTTGAGCTGACCCCGGTCTGGTCTGTACACCCCCGCTAACACGTTCATGAGTGTTGACTTCCCGGCACCGTTTTCACCCAGAAGCGCATGAATTGTTCCCCGTCGGACACATAGCTCGACCCCCGCGTTGGCTACAACTCCGGGGAACATCTTCCAAACGTCGGATAGGTGAACAGCGAACTGGTTTCCATCGACGACTGATGAGCTGTGGGTCATTAGCGAGGCAATCTGCTCAGTTCGAACGCGGGAGCGGCGCCGGCGTGGTTTTCCCCGCCGACGCCGCCAAGTCCTGTGGACAGTTAGTCAACTCAGCCGGTGGAACCAATCACACCTTCGACGAAGAACATCATGCCAAGCATGGCTCCATCGTCCATGACTTCTCCGGCGCCAAGGACTTGATTGCCGTCCTGATCATTGAGTGGACCGGTGAATGGGTGAAGGTCGCCTGCGATGATCGCTGCCTTAGCTTCCATGACCATGTCGACGACGGATTGATCAACATCGCTTGCTATAGGTGCAAGATCGACTATTCCATCTGCCATAGATCCCCAGTAGGAGGACGGTGAGTAGTTGCCGTCTTGAGCGGCTTCGATGATCGCTACGTACCGAGGACCCCAGTTCCAAACAGGAGCTGTTAGGAACGCGTTCGGAGCGAAGGCGCTCATGTCTGAGTTGTAGGAAACCCATCTTGCTCCGGCTGCTTCAGCCTTTTCGCCTGCGGCGGCGGAATCTTGATGCATTGCGATGACATCTGCGCCCTTGTCCAGCACCGCCTGTGCTGAATCACCTTCAACTGCGGGGTCAAACCAGGTGCTGGTCCAAATAACTTCAACCTGAGCGTTCGGGTTTGTCGCTTGAACGCCAAGAGTGAACGCGTTAATTCCTCTAATGACTTCTGGGATCGGGAAGGCAGCTACGTAGCCGATCAAACCTGACTTAGTGACTGATCCGGCAACCATGCCCGAAAGGTAACGGGGCTCGTACATCCTTCCGAAGGTGTTACCGAAGTTGGTGTCGTTCATCTTGTAGCCGGAAACGTGCTCAAACACCACGTCTGGGTACTCGTCAGCTAGAGCCAACATGTCATCCATGTACCCGAATGAGGTGCCGATAATCACGTTGAAGCCTTGGTCTATGAAGTCGCGAACATGATTTGCGAAGTCCGCGGTTCCTTCCGGGACAGCCTCAACGTAAGCCGTCTCAACTCCAGTTTCTTCCTCGGCGTATTGGCGGCCTTGGTCGTGCGCCCAGGTCCAGCCGGCATCACCAACTGGTCCCACATACACAAACGCCGCCTTTGTATCCGCGCCATCGTCTGAGCCACAACTAACTAGTGCGAACCCCAGCCCGACGCAGACTGCCAATAACGCTGCAATCTTGCTTCGCATTTCAACCGCCCTATCTATGTTTCAACTTCGAACCCTGGCATCATGCCACACCCCGAGGGGGAGGGGAGCACTTCAGACAAATCAACTGTCCTGGCCGAGAAAGGGGTGCTGTTACCTTGGCGCCAGAGGCAAAGATCGATGTTCGATGCGAACGTGGTTATGTGGTCGCGTCCCAACCGGCGAAGGCATCAATAGTGGCGTAAACGTCGCCCAGCGGATACAGCACGGGTGAGGTACAGCCGTTAGCTATGTAGTCAGCTACGGCGCTGCGCGCTTCATCAGGTGTCCCCGACGCGGTGAGCATTTGGACTATCTCGTCAGGCACCAACTTGGCTGCAGCTTCCACTTGTTCATGGGTAGCGGGCCACGTCAAGATCTGACCGACTGATTCGAGCAGCGATTTGGGAACCCCTGAAGCCTCCATGATGTGGGGTTGTTGTCCCAGGTACTGAGCGACCATATTTCTTGCCATATCTAAGGCCGTCTGGCGGTCTTCATGAACTGAGCAGACGACTAGCTGGGGGCGGTCAAGATCGTCAACTGAGCGGCCACGTTTCGCGGCGCCTTGTTCCAGGGCATCCATCGCTCGGGCGTTGTAATCAGGGGAAACCAAATAATTGAGGACGACCCCATCGGCGATCTCGCCTGTCAGCTCCATCATCTTCATTCCTGTCGCGCCGATATAGATCGGCACATTTTTTGGCTGACGTTGCTGGTACACGTAGTCCAACTCGACACCATCCAGGTTCACGAATTCGCCGCTAAAGGTGACGGTTTCGTTAGCGAGAAGTGCGCGGACTACCTCAACTACCTCTCGCATCACCTTCAAAGGGCGTTGGCGTGAAATGCCAACCTTTGCCGCTAACGGGTCCCACCAGGCACCCAAACCACACAAGATCCGTCCCGGGGCTAAATCGTCAAGGGTCGCGAACATCGAAGCTAATCGCGCGGGGTTGCGAGTCCATACATCGATGACCCCTGACCCAATTTTGATTCGCTTGGTTGTTGCAGCGAACGCAGCCATCGGCACAGACGCCTCACGAACCAACCGTGAGTCGGCTTGCCAAACGGCGTCAAATCCCCGTTCTTCTGCGTATTGCACAAATTCGATTGCCTGTGAGATTGGATGAGCATCTTGGAGGTACAGGGCCGGGCGAGTCACAAAACCTCCGGTGAGGTGGTGGGCAGTGCACATTAACGAAATTTCAACCCGGAACGAATTCTCAACCGTTTTGCGAATTAATGAGGTTCAATGGGGATATGGGGTTGCCATACGGGGCATTGGTTTCCATTGATGGAGCGAGGCTCCTTGATCGACTCGCGGAACTTGCTCAAATTGGCGCGATCGAAGGCACTCAGGGTTGTTCGCGGCTGGCGTTTAGTGACGCGGACCGTGAAGGCCGCGACCTGGTTGTCACTTGGATGCGCGACCTCGGTCTGACAGTGACGGTAGACACTGTCGGCAACGTTGTCGCCTCCACTGGGGGCGACGGTGCCACCGGCGCGGTGATGACTGGATCACACATTGACACGGTAGGAACAGGGGGCCGCTACGACGGCAACCTTGGTGTTCTCGCGGGTCTGGAGGTCATCGAAGCAACCCTCGCGGCAGGTATCGAATTGCAGCGCCCATTGGCAGTGGCCTTCTTTTCCAATGAAGAGGGCTCTCGCTACCCGCCGGACATGATGGGAAGCCTCGCCTATGTGGGCGGCATGAGCGTCGAATCGGTACTGCAAGTTGAAGGCGCCGATGGAACCATTGTGGGGGAGGAACTAGAACGGATCGGTTATCGAGGCTCGGCGCCATGCCCTGGAGCGATACCCCATGCGTATGTGGAGTTACATATCGAGCAAGGACCGGTATTGGATCGGGCAGGACTTCAAATTGGCGTCGTCGAAGGTGTCCAAGGCATCTCATGGACCGAATTGGTTCTTACCGGCCAATCAAACCATGCAGGGACGACTCCCATGGCGCTGCGGCGTGATCCGATGGCAGTGGCGGCCGAAGTTGCAGTCGCTGCGCGCGATATTGCTCTCGAGTTAGGGGGAAGTCAGGTAGCGACAGTTGGATCGCTTACTCTTCACCCCAACCTTGTGAACGTTGTCCCAGCGCACGCAACTATGACGATCGATCTGCGTAATACCGACGAAAAGACTCTCCAGCTGGCTGAAAACCAGTTGAGAAGACGAATAGCCGAGCTAGCTGAAGTCGAGGGTGTTGACGTAACGAGCCGGATTCTTGCTCGCTTTGAACCTGTGGAGTTTGACGGCAGAGTCGTGAATCAAATTGAGCAGTTGGCAACAAAACGTGACCTATCTATGAGGCGTATGCCGTCGGGAGCTGGGCATGACGCGCAGATGCTGTCCAGAATCTGTCCGACCGCCATGATCTTTGTTCCGAGTGTTGATGGAGTTAGTCATAACCCGGCCGAACATACTGAAGAGCAAGATTTGATAGCTGGAGCCCAGTTACTTGCAGACACTCTGCTCGCGTTGACGGAGGTGACCTGGTGAGATCCTTGAGGGTTGGAGCAGCCCAGCTTGGTCCAATAGCGAGACACGCGGGGAGGGGCGAGGTCGTCGACCGGCTCGTGGCTCTGATGCGACGAGGCAGTGACGCTGGATGCCAATTGGTCGTCTTCCCCGAGTTGGCCCTTACAACGTTTTTTCCTCGGTGGTACCTAGATGACGACCCCAAAGAACTTGACTCGTACTACGAAACTGAAATGCCTGGGCCTGCGACCCAACGACTGTTTGACGAGGCTCGGGTTCTTGGAGTTGGGTTTTATCTCGGCTACGCGGAGTTGACCCCCGAGGGAAACCGATACAACAGTTCGATCCTGGTTGAACGAGATGGGTCGATTGTGGGTCGGTACCGCAAGGTGCACTTACCTGGGCATGAAGAACATGAACCCGATCGACCGTTTCAGCATCTGGAACGTCGGTACTTCCAAGAGGGCCCGGACGGGTTCGGCGTTTGGAATGCATTCGATGGAATTGTCGGAATGGCGCTATGTAATGACCGGCGTTGGCCCGAGACCTACCGTGTGATGGCCCTTCAAGGTGTTGAGATGGTCATGATCGGTTACAACACTCCGTTGCATTACACTCCAGATCCGTCCCAGAACCCGTTGCAGTCGTTCCACAATCGTCTCGTCATGCAAGCAGGCGCTTACCAGAATGGGACCTGGGTCGTCGGGGTTGCTAAAGGCGGTATTGAGGAAGGGGTGGAGTCGTTGGCACAGTCAATGATCATTGCCCCGTCGGGTCAAGTCGTTGCCGAGGCTGTGACCATCGGTGACGAACTTGTGGTTGCCGAATGCGACCTGGACTGGTGCAAGCACTACAAAGAAACGCTTTTCAATTTTGACCGTTATCGCCGTCCCGAGATGTACAACTTGATTACTCAACCCAAGGCTGAAGGGTGACCTCCTTCGGGTTGAACGGTCGGGCGGTCACCGTATCGGATGACCACGAACACCTGCTCGCCGCACTGAGAGATGAGCTCGGTGTGATCTCCCCCAAAGATGGTTGCGCGCCTTCGGGGCAATGCGGTTGTTGCACCGTGCTCGTAGGGGGAAAGGCGCGGGTGGCATGTCAGACATCTCTCGAACGCGCCGCAGGTGAAGAGGTGATCACCCTCGAGGGGTTTGATGAGCCGGAACTCCAGAGGTACTGCGAAGCTTTCGCGGCCCACGGAGCACTGCAATGTGGCTTCTGCATACCAGGGATCATTGTTCGGGCGAAAGCGCTGATCGAAAGGAAGGGCAAGGCGTTAACGCGCGAGGAGAGCGCACGTCACATCGGCGCGCACCTGTGTCGATGCACAGGTTACGTAAAGATCCTTGATGCCATCCAAGACGTGGCCGCCGGAGTGGAACAGGTCTTAGAGCTGCCCAAAGGAGTTGGGTCTCGAGGGATCAAGTACGAAGCGGAAGTCCTCGCAGCGGGCGTTAGACCCTTTATTGATGACATGCGCGTGGCTGGCATGCTTCACGGCGTCCTCAAGCTCAGCGATCACGCGAGAGCAGACGTCGTGACAATCGACAGTAGCGTCGCCCTGGCTGTCGACGGGGTTGTGGCAGTGTTCACAGCGGCAGACATCCCGGGTGAATTGCGCGTCGGTCTGATTCACAAAGACTGGCCAGTCATGATTCCCCAAGGCGGCCGAACCTCCTATCTCGGGGATGTTCTGGCCATCGTCGTTGCACACGATCGGGCTACCGCGGTTCGGGCCGCTGATTTAGTGCGCGTTGAATACAAAGTCCACGAACCTAAAACTGATCCGGTTCGGACCGTGACTGATAAGGAAGACGCTGTATGGGGGCTTGAAGGAAACATTCTCTCGACCTCCTCTTATCAACGAGGCGATGTTGATACCGCCCTCGAAACCTCAGCGCACCTGGTCAAAGAAACGTTCCAGACTCAGAGAATTGAACACGCCTTTCTCGAACCAGAATCCACATTGGCAGTCCCGAAGGACCACGGACTTCATGTCTACACCGGAGGCCAGGGAATCTGGGATGATCGCGATGACATAGCGCGCGTACTTGGTGTAGAGCCGAGTGTTATCACCACTGAACTGGTGAGCAACGGCGGGGCCTTTGGTGGGAAAGAAGACATGTCCAACCAAGTCCACACAGCTTTGTCTGCTTGGCTTCTGGACCGCCCAGTGCAAATCACCCTTTCACGAGAACAGTCCTTGCTGATGCACCCAAAACGGCATCCCATTCGGATGACTTACGAAGCAGGCTGTGACTCAGATGGCAAGTTGACCGCTGTTCGTGCGCGAATGCTTGGGGACTCAGGTCCCTACGCGTCGGTGGGCATGAAGGTCTTGGAGCGGGCCGCAGGCCATGCAACAGGCCCCTACGTGCTTAAAGCAGTCGACGTAGAAGCTGTGGCGGCCCGAACCAACAACCCTGTGTGCGGCGCATTCCGAGGGTTTGGCGCCAACCAGGCTCAGTTCGCGATGGAAGGGGTAATGGACCGCCTTGCCGAACAGGTCGGTATCAGCGGATGGGAAATCCGATCACGAAATGTTGTGACCCCAGGGACTGTTTGGGGACCTGGCCAAATCATGGACGACGGCTGCCTTGGTGCCCGAGTTTGTCTCGACGCGGTGAAGCCATCGTATGACGCAGCCATCGAATCAGGGCTACCGGTAGGAGTTGGCCTGGGACTGAAGAACTCCGGGCTCGGTAACGGTTTTGATGAGCTTGCTAAAGCAGTAATTCGATTCCGGGGGGACGGCGTGGTGGAAGTTCGCCACTGCTGGACTGAGATGGGTCAAGGAGTCCACAACGTCGCGCTTCAAGTTGCGGTTGAAGAACTGGGTGTCGCAGCCGAACAAATCGAGGTAATTGTCGACTCGACCCGCGAATTGGGAGCGGGTCAGACGACTGGAAGCCGAGGAACCCTCATGGGCGCTGGGGCGGTCCAAGATGCGTGTCGGACAGCCCTTCTCGACAACTGCCAAGTTGATACCGATTATGAAGGCAGCTACCGAGTGAATTGGACGAACTCGATTAGCGACGGCCTCGAAAATCCTGTCATTCATTCGACCTTCGGATACGCCGCTCAACTGGTGATCCTTGACCCAGAAAGCGGCGACGTCCAACGAGTTGTCGCAGCCCACGACGTCGGTCGAGCGGTCAACCCGGTCTTGTGTGAAGGACAAATCGAAGGATCAGTGCATATGGGGTTGGGGTATGCGCTCACCGAGGGATTTCCAACGGACCCATCGGGTCGCCCGCTAAACACAACGCTTCGCAGCCTTGACATCATCCGACCAAAAGACATGCCGCCCGTCGAGGTGATCATTGTCGAATCACCTCAACCAGGAGCGCCATATGGAATCAAGGGAGTCGGAGAAATCGGCCTAGTTCCCACCGCCGGAGCGGTTGCCGCGGCAATTCGCGCTGCGGGAGATGCGTGGCCCACTGAATTACCAATCCGAAATCT
>Ga0066855_10000262_pt1 | contig 11240 bp, 8 predicted proteins | sample ETNtaG_14_FD_65604 | JGI IMG/M metagenome (GOLD analysis project Ga0066855, IMG submission 65604) | Marine microbial and viral communities from oxygen minimum zone, Eastern Pacific Ocean - ETNP201406SV73 | ecosystem: Environmental > Aquatic > Marine > Oceanic | place: Pacific Ocean: Eastern...
CGCTGGCTGGTCAGCCCCTTCGATGTCCGGTCGAAGACGGCGCCCCACTGCTCAAGCTCACGGATCCTGTCAGGCGCCTGCTGGGCGTGGATTTGCGCCATCCGCCAGTCTCCGAGGTACTTGCCCCCCTTCATGGTGTCACGGAAGTGGGTCTGCCACGAGTCCCTGTGGTCCTTGTTGGCAAGGGCGGCGGCGGCGCCGCCCTCGGCCATCACGGTGTGAGCCTTGCCCAGCATCGACTTGCAGATCATAGCGACGCTGACCCCAGCTGCACTGGCTTCGATGGCAGCGCGCAGCCCGGCACCGCCCGCGCCGATGACGACGACATCGTGCTCGTGCATCACGACATCCTCCATCACACACCACCCCACAGGATGACTTCGGTCCACCAACCCATGGTGCAGGCGTAGATGTAGAAGTCAGCGAACATGACGATGAACAGCGAGTAGAGAGCCCAATCCTTGTGGTGCTCGTTGAACCAAGTTGACAGCCTCCACATCCGATACCTCAGCGTGGGTCTGGAGTCCCTCGTCCAGAGATCAGATCCTCCTCCGACCAGGTGTCGGAAGGCATGGCATCCGAATGTGTAGCCGCCTAGGGCGATAACGTTGACAGCCAGCACTAGGGATCCCACCGAGACACCGTAGGAGTGAGCGTGGCTCACGGAGTCATGGAAGTTGACTGACATCCAGACGTCGTACGACAGGATCGGGAGGTAAGCCAGTGCGGCATACAGGAAGTAGCGATGCAGGTTCTGAACGACAAGCAACCCGGTCTCGCCGCTGTACTCGTTCCATGGTTTGGAGACCGCGCATCCGGTGGGCTGCTGCATGAAGGCGCGGTAGTACGCCTTGCGGTAGTAGTAGCACGTGCCCCTGAAGCCGGCGGGGAAGATTAGGATGAACATCGCCGGCGACATCCACCACAGTTGCTTGGGTATCCACGAGTTTTCATCAGGGTATATCAGCGGACTGAACAAAGGGCTCAGGACGTGGCTGCCCTCGCTTTCGATGGCCATGGTCTGGGTACCCGCGCTCCTGCCGAACTCCTCGAAGATCCAGAAGTCGGCTTCCATGAAGCCGCGCCATGTGCCGTACACAATCATGATCCCGAGGTAGGCGGCCATCGCCGTCGGTCCCTTCCACCAGTCATCGACCCGGTCGGTGGCGCCAAACCCCTTCTTCATCGGGAGTGGGAGTTTGATGCCCTCACTCATGTCTATCCCTGATACCCGCATCGCGTAGTCCTAGCCCCATAAGGGATTGCATGAGTCCCTATGGGACTCAATCACCAGTGCAAGGTTCAAGGCGCACAGCCCTAATTGTCAGATATGGTCGGGGGGGACATCGTGACATCGATCTGCCTCAACTGCGGGCACATGCCCGGTGCGTGGCTACCCGGGCTGCCTTGCCCAGAGTGTGGCGAGCCTCTGCTCTAAGCGAGACCCGCGTAGTCGGCGTCGGCTTCCTCGATATGGACCTCGTCGACGTCCATCTGAGCGAGTTGCAGTTTGCCGGAGAGCTCGTCGTTGACGGCGTGCCAGTATGAATAGGCCTCGATGACCCAGATCCCTGACTCACGGGTGCCGTTGCCACTACCCTTGACACCGCCGAACGGCAGGTGAGCCTCAGCCCCGGTGGTGGAGTTGTTGATGCCGGTCATGCCGGCCTTGATGCCGCTCTTGAAGCGGTACGCCTCGAGCCGGTCGTTGGTGTAGCAGGCGCTCGACAGCCCGTAGGGGGAGGCGTTGGCGAGGTGGAGGGCGTGGTCGAAGTCCCTCGCCTTGACGACGGTGACCGCGGGTCCGAAGATCTCCTCGTGGAAGCACTCCATGTCCTCGGTGACGTCAGCGTAGACGTGAGGCCACATGTAGGCGCCCTCCGAGGCGTCGCCGAGGAAGTTGTCGGGCTTGTTGTCATTCGCGATCCTGCCCTCACCCCAGAGCTTGGTGGCTCCGCTCGACTCGCACATTCCGAGGTCCCTCAGGAAGTCGTCGGCGTACCTTTCAGAGAGCATCGGGCCGTACAGCACGTCGTCGTACCGCATCGAGTCACCTATCTTAGTGGACTCGACCTTGGCCATGAACCTCGACATGAACTCGTCGTAGACATCCTCGTGGATGATCAGATTGCCTAGGCTAGTGCAGCGTTGGCCGGCGGTCCCAAAGCCGGCCCAGTAGGCCCCCTCTACGGCGTTGTCGAGGTTGGCCGAGGGCATCACCACGAGCGGATTCTTGCCGCCCAGTTCGAGCGAGCACGAGACTAGGTTGCGACCGCAGGTCTCACCGATCATCTTGCCGACCGCGGTCGAACCGGTGAAGCTGATTTTGTTGATCAGTCCCTCGTCGACCGCGTCGACGAGGAGTTGACCCGCCCCGCTGCCCTTGCCGTGGACGAGGTTGATGACTCCGTCTGGAAGTCCGGCCTCGTGTATGATTCGTGTCAGCATGAATGAGAGCAGGGGCGAGTCCTGCGGCGACTTCCACACACATGTGTTGCCGCACATGATGGCCGGAATCATCTTCCAGAAAGGTACTGCTGCAGGGAAGTTGCAGGCGTTGATGATGCCACAGACGCCGAGCGGCCTGCGGTAGGTGAACAGCTCCTTGTCAGGCAACTCGGAGTTCACCGTCTGACCGTACAGCCTGCGTCCCTCCGACTGGAAGAACAGGCATGTGTCGATGGCCTCCTGGACAGAGCCTGCTGACTCCTTCAGGGTCTTTCCTATCTCCCGGGTCTCGACGCGGACGATGTCGTCCTTGTACTCCATCAGGAGCCGGCCCATGTTGCCGATAATCTGTCCGCGCGTGGGCGCGGGCGTGGCCGCCCAACCTGGAAAAGCGTCCCGAGCGGCGTGAAGCGCAGCGTGAATATCCTCTTTGCCAGAGAGGGGAAACTCCCCCAGACAGTCGTCTAGCCAAGCCGGATTGCGACTCTCAAAGGTGCCGCCGTCCTTGGCCTCAGTCAACTGTCCGTTGACAATGTTGTAGCCACGAATCTTCGGGCTCCCGTTCGGATTGCTGCCCTCGATTACTTCGAAACCGGTCTCGAGCACATGGGGCATGGTCCACGCGAATCACCCTTACGCCATGAATCCTACTCATCCGCCTCCTTCGTTCCGATAACCGTTCTCGCCTTCGGGAAACCTCATTGTTGGTAGGTTTAACTAACCTCACAACCAAGAGTGTCTGCTAGGAGCGTGCCGTTGTGTCAGAAGACTCGTCTGAATCATTGCCTCTCAGGGTGGCTAAGGCCATCCCGAGCGACGTCGGGCACGGCCGTGCCCGCGTCCCCTTTGACAACGAACTCAACCTCAAGCCTGGAGACATCGTCGAGATCACTGGCGAGTCTCGCACAGCAGCCATCGTCTGGCGCTGCCGTCCCGAGGACGCTAATCTGGGCGTTATCAGAATCGACGGGATCATTAGGAAGAACGCCGGTGTGAGTCTGGGCGACCGGGTCAGCATCTCCAAGGTCGAGACCCAGCCCTGCCAGCGCCTGGTGCTCAGCCCGGTGATGGCAAAACAGCAGAAGGTCCGTTTTGGTCCGGGCATCGAGGGCTTCGCCCGACGCGGGCTCAACAAACGCCCGGTGGTAGCCGGCGACCGCATATTCATCCCCGGTATGACACTGTTCGCCGAAGCCCTGCCCTTCGCCATCGTCTCGACCAATCCGAAGGGTATCGTGCAGGTTCTCCCCGACACTGAGATCGTGATCAAGGAGGAACCGATCGACGAAGAGGAGAGCGGACAGGTCCAGACCATCTCCTACGAGGACATCGGCGGCCTCGGGGACCAACTCCAGAAGGTCCGCGAGATGATTGAGCTGCCACTGAAGCACCCCATTCTGTTCAGGCGTCTGGGAATCGACCCCCCTAGGGGGGTTCTGCTACACGGTCCTCCGGGGACTGGCAAGACTCTGATTGCGAAGGCCGTGGCGTCGGAGACTAAGGCCCACTTCACCTCGATCAACGGTCCCGAGATAATCAGCAAGTACTACGGCGAGAGCGAGAAGCAGCTCAGGGAGATTTTCGACGAGGCCGCAGCCAACGCCCCAGCCATCATCTTCATCGACGAATTGGACAGCATCGCGCCCAAGCGCGAGGACGTGACCGGCGAGGTCGAGCGCAGGGTCGTGGCCCAGCTGCTGACCTTGCTTGACGGGATGCAGGGTCGCGACAACGTCGTCGTCATCGGAGCCACCAACCGCCGCGACGCCATCGACCCCGCTCTGCGGCGTCCCGGCCGCTTCGACCGCGAACTTGAGATCGGCGTGCCCGACAAAAACGGCCGCGCCGAGATCATCGGTATCCACACCCGTGGAATGCCGATCAGCGACGACTTCGAGGTCGATTGGCTGCTGGAGAACTCCTACGGTTTCGTCGGCGCCGACATCTCTGCACTTGTTCGAGAGTCCGCGATGAAGGCACTGCGCAGGTATTTGCCGGAGATCGACCTCGACGAGGAGCAAATTCCCCCCGAGGTGCTGGAGAAGATGGAGGTCAGGATGTCCGACTTCCGGCAGGCCATCAAGGAGATCGAGCCGAGCGCGCTGCGTGAGATTTACCTCGAGGTGCCCGAGGTCTCTTGGGATCAGGTCGGCGGTCTTGAGGAGGTCAAAGAGAGGCTGAAGGAGAGCATCGAGTGGCCGCTCACAAAGCCCGAGATGTTCGAGCACTTCGGAATCAACCCGCCGAGGGGGATCGTCCTGTTCGGAGCACCTGGAACCGGCAAGACCCTGCTTGCCAAGGCGATAGCCAACGAGGCCAAGGCGAATTTCATCTCCATCAAGGGTCCGGAACTGATTTCAAAGTGGGTAGGAGAGTCGGAGAAGGCCCTCCGCGAGGTCTTCAAGAAGGCCAAGCAGTCAAGTCCGTCAATCGTGTTCCTTGACGAGTTTGAGAGTATAGCCAGCATGCGACGGACCAGCGACGGGTCAGGGTCGGATGTCATGAATCGCGTCGTCAATCAGCTCCTCAGCAGCATGGACGGCGTCGAGAGCATGGAGGGCGTCATCGTGGTCGCAGCGACCAACCGTCCCGAGATGATCGACCCGGCGCTGCTACGCAGCGGCAGGTTCGAGCGCGTCCTGCACATCCCTCCTCCTGATGTCGCCTCGCTCAAGGAGATTCTCAGGATTCACACTGCGGACATGCCGTTGGGCAGGTTCAAGCTCGACGACTTGGCTGCTAAACTGCAGAATTACACCGGTGCCGATGTCGAGGCGATATGCAGGGAGGCCGCGCTGATTGCCATGCGGGCCGAGCGCAAGACCGTCTCGAAGAAGCACTTCGAGGAGGCAATCGGGCGCGTACGCCCGACGGTGACCGATGAGATGATGCAGTACTACGATCGCATGGAGTCCATGCTCACGAGTGGCCTCGAGTCGGTCCGCCGTCGCCCTGACGGCCTCTCGGGCATCGAATCTGTTTGAGGTGTAAGAAATGCCGACGACCTTCGGCCGGGAGATTCTGGGGCGGGAGGTCGTTGACGAACGCGGTGACCGTCTCGGCCACATGGCAGACTTCCGGCTGGACACCGATACCGGTAGCATCGTGTCCCTACTGGTCTCCATCGAGCCCGACATAGACCCCACTCTGCTGCCGTGGCCGACTGTCGACGGGCTCATTTCAGTCCCCGTCGAGGAAGTGGCCGGAGTAGGCGCGAGCGTGCAGCTGGCACGCTGACTACTGATGCACGGCCCGTTCATCACCGCATAACGGTCTTAAGACGAAGTTCAGGCTCGTCAACCGTTCCTACGGAACGGAGGCTCTCAGCGTGGCGGATTGGAGGGAGATTGTGAACTTCCTGAAGACCCGCCGCACACGCCGCGGTGCACTCATTTTCGCCTTCTGGGCGCTGCTGCTGATCCTAGTCTCCACTGTGGCCATGACCTACATAGTCCCTGGGCAGACCCACCAGTCTGCCTACGGTGACGACTGGAACGATCTGGGCGCTTTCAGGTCTGATATCAACAACATGGGGATTGAGACCACGGCTCTGGTATCAAGCCCTCTGCTGCTCTCCGAGATCGACCACCCCGAGGAGGCCATCTTCATCGTCTCGGGGGTCGAGCGCGACACCATCTCACTGCCTCGCTTCACCGGGGACGAGAGCATCATCGAGTTCTCAGAGGGTGAGGGCTACACCACATCGGAGATTCTCGCCATCGAGGCCTTCGTCGAGAGCGGCGGCACTGTCCTGCTGATGGACGACTTCGGCTATTCTAGCAACCTCGCCAACCAGTTCGGTCTGCAGTACTCCGGACACAGGCTGTACGACGAGGGCTCGTACGCAGCCGAGCTGGGTGCGGACTACATCTGGGTCAACACCGGCTCGGCGTTCAACTTCACCACCAACTCAGGATCCCTCGCGACCATCCACCCCTGCCTGAAGGACCTCGATGACGACGGCGTCATCGACATCCTCGACCCCGAGCCTCTCGACCCGGCGATCTCCGCCTTCGTCACCGAGGCCGATGCCGGTCTGTGCGCGCACAGGTACTCCTCAGACGGATGGGACTTCTCGGAGGGCTACCACCTGCTGACCAACGCCCCCTCAGCCTTCGAGAAGGCGACCTCTTACAACCCCGTCGAGAACCGCTACGCCATCGGCAAGTCGACGCTTGACTCGTACCTCGACACCAACGACGACGGCAATCTGACTGTGGGCTTCGAGTCACTTGGCATCGAGGGCGACGAGCAGGGCCCGTTCGCAGTCTACGTCAGGTACTGCGAGGACAGGCTATGCATCGATTCCGACTCAGGCAGGGTCCACTTCGTAGCCGACGGCTCGATTCTCATCAACGCCCTGTACGATCCCGACTCCTTGGGCTTCTTCGCCGCAGGCGGCGGCTCGACTCAATCAATCTCCATCCCCGACACGGACAACCGCAAGTGGGCCCTGGACATCATCGCCGAGGCCCTGCTGGTAACCCCCAATTCCACCGAGGCCAGCTCGAACGCCATCGTCATCTTCGACGAGAGCCGCCACCAGCAGCCCACATTGTTCGGAGACACCTACAACCTGCTGTACTACCTGCTGATCTACTTCACCAACGACTGGATGGCTATGCTGCTGCTGTTCCTGACGCTGTTCATCGTCCTCGAGGCGGTCCTCATCCGCAAGGAGGACCCGGAGGACTGGCGCCACGTCTTCCGCATCATCTACTACGGCTTCGGGGATGCCAAACGCTACGCGTACTACCAGCGCCCCGAGAAGATCCGACAGGTCCTGCTCTCGCGGGTCCGCAACCTGAACACGTTATCGCGAGAGGAGTTCGACGCGCTGCCCGCAGTCGAGCTGCAGCGCATGATTGAGGACCCGGTCCTCGTGAACTTCATCTTCGAGGACAGGCGGTACAAGGCTGATGAGCTGGTTGGTATAATCAAGCGGATCAAGGAGTGGGGCAGGACCGATTCTGAGGCGGAGGCGGAGGCGTAGGTATGTGGACTCGCAAGGCATCCCTGATGGTGACCAGCGGCATCAGCCTGATTCTGATCGGGATGATGATATCCAACTTCCAGCTAATGATAGTCGGCCTGACGTTCATCTCGTTCCTCGCCATCAACGGGTGGGTCTCGGGGCACTCCGAGCTCGAAGTCACTCGAACCATCAACGGCACCCCGGCTAATGCCATCAACGTCTACAAGGGCGACGACGTGGTGGTCGAGCTGACGGTCACCAACAACTCCTACCGTAGGACCCAGCAACTCGAGGTCTTCGACAACGTGCCTCACGAGATGAAGATGCGCAGGGGCATCAACCAGATGCGGATGAACCTCGGACCCGGTCAGACTGCGCGCATCAAGTACCGGGTCCGGTGCCCACTGCGCGGGCACTACACGCTCGGGCCGATATCGGTGCGCTACCGCAACGCGTTCAACCTCTACGTCAACGAGTCTCAGATAGAGGACAGGACTGACGTGACTGTGTTTCCCCAGGTCAGGGAGATCGAGGAGGCGCTGCTGCGCTCCGATGTGCCCAAGATGTACACCGGTGCAACCACCCTCAAGACTCCGGGGCAGGGCATGGAGTTCTACTCCTTGCGCGAGTACCTGCCAGGTGACGCCTTTCGCTCGATTAACTGGAAGGCGTACGCCAAGACCGGCGAGCTGATGGTCAACGAGAAGACCAGAGACGCTGTCACGGACGTCTTCATCTTCCTCGACACCAGAGACGTCTCGAGAATCGGAACCGTCCTCAAGAACCCACTCGAGATGGGCACCGTCGCCGCAGCCTCTGTCTCGACGTATTTCATCCGGCGGCGCGACTCGGTGGCCCTAGTGACTTACGGAGAGAAGATGGAGTACCTGCCCCCGGAGACCGGCGACAAGCAGGACTACAAGGTCCTGAGCAGGCTAGCCGCGGTCCAGGCCAAGGGCTCGATGCCGCTGCAGGCGGTCACCAACGCGATGTCCGCGAGGATGAGCAGGGGCTCGCCCGTGTTCATCATCAGCAGCCTCGAGGGCGACGGCACGACCCTGCCCGCGATTCGCCACCTCGCGGGCAAGGGCCACGAGGTCATCGTGCTCTCTCCGAGCAGCATCGACCTCGAGCGGCTGGTCAGCCGCATTCCCAGAATGTCCTACGAAGTCCTCAAGCTCGAGAGGCAGAACAGGCTCACGGCGATCTCCGGTTACGGGGCCAAGGTAATCGACTGGATGCCCGACGTAGAGCTCTCGCAGGCTCTGCTGCAGGTGAGGACGATATAGGAGGCTGTGTGATGGCGATGGAATCGGTCCCCGAATCTCAGACCCTGCACATACCCAAGCTGCGCAGGCGCTGGCAGGTTCTGGTGCTGCAACTGATCTCGACCGCCTCGCTGCTGCTCTTGATGAAGCGGATGAACAGCGTCTTCGGCTCCTGCACAGATCAGTTTATCGCCGACTCGGGAGGTCCGAAATCGACCTACTGGTGCCCGGCCTACGAGCACACTAGGGGCTTGAGGTACTGGACTGACTCCGACTCCATCGACCTGTTCCTACCGGACTTCGTTCACGGCCTCGTCGATTTGTCCGGGAACACCCTGTCAGGAGATGCTACCTTCGTCGCACCGGTGCTTCTCTGCGCGGCCATCACGGCACTGTGGGTCTACCTGCTGCATCAGAGCGAGAAGGTCCAGATGTGGGCCAACAGGCTGGTATCCCTAGGTTTCGTGGGTTGGATGGTGCTGCCTTTCCTGCTCTCATGGATCTACGCCATGGTGGTATCGGGACCACACCTCCCGTTCGGCCACGAGAACCCAGCCTACAACCACATCGAGAACCTGTGGGAACCGTTCCTGTTCATCTTCGAGATGATCTTCCTCGGCATCGTCTTCGCTCCTATACTGGCCGGATTGATGGGCATTTGGGGGCTCTCGAAGAGGATGATTACCTGGGCTGTTGGCTATTTCCTGATGGTCGTTGGGATTCACGCCATGCTGACCTTCGAGGGCATCACTGACGCAGTCGACGTCGGTCTGCAGCCGCTGCCCGCCCAGATCGGCGATGCGACCCTGTACGGGGGGTTGGTCTCGCCGCTGTCCCTGACGCTGATATCGATAGCCATCCTGATTATCATCTTCATGGAGGCCGGCCTCGCGGTGATCAGCCACCTCGAGTACGCCGCGATGCTGCCCGAGGAGGCCAAGAGGAACCCCGAGTACGTCACCCAGTTCAGGAACGTGATGAACTCGCATATCGTCCACATGGTGAGCATCACCGCGGTAGTCGCCCTGACCACTGCGATAGCGCTCGAGTTCGATGACTTTCTGATCTCGCTCGTGGGTCTGCTTGAGGGCTCTCAGTGGTCCGGTCAGGTGCGCGAGTCCCTCGAGCTCCAACTGACCTACGGCAAGGTCATCTCGGCCGGCCTGTTCCTACTGGTGGTGGCCGGCATGCGATTCGTATTGCCGTGGCAGCGCGTCACTGGCATCATCGAGACCGGCATGAGCAGGATCCGCTCTACCGACTAAGGAAAGAGCCCGAGCCGGGCCGCTATTTGCACCGCAAATCTCTGTTTGTGGCTCATGAGTGGGTTCAAGCCCATCCACATTGAGCGCGTCGCATGGCGGAGGCGCTATCTGTCGAGAGTTGCAGCCGCTGCAACTCGCCCTCGGTCATCCACCAGGCTTACAGCGGCCAGCACTACTGCGGCAAGCATCTGTTCGCCTCTATCCGCAAACGCACCTCCAAGGAGCTCAGGCAGCAGCTCAGGCTGCCCAAGGACGCGAGGCACGAGGACGGCTCGCTGTACCGGATACTCGTGGCCATCTCGGGTGGCAAGGACTCGGCGGTCCTACTCACTATGATGCACGACATACTCGGTCGCCGCCGCGATGTCGAGTTGATCTCCGGCTGCATAGACGAGGGCATCGACGGCTACCGGGCCCCCTCGCTTGAGTGCGCGAGGCAGCTGGCCGAGAGCCTCGATGTGCGGTTTGAGACCCTGAACTACGAGGAGTTGGGCTACGAGCGCATGGACGAGGTCGTCACGAGGATGCCGGCGATGGGCGATAACCACGACGAGGCCAATGGACTGATGCCGTGTTCGTACTGCGGCGTGTTCCGCCGTCAGGGCCTGAACGCGCTGGCGCAGAAGGTCAACGCGGATGTCATGGCCCTCGGACACAACCTCGACGACATGGCCCAGTCCATCCTGATGAACCTGCAGAAGGGCGAGATTGACCGCTCGGTCAGGCTGGCTCCACACACTGAGGATCCGATAGACGGAATCGCACCTCGAATAGTGCCTCTGAGATGGATCCCAGAGCAGGAGATTCACGCACACGCGATATGCCAGAGCCTGCCGATGTACCACGGTGACTGCCCACATGCTCCTGGGGCGATGCGTCAGCAGAGTCGCGGAATTGTTGCTGATATGGAGTCGATAACCCCCGGTGCTCGACACGGCCTACTGCACTCTCTCGATGAAATACGCAGACTGCACCGTGAGGCCAATCAGGACTTGAGGTCAGAGGTGAACAACTGCATAGAGTGCGGCGAGATCACCAGCCGCGAGGTCTGCCAGGCATGCACGATGAAGCAGTGGCTGGCAGAAACTGCGTGAATCAGACGCTACCCTGTGCCCGGGACAAACATACCCTAGGCAATTGACGAATTCGTCATTAAGCCCACTCCTAGTGGATGAACATGGATTTGTCAACAATTGAAGTCGTACGTATCGCTGTCGGTCTGGTAATAATGGGTTATGTTGGATACTGCTTACTGAATCAGAAGGTATGGCTTCGAGGCCCTAT
>Ga0066855_10000269_pt1 | contig 11014 bp, 10 predicted proteins | sample ETNtaG_14_FD_65604 | JGI IMG/M metagenome (GOLD analysis project Ga0066855, IMG submission 65604) | Marine microbial and viral communities from oxygen minimum zone, Eastern Pacific Ocean - ETNP201406SV73 | ecosystem: Environmental > Aquatic > Marine > Oceanic | place: Pacific Ocean: Eastern...
AGACCTTGGGCCGGTACACTGCGCTGGTGGACATCCGTAACCACTCCTGCCGCTACGAAGGTGAGTGAGATTGTCTGACAGGTTTGTTCATCATTACTGCCTACACACATAGACAGAGGCGTGCTCACAGAGTCTCCAAGAGTGACATCATCTGGAATTTCCAGCCTCGCTGTCAGCAGCACTACTTCATCGGCAACGAGAGAGAGCGCAGGACGCTCTGTTCCGTCCATGTCGTAGAGCCTGAGGTCGGAACCCCACGGGGTACCGTCCCAAGAGATGGTAATCTGATTCTCTGCAGCGTTGCCGAGGTTGTGCAGCAGCATCCAAGCATGAGCGTCGGTGCCCAACAGGCCGTAACCAGTACTCGACACTGTCCCATCCGGACCGCGGAGAGACAGCCCCCGAGTTCGATTTGCCTCCAACGGTAGTAAGCTGGACACACTGACGTTCTCCGGGTCATCGTCCAGCGTCAGCATCAGTCCAAGGTATCCAGCATCTGAGCCGAGGGCATCCGGCGGTGAATGGATTCGCAGATGAGGAGTCCAGACCGCATTTGCCCCAATCGAGACTCCCGATAGACCGCCATCGGTCTCGTCAATCCAACTCCATCCATCTGGCAGGTTGACATCGTCGACAGTAAGACTCCATGTTCCCGAAAGCCTGCCCGTTGAGCGGACATTAAGGGTCGCCAGCGCACTTTCTCCTGGAGTTACTCTGATTGGTTCGGTAGGTATCTCAAAAGTCGCGTTGTAGGGCGCCACGATGGATAGCGTAGTGGTCTGAGCGTCGTTGTCTCGCCTTGATTGAGATACGTTTGAGTAGGGGTCGAGAACCAGTTCGAATACGTGCTCTCCTAGCGGCCCACTCCAATCTACGCTGAATGTCTCAAAGGAGCCCGGGCCGGTGGGGTCAACCGGCTCCATCGTGCCTGCCTCGTAGCTGGCTATCAGTTGACCGTTCACATACAGCTTAGCTTCAGTCTCATGATTAGTGTCCGCAGTCCCCGAGTTTTCGAACAGCGCAGTCACAGTGACGAGCTCCCCAGGATCGGGCTCGCTGGGGCTGAATTCGATACTCCTCTGGTCCAGCAGGGGTCTCAGATCAGCCAGAGCATGCGACACGACCGTGTCGCCGAGAACCAGATCGAGCGTGGCATCACCGTCCACGTCAGCGAGAGCAGGGGCAGACCAAGTTCTGTGAGAAAGGTCGATCGAGCCTCCCCAGACGGCTGCCGAGGAACCGTCGTCGCCGTCAAAGGCCCATAGCGAGCGCCCGTAGGCGACCAGTAGCTCTTGCTCACCGTTGCCGTCTATGTCCATCCATGTCGGTGGCGCGACCGCTATCTCGTCGTTTGGATAACCGCTGCTCTGCTCGAGGCTTTTCTGCCAGGCCTGATCAGGGCTGGAGCCACTTACATCATGACACCCGGCATGCCCGTGCCTGTCGGTGGTATCCTGCGACCATGTCACCCAGCATACTCTGTCGTGCTGACCGTCGCCATTCGTGTCTATTGCCACTGGAGGTGCGTCGGCGAATCCATTGGAGGCCTCGAAAGACCAGAGCTCGTCGCCATTGCCTATCTCCATGCCAACAAACTCAGCTCCGTCTACCGAGCTGGAACCATCCCAATCAGTGGGAATAGTCAGTATCATCTCAAGGTCGTCAGAGTTCCCATCGAGGTTGGCGATGATGGGGCCAGGGAGCCTGATGTGAGGGGCATTGGTGTCGCCATCGGAATTGCCCAGCGTCAGTCCGTCCCAGTTCGAATCCCCTGTATCTGAGTCCAGTTTCCATACCCATATCGCCCCACTGCTCTCTTGGGTGGTCGTCAAAAGCACATATCCGGTGGTCTCATCGGTCTGTGCAAAAGCAGGGTCGGAGGGGTGACTTCCCTTGTCCAGAGCAGCATCCCAGAGTAGACTGGCCCCAGTTTCCGACAGTTCTAGGGCGACCACGACCGGTTCTTCGGAGACCTCGTCTATGGCAGCAATAACCATCTCCGCATCACCATCGAGGTCGAGGTCAGCCAGCAGTGGCTGGGTTGTGGGCCTGTGGCCGCCCAACAAACTGGATGTGTAAGGTCCCTGATCGCTACTGATCATCAGAGACTCGTCGCTCCAGGACCAAAGCATCTGGCTGGAGTCTCCTGAGGAGGACCAACCGGTAACCGAGCAGGTCAATCGGGGCGACCAGGCGTCGAGGTACAGCGTTCCAGAGGCGTCGTAGGCAACCAGCACTTCCTCAATACCATCGCCATCGACATCGACCACTACCGGGGCCGCCTTGACATACTCCGTCAGCCCCATGTCTACTTCCCACGCCAGATCTGCGTCCTCGCCCTCGACGATTCGGAGGTAGGTGTGATCGGAATTTTGATCTGTCTGAACTAGGATTGTGTAGAGGGAACTGCCTCCGCAACGTTCGGAAGCGTCCTCGTCCTTGGTCACTGATGCGGACAGATCTGCGACAGGGGTCGCCAGTGCGTCAGTGCCGATGGAGTATGATCCGTACACCCAGTTGACAACCGGCTCGACTATCGACATCAGATCTGATGCATCAGAGGGGCTGCCATTGCCGGCACCTCCGATAGGGCTGTGAACCGGAACTTCAGCGACTCTGCTAGGAGTCCTGCCTGACTGAGGCCACGGCTGGTCACCGTCGGTCCACGGCTCCTCGCCCCCTCCTCCAGTCTCCATTCTGACAGGTGAGTCGTAGTGAACCAGAGCAGGAGACAGGGACATCAGCAGCAACAGAGCGACCCCAAGACTCGCTTGTCGGAGTCGAGTTAGGCGATTGTCCAAGCGGCTCACCATCATCAGAATCAGAGATGGCCTTCCGAATCCACTTGAACATTCGCCCTATAATCTCAAGCAGACCTATGGTCTGATTGACCTGTGATGCAGGCCGACCTCTTTGCCCTATCCGTTGTGCTTATACAGGGCGGGCGGGTCGCCGGGGCGCACGGAACTCTCCTCCAGAGGCATTGCCGATGAGGGACGGGAGAAGATCTCCCCTTCCTCCGACAGACCTCGGAGTGAGTCCCAGCGGAGGAAGAAGAGCATGTACAGCCTCATAACCCGGGATGATACCATCCGTATTCCTGCTGAGTACATTCGAGCAGGGCGTAAGTTAGAGGAGCACATCGATGAACTGGCTCACGACGCTTTTGAGGGAAGATTCGACGAGAACGAGGACTACACCCTGCTCACCTTTGATCACGAGACAGTAGGCCGGGGGAAGATTATCCACGGTGATGGAGCGATTTACCAGAACGTCAAATTCAAGGCCTTGATATTCACTATGGAGAACAACGAGGTCGTCGACGGTGCTGTGTCGGAAGTCTCCGAGTACGGCGCTTTCGTCAGAATAGGTCCCGTCGAGGCTCTTCTCCACAAGTCCCAGATTCTTGACGAGCCAGTACAAGTCCACCTAAGTGCCCAGAACAAGAGGATTGAGGGCTCTCAGAGCGGTAAGCACCTTGAGGAGGGCAGCCCGGTTCGCTCGAGGATAGTATCTAAATCAATCAATCAGAACGACCCGCGTTCGTCTAAGATTGGCCTGAACTGCAAGATGGACGGCCTCGGGGGCTTCGACTGGCGAGGGGAGGAAGACTGAGATGGTGAAGCAGCCTTTCGCCTGTGGCGAATGTAACAGGATATTGCCCGATCCTGAGAATAAGAACGACCCGCCTCAGTGCGTGCACTGCCCCGGAGCTCCTGTGACTACCGATTGGCAAGGATTCGTGGTCATTATGAACCCAGAGCGCTCTGAGGTCGCAAAGAGACTCAATGTGACTGACGCAGGCAACTATGCTCTCAAGGTCAACATCCGTTAGAGGGGTGATTTAATGGAAGTCATCGAGAGAAAGGAGAACCCGCTGCTCGACCGCGTCGAGATTAAATTCATGTGGAACCACGAAAACTCTCCGACCCCGTCTCTGGATGAGATGGTCGCAGCTGCGGCCAAGACGGAGCCCGGTGCCAAGAAGGAATTGGTCTTCATCAAGGAGGTCAGCACGCGCTACGGGCGCCCTCAGACCTCGGGGCTCGCATTAATCTACAGTTCATCCGAGTCGGCTGCACTCGAGCCCGAGTATGTTAGGGTCAGGCACGGGGAGGAGTCAGAATCCAAGACCCCGGCAACAGTCAAGCCCACATCTGTTGTAATCGTCGAGGAGTCGAATGAGAGCGAATCAGAGGATGGTGGGGAATGATGGGTGACGGACCGAATCCCAATGGCAAGCACTCGAAGTACTCCGTAGAGGACGGAAAACTGGTCCGGAAAGGCGAGTCCTGCGAGACCTGCGGCCCAGGAGTCTTCCTAGGTGTGCATGAGGACCGCAAGGTCTGCGGCAAGTGCGGGAATACTATCTTGAATCAGTCAGAGTGATTCAGCCCGAAATTGTCCCAGGCTCCGTCGTTAGTTAGTACCTTGTCACCAACAAGAGCCACTCCTATCTGCTCTCTAGCTATGCATTGCACTTCGCCGTCGATTAGGGCTCCGTCATGCCTCCACCCAGTCCACTTCCAACATTTTCCGTCGTAGATGGCGTCTGACACAGGTCCAGGGGTCTGCACCACCGTCGGTTCGGACTCAAAATCTTCCAGTAGGGCTATGTTGCCACTGTTGAGTAGTAGGAGCCAGCCGCCCTCGTTACTGTGCCGGACGCCGCTGAGTGAGTCAGGCAGAGATACTATGGTATTGAGGATGTGTCCTCCGTCCTTGCTGTCCAATACCGTCACTCCTCCGGCCATTGACCAGACGAAGATTTGATCATCAACCTCGTTACTGGACACTAGGTGGTCGCGTGAGGCCAGCCCTGACAGGTGCGACCACTCAGGATACGGTGCGCGCCAGACCTCCGTCGCCCCCTCGTCTATCTTGTAGATTCCTTTTCGCAGAGTGGCGAAGACCACTCCGTCCCCCGCCCTCGAGACAGCCATGGGTTCGGCGTCGAGGAATCTCGACCAGATAGCTGATGAGGGCATCAGGTCAGCCGTCTCGGACTTTTGTCTGAGCATCTCCCTACTCCCTCCGGATTCCCATTCTCCAGCAAGAGGCAGAGCGGCCATCCGCGCCTGCTGCAACTCGTGCTCGACCCATGTCCCGACCCAGACGCCGTCGAGCACGGCACCACCTGTTACCGAGGCTGGAAACGGCTTGACAGACCGGTGCAGAGTAGCGCCGAACCCGTCTATCCTGACTAACTCTCCTGAACTGCCTACGATGACAGTGGCAGATTCGCCGCGGTCCGCCCTTATCGGCTGGAAGCCCAGAGGCGCTTCGCCCATGACAAGCGCCGCACTAGTTCATGCTTGAAGGTGTGGCTGAGAGGATTAAGGCGCACCCCCCATCGCCTGCCTGTGGTAACCCTGCTGCTCGCATCGAGTGCCGATACCGCCTCCTCCAATATGTATGAAGCCATATTGCGTCTTGGAGGCTGGAGCGAACCGACTGCCATGGGTCACGGACTCCTACGAGAACACGCAAACCGTCCTGTACACCTCCTGCTAATAGAGGAGTTACACATAATGGCAGATGGAATAGATTGTACGCACGAGGAGGCCACTGACTGTTCTGTCGACGAAGTCCTCGTCCTATCTCGCCATGTCTCGGCGACTGAGATTCCCGCACTGACACTCCACGCCATCGGAATACCTGGCGAGACCCCTCACGGAGAGAGGGGGCAAGCTGGCGGCAGGAAGGGGTCGGTCGTACCACCTTCGCCACGCTTCGCTTCGCTGTTCAGGTCAATGCTCTCCCTAGCCCGCTCGCGTGAACTCGACGAGAAGTTTGACTTGACTCTGGAGACTACTCATCACGGCCCCCTCCTTAAGCGGCCGGCACTGTACATCGAGATTGGCTCTACAGAGAGGGAGTGGGGAAGTAATCGGGCCGCCGAACTTTGGGCTGAGGTGATATCAGAAAATCTCGGACTATCAGGGAACCAGCCTGTGAAATGGACCTCAGGGGGTGATGTGATGATCGGACTCGGTGGCGGACACTACGCGCCTCGTCACAAAGCAGTTCTCTCAGATTCGGAACTATGGGCAGGCCATATTCTGGCAAACTACGCTCTCCCTTTCGAGGAGCCGTCAGATGATGGTATGCCGGGCGGAGCATGGAGGCATTCCATCGAAGTCTCCGTCGAGGCCACTCGCGTAGCGTTTCCCGGTGCCAATCTGTTCGCCCACTTGGACAGGAAGTCGTTCAAGGCGTGGCAGCGTAACGCCATCACAGATCTTCTGGAAGGTCTGGACGTCCCGATTCGCCGTGGGCGTGAACTCTGCTAGACCGTAGCAATTGTGAAGGCTCTCCGTACTCTGCAACCAACCCATGGGCCTATTCGGACGAGCTATCGTAGGCATGATGCCACTGACTCCTCGCTTCATAATCAGGTGGGTCGCCAAGAGATACGTCGCCGGCACAGACATCCCCAGCGCCATCGAACTGATGAGTCGTATGAGCTCTGAGGGAGCGTGTTTTACTGTGGACGTCCTAGGTGAAGACATAGAGTCTCTTGACGAGGCTCAGTTCTTCATGGGTGAGTACAGCAGGTTGCTGGACGCAATAGTCGAGAACAACTTGGATGCAAACATCTCGATTAAACCAACGGCATTGGGTTTGATGATAGACAAGTCAACAGCTCTTGCGAACATCGAGGGACTGCTCAGAAGAGCCGCTGAAGATGATATCTTCGTGCGATTGGATATGGAGGACCACAGGGTTACTCAGGCCACGATAGATACTGCCATAGCTATGCACACGAAGGGGCTGACAAACATCGGCGTAGTGCTACAGGGGCGATTGTTCAGAACTCTTTCCGACATCTTGGAGGTCTCAAGCGCCACGGGCAGTTACACTGATTTCCGCATCTGCAAGGGAATATACCTCGAGTCCGCAGAGATATCTCACACGAGGTATCGTGAGATAGTAGATGCCACCAACCGAGCTATCGATCTGATGCTCGACTCGGGCGCTTACACGGCCATCGCGTCGCATGACACACCGGTAATCAAGCACTCTTTAGAATCTCTCAAGTCACGCGGAATGGGGCCTAATATTGAGGATCCCAGATACAGCGAGGCAGTTCCACGTTCGGCTGGAAAGGGCCCGGGATATGAGTTCCAGTTCCTGCTTGGCGTCAGAGGCAATATCAGGCGAAATCTCGCTAAACAGGGGCACAGGACGAGAGTATATGTTCCGTACGGGACAAAGTGGTACGAGTATAGCATGCGCAGACTAAGGGAGAACCCGGAGGTGGCGTTGCATGTTGCCAAGGCCCTGCTGATGCCGTGGGCAAACCGTCGCTAGTATCGAGTCCCAGGAGGATGGAGATACATTCTCCTGAGATCTTTAGCTGTCCTACTTCCACTCAGCGTCCTGCCCTTTCCCGTATGCAGAGCTCGAATCCGCCACCTCCTGCCCTCGACTTCGAGAATGCTCCCGCAGGTGAAAACCATCTCGGGCTCGCACTCAATGCTTGAAGCGATGCTGTCCTCACCATCGGTGAGTGTCAGCTTCACCACGGCTCTGTCACGGCGCACTGCCCACATCGCTCTGATATCAGATGCCTCCAGTCTATCATAAGGTCTTGAGGCATCACCGTCAATTCGAGTTACCTCCCAAAGAGCCTCGTCCCGTTCAAAGACGTCTCCAATCGTGATAATCTCATCCTCGTCGACCTCAATGTAGCGTGCCTCGCTCTCTTTGCCGTCAGAGAGCGTCGCACTCACACGCACAGCCTTCGGAGGGCGTAGTACAATGGTGTGCACATCGCCGCATTCAACGCACTTTGCGAGGATGTCGTCGCCACTACCTCTTGAGGTTCTACGCAGGACCTCGTGCTCGGTGCTTTGCGAGCAGTTCGGGCAACTAGCCGCACCCGTGTCGCCTCCATTATCCTCTGATTGCACGACACTCCGGATTACACTCCTCTCTTGAAGCCATCCACACATGCGATGATTGAATAGACGCACCCCTGAGCAATTCCCATGGCCTCCAGTGACAGTGGCTTCGGCCTGCCTCAGATGTCCGAACAGGAAATGTTTGACAGGCTTCTTACCGAGGACTCGGCGCGGGGCGATTCTGAGCCAGCTATCGCTGCTGGAATCGGGGAGCAAATGCTACACATGAGTCTGCGGCCCCTGCCACGCTCGATGAGGGCGAGGATTAGGGACATCAGCGCAAGGGTCCCGGCGAGGAACGCCGTACTAATCGGAGGAGGAATAGGTCACCTGTCGGCATGGCTACTCGACTTGTGGTGCGGAGATCCAGCCAACCCTCCTGAGCAACCTACTTCTCACCCCGAATCGTTTCGGATAGTCGAACCAGGGGGCAAGTTCGGAGTCATTATTGATCGTCTCATCCGCCGTCACGGTGCTGAGAACTGGACCCAGATCATCCAAATGCCTTGGGGCGAATTGGCCGCAGAGGCTGCGACTTGGTCAGCAGCCAGCGCGGCGCTGCCAGACTCTGCCAACCCCCCTCTCCTACCACTTCCGCTGGACCTCATAATCATCGATACGGCCGAGAATGAGAGGGCAGCGACCGCATCCGCAGCCTTCGAACTGCTCTCGCCCGGGGGAGTGATGCTGGTGCAGGAGCCCGAGGTCCCCACCGGTGATGTAGGAGAAGCCGTTTCCTCCTCGAAGATGACCCCTGCACAGAGGAAGGTAGAGTCCTTCAACACCTGGATCGAGTTCGTTAAGCGAGCTAGCGAATCTCACTCTTTGGGCTTCGTCGAGCTGACAGGTGGGACATTGGCCGTGCTGCGCCGGGCTTGAAAATCGTCGAATATGGCATAAACGAATCCGCGCGGGCTCGCTCCCAGCTCCTCTGATACAACTACTGTGCTTTCGTTTCCTAGGGCCTGCACCCAGAGGTCGACCCTGAGGTGCCCGTATCCATAGTGATTATCATGCTCGCTCTGTCCTTCCTGCATCTGAGAGTTCTGCATGATGACGCTCTTCATCTGCGCTACTGCTGACGGCCCCCCTGAATCCCCCTCTCTCTGCATCTCTGGGTTGGCCTCGAGCACGATGGCAAGTGCTCCAGATACCCATGCTGTAGCTGCTGAGGTGCCGCTGGACCAGCCCCACCACGCACCGTTCCCCATCCCGCCCGCCATGAGAATCGGGACCTCATGCGCAGGAGCCACAATCTCGGGCTTCTTGTCGGGGTCGTCGCGAGGTAGAATGGGGTTAGGCCAGATTCTGCCGTTATTGTCTCCCTCTGAGCTACCTGTCCAGATACTCCCCGTCCTAGTTATGCCGCCGACGCAGATTACGTCTTCGACAGATCCCGGGGACTCCACGTCCCCATCATCGTCTTCGCCGTCGTTGCCTGCTGCGGCCACTACGAACACTCCCTCATCTATGGCATCCTCCACTGATTCCTCGAGGGCGTCGCTAGAAAGGAATCCAGAGCCGAACCCTTGGTCTCCTCCTAAACTCAGAGAAATGATGTCCGCTTGGTTGTCTACACACCAGTTGACAGCCTCTGCTATCTGCACATCGTCCCCAGTCCCCTCCTCGCCTATCGCCTTGGCCACAAGGAGACTGACTCCGGGAGCGTTGCCCTCCAATCCGTCCTGCGCTACCACGATTCCAGCCATCGCAGTGCCGTGCCCCTCGTCGTCGTATGGCTGAGTAGCGCCATCTATCGCATCCAGCCACCCCGCCAGTTCGAGATTCTCGAGATCAGGATGCCCCATATCGATGCCGGAGTCGACGATGCACAGGATGACTCCAGTGCCATCGCCCTGTACGGCATCGAGTCCGGTAAGACTCCTGTACTCGCCCTCCCATGTTAGTAGGGCCGAAGGAGGGCCTCCGATATTGACATCCTCTATCTCGGCCCAAACCCAGAGCATCACGACTGCCACGCTTAGCAGCACGATGATTGCAGCAGAGGCACCAATGACGATGCCAAGAGCATCCTTGCCGGCATTTTCCTCTTCGCTGCTGTAATCCGGGACCGGCACTCCATCAGAATGCTCCGCATCGAATGCTTCCGCGACGTCGGAGACGTCATCGTCCTTCCACCAACCGTGTTCTGCCATCCGTTTCGCCTATACTCGGACGCATACCGCCCTTGAATGCTCGTCAGGTCTGCATGTCCCTCTACCAAGCTTCGGGCCTGCTGAAGTGACTGACAATGGTCGTGTTAGAACTACAGCTCGGGCACTCGATGCGAATCGGCAGCACCGCGTCGCATTCTGGGCACGCCGTGCCTGGTTTACCTAAGCCTGAGCATTTCTCTGAGCAAGGGACCTCAATCCTCCCATTCTCGTGCCGGACCGCTGGAGTAGGCCCGCTGCAGATTGGGCACTTGCCCTGCTCGGCCCGGGCAACTGGCTCAGGGGCTTCTCCCGCGACCTCTCTCGCCCTGACCGACTGGATTCTGTCCTCGGCCCCTCCTAGCATGAACTGAGGGTACCACAGGACGTGCATCAGGAAGGCCGCTGAGAGGAATCCTGTAACGACAAACATTACCACCAGCATGTCGCTATAGTCCGCTATCGGTGGCCTCTGTGCTATCGCGTGTGAGCCCGACCATGACATCAGGTTCACCATAATCATCCACATCCCTAGGCTTAGACTCCATGCCCTCAGGCTGTGATCTCTCCACGCCTTCTGGACGACGCGAGGGTCCGGGTGTGAGTGCCGTTCCTCGACGTGAATGTCCCGAGTCTCTATGACGGCGCGGTGCACGACCACGATGGCTAGGAAGAACAGGATGAGATTGGAAATCCCCACCATTACCCAGTCCATGCCCGTTGACCCCCAAGGGAATCCCGGTGACTTTGAGTGGGAACTTATCGAACCCAGCTGCACCGCCATCATTGCAATCCACAGATAGACCAAGTTCTCTCTCATTATCGGGTATCTGGTCCACAACGTAACGAAAACCCCTACCCAGGATATTATCGATAGAAGCGCCAACATCAGCGACAAATCGGACAAGTTCTGGAAACCGCTGAGCCCCACCCGGTTGTAGTCCCCTCCGCTTG
>Ga0066855_10000270_pt1 | contig 11008 bp, 10 predicted proteins | sample ETNtaG_14_FD_65604 | JGI IMG/M metagenome (GOLD analysis project Ga0066855, IMG submission 65604) | Marine microbial and viral communities from oxygen minimum zone, Eastern Pacific Ocean - ETNP201406SV73 | ecosystem: Environmental > Aquatic > Marine > Oceanic | place: Pacific Ocean: Eastern...
GAATGGAGTCGAAACCATATCAACATCCATCGAATATTCTGCAAAGCCAAAATCCATCGGAAAATTTGTTATTTTATTATCATCAAAAAGTGCTGCCGAACGCTGGCTAATCGTCTCGGCTAAACTAGCCATGCCCGCGTTCGAGATTTCTAAATCAATGATTTCACCGGTGCCGATATCAAGGGGTACTGAGAGTTCGGAACCGGAGAGTAAACCCCCTTCTTTACGGTCGCCAAGTACAATCGCTCGGCGAATCAAATCTGCGGGAAGGGGGGAAGTTGCCAATCCATCTTGGCTTAAATCAAAATTAATTCGATGGATTGCAAGAACGATTTCAGCAGAGAAATCGATTTCGATAGCACCAGAAGTCTCCTTCAATCGAATATTCTCAATATCGATTTCTACACGAGATGTGATACAAGTCGCCTGAGTAGAAGAGCAGATTAAATCAGGCGAAGAATTCTCACACGGTGTCGATTGAATACAAATTGGATGGCGCCAATCGAATTGACGAGTACCTTCAAATTGCAAATTTTCCGTTTGTGAGCCCGACATAGGTGCAGAAAGAATCAATTTGTCAGGTTCACCATTCGTCGATTTTAACCAATCGGGTAACATTAGTGTCAGAGAAATATCGGTTGCTGGGAAATTTGCTGGAAGCATCTGTTGTAACCATTCTGGATTTGATGCGAATTCAATTTCGACAACGCTCATTATGGCTGCTAAATCTTCATCGGTTAAAATCGAAAAATCGAGTGTCGAAATCGCACCCATATTCGAAGCCATCATATTTTCAATAATTTGTGAAATCCGCATCTGCGTGGGCTGAGAATTTGATTCAATGATTACAGGATATTTTCCGGACATCGCATTATCTCCATCTAGACAATATTGAACTTCGAGCTGCTCATCGCATGTTTGGCTCGGCTGATGCCTGAAATCTAAGCCAGAGTTCAGATCGGCATCAGCAAATTGAGGTGAAATGAAACTCACCTCAGTTCCTAACATATTCGAAAATCCCTCAGAGAGATCGGTGAGAGGTAAGCCATCGAGCAAATTTGAAAGATCTTCATTGGTTTCAGTTTTGAACATTCGAATTCCATCAGAGGTAACCCAAGGCAGATTGAGCGAACCTCCGGAAAATTCGGTATTCCACTCATCTAATACACTCTCATCGAGATAGTGAATAGCCAATTCTAATCCAATATTTGTGCTCATTGAATCTCTAGCATCGATGAACAAATCTAGGGTTAAAGCTGGTTCGACATTCATATTTATCGAAACAGTTTGAGTTTCGATTTCACGATGATTCAGGCGCAAAGTCAAATCTTCAGATCGAACCCCTACACCTAATTCAGCTTCGATCTGGTCAAGAAACAGCAGGCCATAGCCTTGCTGAACAGAATTGAAAACTCGAGTATATTTCTCCCCAGGAGGAATTACGTGTGTAGCGGTGGCATATTCAGGTGGGAATATTACCAGTTCGAGTGCGTGACCGGCTGCTGCACTAGCTGTGAAGGTAGATTCCATCGTCGCGCCCATTACGAGCAATCCTTGCATCATTCGGTCAAAATCTGTATTTGTCCCCTCTTGCATGCCGAGTTTGAGAGGATTGAGTACCAATTCGAAAACCGCTTCAAAACATAGAGGTGGATTGAACGGATCATTATCCATTCCATTGACTTCATCTATTGAATCAGCATCGGAATTATAAATGCATTCGATATTGTTTTGAGAATGAAAATCAACTTCAGAAATTGTCGTAACAACACTGCTTTCTGCATATTCAAAATTCTCTTCAATATATTCTTTCATCATATCCTCAATTCTATCAATCATTCTTTGTTCAACAGTTTGGCCATCCCGTTCAAAATCCAAATAATTTCGGATATAATCTGCGGGGATTCCATCGAGATTTGTACTATCCCCGCCCAAATCGATATCGGTCAGATCAAGATCAATCCTCGACAATTCATGAACAGCCAATTGGACACTTAAACTAACAGATTCTGCAGATTCAACCCTAACCCTCAACGCAGAAGTTACCCATTCATCGAGTGGAGAAGCATCGAGATTAGAATCGTAATCATCACATATACCAACAGTCGATTCCCAAGTTGAACAAATGTCGTTCATTACCTCGGGTTGGCCGGGTGAAGGAGCGGCTAGTATTGTTGGTGAAATGATAAGCAAGACAAGCAAGGCTGCCGCGCGCACCATGAATTGCAGGCGCACACCATCTACCATAAGTCTGAATCCGGATTGCATCGACGAAGAGTCAATGCGCAGGGAAGACCCACACCTCCACCTGCGCGATGCAATGACAAAATTTTTGACTTCAAAAATTGTCGAAGAAGATTTGTTGAGGGAGCTTATCGATGACTTACCTCAACGTTGGGAAAAATTCTCAAACGTGGTACTGCTCCAAAATTCTGCTTTTAAAAAACCGCATTGGAAAGAATATATTTCAATCGAATTTTGGCAAGTCGTTTCATCAGCTCTTGGAGTAAATATCCTAGTAAGAATCGGTGAAATCATAGGTGAGAAACGAGAGAGTACCGTCGAAATGCTTGTCGGTGATGATGATTGGGTAATCCGTCGAGAAAATGGTATTGATTATGGTTATAATTTGACTAAATGCATGTTCTCAACAGGGAATGTCAACGAACGTAGAAGAATGGGTGAAGTTGGTAAAAGAGATGAAATTGTTGTCGACCTATTTGCTGGAATCGGCTACTATTCATTACCAATGTTAGTCGCAGGAGAGGTCGAAAAAATTCATTGTTGTGAATGGAACGAAAATGCGATAAAAGCACTCAATTGGAATTTGAAAAGAAATAAAGTCGAACATTTATGTAAGATTCATGAAGGTGATAATCGAATCACAGTGGCTGGATTGAAAGGGGTTGCTAATCGTGTCATCCTCGGTCTTCTACCAAATGTTGAGCAAGCTTTCGACCTCGGACTAGCCTGCCTTGTTGATTCGGGTGGAATTTTGCATATCCACGGGATTGCTCCGGCGAAGAATTATGATGATTGGATCGCCGAAAAGCTTGGTGAATTGCGTGAGATTGAGCCAGCGAAAACATTTGTTGAACACTCGCGGGTTCGAGTAAAATCCTATGCACCACATTGGGATCATATCGTTCTGGACGTTTTAGTTTCATCGAGAAAACAAAGAGTTATGGCTTTCGAAGATTCTGTCGATATTAATGCTCTATTAGTGAGCGGAGGAGTGGATTTGACAAAATTTGAATTTCATCAATACTGGAACACGATGGATGCTATCGATAAAATTCGAGAATTCTCACCAGATATTTTGCTTCTAGACCATTTTATCCCTCCGATTAAAGGGCTCGAAGTTCTGAATCTAGTCAACCAAAATGTCGAACAAGCAGAATTGAATCGACCAAGAAAAATTATTGGAATCAGTAGTTCCAATTCGGCCAATCAAGATATGCTTTATGCAGGGGCAGACTCAGCCATCGTTAAATTCAAACTCACAGAACATGAGGTGTGGCGAGCATGAGTTTGATTATTCGCGATATGAATTCAGGCGACTGCGAGGCTTTAGTAAGAATATATAATTCAATTGTTGAAGAGCGCGTAGCCACATTCAATACCGGTGCAATCAACATTGATGCTGTTTCAAATTGGCCAAGCCTAGGCTCAATTATTGTTGCCGATTTTGCTGGAGAAACCGTTGGATTTGTCAGATCGTTTGCATATCGGGAGAGAGAATGCTACGAAGGAGTTACACAATTCTCGATTTACATTGCGATGCACGCTCGAGGCAAAGGCATCGGCGATCATCTGCTTTACCGCTTTATCGATGAAATGGAAGCGGCGGGAAAATGGAAAGTTCTTTCTCGTGTCTTTCCCGAAAATACCGCATCGATAGGACTTCTTGAGAAACATGGATTTCGTCAGGTTGGACTTTACAAAAACCATGCCAAACTCGACGGGGAATGGCGTGATGTCGTCATCGTTGAGAAATTATTAGGCGAAGCTGACGATGTGGCCGGTGAGTGAAAGTGGTCGAAGAATGGTTGATTGATGCTGCACGAGAATACAATCTTAATTCACTAGCAAATCGAGACTCTTACGCAGCTGTTTTATTGATGCCAATCGAGACAATGGATACAATTCTTGACTGGACTTTTTCTTCACTACCAGATGAAATTCTCGTTGGAATGGATCCTAATTCTGCCAAATCAAATCCTGACGAAACAATCGAAGCATATTCTGGCTCAGGAATAAAAGATCATTTATTCGCCGGCCAAGGTTTTGTCCTAGGTCAACCACATTTTGTGAATAGAGGAAATTCCGAAGAGGTTCACCATGTGCCAGAAGAATGGGTGGACGGACTTTTCGCGCAAGAAAGAGGAGTTCGTGGCGGCAGATTTACTCATTGGTTGCACACCCATCCAAATGCACCTGCAATTCCTAGTGAGGCTGATGCTGATGCCGCCCAATGGACCGAAGGAATCGATATGATTCTCGGAATTCATTTCTTCAATAAAAGGCATTCATCATGGCTGAGAAGTTTTGGAATTAATGATAAAACTGAACCAAATCCAATTGGCCGAACTAAGACCGGACATACTATTTTGGGACTAGAAATGATTGGTTTCCACCGAACTGGATTTGGAGTTAATTTAGTTATCACCGATGAGAATGGCAATGCTATCGAATGAAAAAATTTCATTTTTCGATGAAAATGTGTTCACGGTAGTGCTGTAATTCTTCTATACTACCGCGAATATCATCCAGCGCTCGATGGCCAGAATTTTTTGAATAATTAGGAGCTTTTGGAAACCAACGCTTGACGAGTTCTTTGATTGAAGTAACATCGACACTTCTGTAATGGAAATATTCGTGTAATTCTGGCATATATCGTCTCAAAAAACGTCGATCCTGGCCGATTGTATTTCCACAGAGTGGGTGAATTCCTTCGATGCAATGCTCACGAAGGAATTCCAGTGTCTGTGCTTCTGCTTCGGCCATTGATATCTTCGAAGCGTTAACACGCTCAATCAAACCGTTTTCCGTGTGGTGAGAAACGTTCCATTCATCCATTTTTGCAAGATCCTCTTCACTTGCCGAAATCGCAAAACTAGGCCCCTCTGCAACAATTGTCAAATCCGCTTCTGTAACAATAGTCGCAATTTCAATAATCGTATTTTCATCAGGAAATAGCCCGGTCATTTCGAGATCAATCCAGACCATCCTGTCCTCGACCATGATGTTGGCACCGAATGTTCAGTCATAGCCGTTACCGCTCGATGCAGACAATCAAATGGCTCTCTTACCACGCGCATTGACATGAGTGGTGTAGGTTACATCGAGTTGCTGAGAAGGAACTCCTCGTTCCGCCGCCTGTTCATTGCGAACGAAATCTCATTCATTGGCGACTGGTTCACCGTAATCGCCCTATTCATTCTCGCCGGAGAGGCCACTGACAACTCGCCATTGGCGATTGCAGGTGTGATGGCTTCGAGGAGTTTTGCGCTGGCCCTAGTAACTCCGTTCACGGGGATGCTGGCGGACCGATATTCACGCAAGGGGCTGATGCTGGGTGCTAACATCGCATCTCTGTTTGTTCTCGTTTTCGTACTTGCTTTAGATTTGCTTGGAAGTCTGACATCGGTGTATGTACTGGCGGTGGCGATGGTGGCTGCTAGAGCAGTTTTCGACCCCGCTGAGTACGCCTATCTTCCCAATATCTGTGACGAACAAGAACTGTTGACTGCCAATGCCTTGGCCTCTGGAGGGTGGTCGGTAGCACTGGGGCTGGGTTCCGCAATAGGCGGGCTGACCATCTCCATTTACGGCATCCAGACGGCGCTGTGGATAGACACTGTGACCTTCGTTGCGGCCGCTATAGGAATCATGACACTGCCATCCGGTGGCCCAGACACCACAGAGAGAAAGAGTGCCACCCCCCGAGTGGTCGTTGGAGAGATTGCCGCTGGATGGAGATACATCCTATCCAGCCCACCGCTGCGCAGAGTGGTGTTCGCCAAAGGTCTGTGGGCCTCTGGAGGCGGGGCTCAGGTATTCCTACTGATTCTGATAGGGATGGAAGCCGGCTTCGGCGAGGTCGCTGCGGGCGTCGGTATACTGTTCATGGCTAGGGGATTCGGTAGCGGCTTCGGCCCCATCGCAGGAAGACCACTGATGGAGAACCCACGCCTCAGGCCGTATCTGCTGGGACTCGCAGTGGGGGTCTGTGGGCTGTTCTACATCGCCGTCTCGGCCGTAGAGTGGACTGAGATGGTTCTAATTCTGGTGTTCTTCTCGCATGCCGCGAGCGGTCTGAACTGGGTGTTGTCGACAACTTTCCTTCAGGAGAGATCTGCCGACGAATGGCGTGGTAGGGTGGCTGGAACAGATCACTTCGGAATCACCTTGACGATGGGAATCTCAGCAGTAGTCGGGGGGCTCATCATGGAGAACGATCTTCTCGAACTCAGAGAGTTGATTGCCCTGACCGGGATGGTTCAAATCGTCCTCGGATTGGCCTGGATAGTGCTAGCCTCGCCGCAAGAAAAAACTCTGCTAGACCAGTCTCTGAAGTCCATCTAGGGCGATAAGTGGGGCTATTGAGAATAGTGTTTCTCTGACCAATGAGTGGATAAAATCTCAAACTCCCAATTGATTATATTCAACCAAAAACGCTAACCAAAGCGATGGGAATGATGCCCAAAATATATTCCATGCTACACGTTCTGTCGAAATTAATTCTTCAGGGAAAAAATTGTTCAACTTATTATTGAGTTGCTCGGTTGAAGAATCAATAAGTTGCTCTACTGATTCACGAACCATGTCGATTGGAGTCTGTAATATGCTTCGGATAAAGTTTGAAACTTCTTCACCAACCGTGCCTAATATTGGAAAAAAATTCTTATCTGGAATTTTATTTGAGGCCGATTTAATAATCGATTGAGTAAACAGCATTTTTTTCCTTAAATTCACAGCAGCCTCAAGTAAGAAGATGCTATAATCAGAACCATCGATTGGCAAATTAAAATTTGGCATTTTGGCCACCTTAGCCATCAGCCCTTCAATTAAATCCAATAATTTGTGAAATGTCACATTCATGGCTAATGCGATTTGGATGTCTAATAATAACCATGCAGTCAACCCTAATGCACCTATAGCTGACACATTAGAAGGAATGTCATCAAGGGTTAATTGATGAAGACCAAATTTATAGAGAATTGGTAATGAAATTATTATTGGTAAAAAAATCATCAAAAGTTGTTGATTGATGAATTTCTCTAAGCGTGGGATTTTTAGTTGAAGGACTAATTTAATCGCTTTGCTTCGGTTTTTTGGCACTAATTTTTTGAACCTATCATCCAATTTATTAATAAAAAATAACCGTACAATCAACGGTATAAAAATTAGAATAAATATCAGATCTCTAATTGAATTAGGAGGGATTTGAGGTAATAAGGCAAGGAGAATTTCGGTATTTGTCATAATTCCATCTCAAAGGCGCTCCAAGGCCGCCGCATTAGCCATCGCGGTTCTGACCAATAATAATGCTACGAATGCCGAAACGGCAAAAGATGCCCCAATTACATGATGAGTATTATAGAGAATCAAAAACACACCGCTCAATGAAAGATATGAAACCAACTGACAGATTCCAGAAATCATATTTAAAACTTTGAATTCTGAATCCATAATTCTGTTAGGATGTTCTTGAACAAAAGTATGAATCATAAAATAAATTCCTTGAAAGGGTAGGGCAATTGCAATAATCGTCAAGCCAACAACCTTCAAGAAAGGGTAATCAGCACCTTCGAGAGATAATCCATGGAAAAGAAGATAACCAGTGTTCATACCGATAATTGCTGCCATAATTGTCCATTGTTTATCGGTGAATTGAGCCTCCCCACTCGCATCAGCCGGCACCATAGCCAACTTTGCGCTTCGATACACGGTTGAAGATTACCCTCGCTTCGCTTGTAATCAATTGATTCTATTCGGTTGCATTCGTTCACCAATCACTTGTAGAGTGAGGCGTGCTTTGCACGAACCTTAGCAAGCTTTGGTGATACAACGGCCTGACAGTAAGGGTTAGTTGGATTATTTTCGAAATAATCATGGTGATAATTTTCAGCGATGTAAAGTGTTGTCAACTCACTAACCTCAGTTACGATATCATTGACGAAATTTTGCTGAAGATAGGCAATTACCGCCTCAGCATCAGATTTTTGTTTTTGATTAGAGAATAATATGCAACTACGATATTGGGTTCCGATATCGTTGCCTTGCCGATTCAATTGGGTTGGATCGTGGACGGTAAAGAAAACTTCGAGTAAAATTCGCAGGGGAATAATTTCTGAATTGAATGAAACTTGAACCACTTCGGCATGGCCGGTTTGGCCTGAACAAACTTGTTCATATGTTGGATTTTCTGTGTTTCCACCGGCATAAGCTGGCAGAACTTCACTAACTCCGTATAATTCTTTGAAGGCACCCTCGACACACCAAAAACAACCGCCGCCAAGAACGATTTTTTCAGACATTGATTCACCGACGATAATTCGGTGCTTCACGAGTAATCTCGACATCGTGAACATGCGATTCGGACAGACCAGCATTGGTTATCTTGACAAAATCGCAATTCTCACGCATTGCCGCAATATCCCCGTTACCTGTATATCCCATACTCGAACGCAGACCTCCAGTCAACTGGTGAATGACATGCTCGACCGGCCCTCTTGCTGGGACTCGGCCTTCGATACCTTCTGGAACATATTTTCGGGTATCGCCCTGTTCAGATTGGAAATATCTGTCGTGAGCACCCATAGTCATCGCGCCGACGCTGCCCATACCACGGTAGACTTTGTAGGAGCGACCTTGGTAGAGAATAATCTCCCCTGGTGCCTCATCGGTGCCTGCCAAAACACTGCCAACCATAACGCAATCCGCCCCACCAGCAATCGCCTTCGCAATATCTCCGCTAAACTTAATTCCACCATCTGAGATTACTGGAATACCGGCTTTTTTACATACAGAAACAACTGATTGAACGGCCGTTAATTGTGGAACTCCAACACCCGAAACGATTCTTGTTGTGCATATTGAACCTGGTCCAATTCCAACTTTAATTGCATTCGCACCGGCTGAAATCAACGCTTCAGCGGCCGCACCAGTCGCGACATTACCTGCAATTATCTGAGCGTCTGGACCTACCAATTCTCGAATTTTTGCAACCGAATGAATCACTCCATGTGAATGTCCATGAGCCGTATCGACGACTACCACATCAGCACCCGCTTCAAACAATGCTAGCGCCCTTTCGACTCCAGCATCACCTGTGCCGGTCGCTGCAGCAACTCGAAGTCGACCGTGCTCATCTTTGCATGAATTTGGGTTATCACGACTTTGCTGAATATCTCGCACAGTCATCATCCCTGTGCATTTTCCATCTTTATCGACGACAAGCAACTTTTCGATTCGATGTTTGTGAAGCAATTTTTTCGCATCTTCGGGACCTACATGATGTTCGACAGTAACAAGATCAGTAGTCATCATTTCAGAAACCAACATATTGTCGTCATTGACGAAGCGAATATCGCGATTTGTGATGATTCCGACCAAATTATCATCGGCATCGACTACCGGTAACCCAGAAAATCCGTGTTCTGCCTTCAATCGACGCAACTCGCCAATGGAAGTTTCTGGGTTAACCATAATTGGATTTAGAACCAATCCAGATTCGAAGCGTTTTACCGAGTTTACTTTAGCAGCCTGTGCTTCGATGGCCATATTTCTGTGAATTACTCCAATCCCTCCAGCCTGTGCCATCGCTATAGCCATGCGAGATTCGGTAACAGTATCCATCGCAGCGGAGATGATTGGGATATTGAGTGAAATTGTTTGTGTCAGGTGAGTTTTCAAACTGACTTCAGCTGGAAGAACTGATGACTCGGCAGGTAGCAAAAGTACGTCATCGAAGGTCAGAGCCTCGGGTATGCTATCCTGTGCCATTAGGGATAGGCTATGCCTTACCTACTTGAATTATTTGATTAGAATAACACTTATTCACTTTCAAAACCTAGATGCAAAAAACTTCACTTCATCCGTTTACTTCAAGAACCATGCTTTGCCGCCGGCGACTTGGAGAATTACCATGTTTGGCTGTGTGATGATAGGTTGGCGGGAATGGGTCGGAACACCCGAACTCGATAGTCAACCGTTTAGGGCAAAAATCGATACTGGTGCATGGTCGAATACAATGCATGCAGTCGATATTGAGGTTGTCGAGTCGGATATCGAAACCCATGTTCGTTTCCGACTTGAAGAAGGCGGTGATTGGATTGAGCGGCCACTATTCGATTGGCGCCGTGTTCGCGATACTGGTGGCCACGATACGCTTCGTCCAGTGATTCGCACAAGCCTCGAAATTGCCGGTGGCGATTACGATATCGAATTGTGCCTACAAGATCGCTCGAGAATGCGCCACCGAATGATTATCGGTCGCAAATTCCTTCGCCTTGGATTCGTTATCAATCCGCAACGTCAATGTATACACAAGAAGGAATTGAGCACACCAAGAGTTACGATTAATCTCGATGTTGGATATTAGATTCACAAATCGACTCCTTCATCAAATATGGCCCGAGTCGGTAGTCGATGGAACAGCATGCAAATGTTAGAGATACAACGTTAGTGCCATCTCCATGGTGGCTCAAAGGAGCTGCGATTGTCGTCGCATTATTCTCGCTTCCACTCATCGCAAACATCATTTTTTCGATGGCAACACCATTTCTGCTAGATTTCATTCCCTCTTCGGAAGAAATATGTGGTGAGGATCCACAAACTACAGGTGAAGAACAAGAGACCTGGCAATCTTGTAAGGATGAAATGGATGTAATGATTGATTATTTTAACGAAATTGAAACTTCTGGCGTCATGAATGCCACTGGAATCTATTGCGCTATTTTGCTTCTAATTTCGATCCCAACAATAATCCTGCTTTGGACGG
>Ga0066855_10000277_pt1 | contig 10911 bp, 9 predicted proteins | sample ETNtaG_14_FD_65604 | JGI IMG/M metagenome (GOLD analysis project Ga0066855, IMG submission 65604) | Marine microbial and viral communities from oxygen minimum zone, Eastern Pacific Ocean - ETNP201406SV73 | ecosystem: Environmental > Aquatic > Marine > Oceanic | place: Pacific Ocean: Eastern...
CCTTTTTACAGAAATGTAAAAAGGCTTTTTTTTTGATCTTCGATAGGCTCCCATTCGACAGGTTTAGGGTGACAAAAACCAACAACTAACAACTAACAATCACCAACTGATCACCAAAAACCACACTAAATTTATATTTCTTAGCTAGACTCTGAAAAGGTGTGCTTTTTGAGATTAGAAATCCTAAGTATTCAGAGGAAAAAACATCGAAAATCATTATGTTTGTTTTTTGCTTAGAAAAACTTAACAACAAAACCCTCATGCAGAAGGTATTTTACATTTTAACTTTCTTTTTTACAATTATATTTGCCAACGCACAAACAGATTATGAATTGTTGGTTGAGTACGATGTGAACAATAATTTCTTCAGTAGCACATCTCTTGGTCACAATACTATTTTCGAAGGTTGTACCGATACGATTATCGTTACAATTTCTAAACCTAATGATTTACTGTCTATCCCTTTGGATATCCCTTATCAGCTGGCGGGAGATGCCGTATTAGGGCAATACCAAGATTATCAGATTTTCGCTACTTCGAATAATGGTATAATACCAATGCCTGTAGATAGTATCATATCAATACCAGCAAACAATCTATCGGTGGAGTTGAAAGTTTTGACTCGTTATGATGAGCATGATGAGGCAACAGAGAATATCCATTTAGAGTTACAAAGACTTCCACTTCAAGTGTCCATGTTATTAGGTATCGACATAATTCCTAATACTCTTATTTTACCTATTGTTGATCAGACTGAATTAAATTTAAATTTAACATCTGATTTTTCTGTTTATTGCGCCGGTGACGATGCAGTAATTGAAGCCCAACTTGTTGGTGGTGTAGGAGGATTGATGTCAGAATCATATTCGGTTGACCCTTATTATTATGAATGGTCACAAATTGGTACTGCAGCTATTCAAACTGAAAATCCTACGGAAACAACAGAATATTGTGTTGTAGCTACGGATATTTGTGGTTCACAAATTCTTAATAAATGTGTAACGGTTACAGTCCCTCAATATGATTCGCTGGAAGCAAATTTGGGAATAACATACATTTGTGCAGATGTTGAGGGAGAATTATGTGTAGACATTGACGGTGGTGCTGGAAATAATACTTTTGCATGGTCTAATGGCTCTACGGATGCTTGTATATTTGATTATCATGATGAATATACAGTGATAGTTACCGATGGATGTAATGAACAGGATCCTGCTGCCGGAGAGGTTTATCTGGATGAAGCTCCGGATCCATTTTTCGAATACTTGGTTATTCCTCACGAAAATTTAGGAATGGAGTTTAATAATTATACTCCTGCGATGTTGGGGTTGTCATACTATTGGGATTTTGGTGATGGATATTCTTATTTAAAGGATCCATTTCATGTTTTTAATGAAGCAGGTATACACGATGTTCGTTTAGAGGTTACAACTGCAATAGCCGGTTGTAAGAAAGAATATTCTGATTTTCTCACTGTAGACCCTCATTATTATTTCTACGTTCCCAATGCATTTACTCCAAATGACGATGATATAAATGATTATTTTAGACCTATGGTTACAGGAACACGTATGTACGAGTTGTTTGTATACGATAGCTTTGGTAAGTTGGTGTTTAATACGACTGATGTTTCAGCCGAATGGGATGGAACTTACAATGGGAAGCCCGCTGCTGAAGGAACTTATGTTTATAAAGCAGTTATGACTAAAGAGTTAGATGTTGTGATCTTTGAAGAACAAGGGATTGTAAATTTAATAAGATAAGTTTCAACCTTTTTACCTAACACCTAACCTAACAACCAACAACTAACAACCAATAATTAGTATCAGGTTTTCTGTTTTTTCTTTTTTGCAGCCGGGAAAAGGATGTTATTTAGTATAAGTCTATAGCCGGCAGAATTAGGATGGAGCTCTAATTCTGTTGGAGGATCACCAACACGATGCTGATAATCTTCAGGGTCGTGACCACCATAAAAAGTCCACATTCCTTTACCTAATTTACCGTGTATGTACTTCGCCTCATTAGCACTATTATTTTCGCCCATAATTAATACATCAGACTTTATTAAATCTTTATTGTAGGCTGTAGTTTGCCCCATAAAACCATTTATGATTTGGCTGTGGTTTTGACAAAGCATGGTGGGTACAGGATCCCATTTTGCAGAGAATTCAAATAGCGTAAAGAAATCTTGGTTTTTCGCAACTTTTCTTCCTCTGGTTACATCAATATTGGAAAATTCGTATGTATTTGGGTTGGTAATGATCTGAAAGTCTTTAAAAGCGATGCTTTTATTGTAGTCTAGTAATTGTTGGGCTGACGGATTCATTGGATCCCCATCAAACATGTATTCGCAAATATCTACCCCTTCTGCAGCTAAGGCAATGTCGTAGCTGTCGGTGGCTGAACACATGGCAAATAAGAAACCTCCACCGGCAAGGAATTCCTTAATTTTAAGGGCTACTTCAAGTTTTTGAGTTGATACTTTTGAATAGCCTAATTTACCCGCTTCAGATTCAAAGTTCCTTTTTTGTTCTATGTACCATGGGGCATTTTTAAATGAGGCGTAAAACTTACCGTATTGACCGGTGAAATCTTCATGGTGAAGATGCAACCAATCGTACATAGGAAGCATATCAGCTAATATTTCTTCGTCGTAGATTATATCGTAAGGTATTTCAGCGTAAGTTAAAACCATTGTTACGGCATCATCCCAGGGTAGATTTCCTTCCGGAGAGTAAACAGCAACCTTTGGAGCTTTTTCTAATTTTATAATGTCAGTATTGCTCTCAGGATTAGCTAACTCTATTTGTAATTGATGCTTGTAGGCGTTTGTAATAATTTCATAAGTAACACCTCTGACGATGCATTCTTTTTCAATTTGACGGTTATTTTCAATGAGAAAACTACCCCCTCTGTAATTGAGTAACCAATCAACGGTTAAATCATTTTCTAAAGTCCAGAAGGCAATTCCATAGGCTTTTAAGTGGTCTTTTTGAGTGTCCTCATCCATTGGGATAAGGAGGTATGAAGCCCTAAGTGAAAAGGAACATAAAATAAAAATGAAGAGAAGACTAGAAAGGCGAGTCATCATAAACATCTTCATTAGGATCGCCAAAAGCATCGTCGGCATTCATCTTAGAAGTAAATTCGGTTTCATATCCCCCATCAGTTTCTAAATTAGAGAACTGAGCTAAATGACCTGTAAATTTCAAGCGAATATTCTCTAACCCACCATTACGGTGTTTGGCAATTATGAATTCTGCTTGTCCTTCACATGGCGTCCCATCTTCATCATCCCACTCTGTGAGACCATAGTATTCCGGGCGGAAAATGAAACTTACGATATCTGCATCCTGTTCAATGGCACCCGATTCACGTAGGTCAGAAAGTAAAGGTCTTTTGCTACCTCCACGTGTTTCTACGGCACGACTTAACTGTGAAAGTGCGATAACAGGTACATTTAATTCTTTAGCGATACTTTTTAAAGATCTGGAAATTGTAGAAATTTCCTGTTCACGATTTCCTTTGCTATCTCCACCGGCAGTCATTAATTGCAGGTAGTCAATAATAATAACTTTTACATCGTGTTGAGCTACCAATCGGCGACATTTTGCTCTTAAGTCAAATACAGATAGAGCAGGTGTGTCATCAATAAATAAAGAGGCTTTTTCAAGGTTTTTGATCTTAGCATGTAGTTGCTGCCATTCATAATCTTCAAGTTTTCCCTTTCTAAGTTTTTCAGAAGATAACCCTGTTTCAGAGGAAATTAAACGAGTAATTAATTGTATAGATGACATTTCCAAAGAGAATACAGCTACAGCAGACTTTGAATCTACTGCAATATTACGAGCCATAGATAAAACAAAGGCCGTTTTCCCCATACCGGGTCGAGCCGCTAGAATAATTAGATCGGAAGGTTGCCAGCCCGAAGTTATTCTGTCGAGTCTGGTGAAACCTGAAGCGACTCCACTTAAACCTTCTTGTTTAGAAATATGCTCAATACGTTCAATGGCTTCTTTTACCAGAGATTGTGCTGAGTCGTAATTTTTCTTAATATTCCCATTCGCTATTTCGAATAGTTTTCCTTCAGCCTTATCGAGTAGCTCAAGAACATCGCTGCTTTCGTCATAAGCATCGTGAATAATTTCGCTCGAAACTCGTATTAGAGATCTTTGTATGTGTTTTTGAACAATGATACGAGAATGGTATTCTATATGTGCGGAAGAAGCAACTTTTTGAGTGAGGTTCGCAATTCCAAAATCTCCACCACACAATTCTAATTTTCCGTTTTTACGAAGCATTGTCGATACAGTAAGCATATCGATGGGTTGTGATTCGGTAAAAAGAGTTTTTATTGCCGAGTAAATTTCTCGATGTGCATCTTTATAGAAACATTCGGGTTCAAGAATGTCAATGACTTCGTTTAAAGCATTTTTGTCAATCATTAAGGCCCCTAAAACAGCTTCTTCGAGTTCTACTGCTTGTGGAGGAAGTTTACCTTGTTCCAATCCAATAATATTACCCTTTTTTTTGTAGGGATTACTTGAAGCGTTGGATCTAGCTTGTGCCATGATGACATTTTATTGTTAAAAAATTGGATATCAAATTTAACATCTTTTCGCATATGAAGATGAACTGTTCATAATTAATTTTGCTTTGTCGAGAGCTTCGTTAATGAAAGGTGTAGGAGGCAGCCTCAAGTGTAACGATAGCAAACCTTGGGTTTAAACCCAAGGTTTTTATTCGTTAACAACTCCCATTTCACAGAATTTATCGATTCGTTTTTCGATTCGTTTTTGTGAATTAAGCTTACTGAGTACTTTAATTTCTTTGGTTATTACTTTTCGTACACGATCAAAAACTTCTTCAGGATTGTAGTGAGCTCCCCCTTGAGGTTCTTTAATGATGCTGTCGATTAGCTTATTCGCTAACATATCTTCAGAAGTTAATTTTAGAGCTTCGGCAGCTTGTTGCTTGTAATCCCATGATCTCCATAAAATTGAAGAACAAGATTCTGGAGAGATGACCGAGTACCAGGTGTTTTCGAGCATGTATATTTTATCTCCAACACCAATACCTAAAGCTCCGCCGGAAGCACCTTCACCAATAATGATACAAATTACAGGAACTTTTAGCTGGCACATTTCAAGTAAGTTTCTTGCAATAGCCTCTCCTTGTCCACGTTCTTCAGCTTCCAATCCGGGGTAAGCACCCGGAGTATCGATGATGGTAATAATGGGTTTGTTGAATTTTTCAGCCATCTTCATCAAGCGTAAAGCTTTTCTATATCCTTCCGGATTGGCCATACCGAAATTTCGATATTGACGAAGTTTAGTATTCTTTCCTTTTTGTTGACCGATAAGCATCACAGGTTGTTTATCAATGATACCCCATCCACCTACCATAGCTTTGTCGTCTTTTACGGTTCTATCTCCGTGAAGTTCGATGAAGCTACCTTCAGTTAAAGCCTCTATGTAGTCAAGCGTGTAAGGTCTGTTTGGATGGCGCGAGATTTGTACCCGCTGCCATGCTGATAGGTTCTCGTAAATTTCTTTACGAAGCTTGGTCAGCTTATTTTCGATGTCTTTAACCGTTTTGGTAACATCAGCATCGGTATCTTCCCCAAGTTGAACAGCTTTTTTTAATTGTTCTTCAAGTTCAACGATGGGTTGTTCAAAATCTAATCTTTCCATAGTAATAAATTACGCCTGCAAATTACAATATTTCATTTTTTGAGCTACAAAAAAGGTTCACAATTCTTATTTTTGTTTCAAAGAACACCATTCAATGATATTATTCCCACCTGCTAAGCTCAATTTAGGATTGCAAATAATTGTAAAACGTGTCGATGGTTATCATAATTTACAGACTGTTTTTTATCAATTCCCACTTCATGATGTTCTTGAAGTTATCGAGGATAACTCTTTAGAATCAGGGGAGTGTGTTTTTAAATCTTCCGGTTTATCAATTCCGGATGGTGAAAATTTATGTGTTAAGGCATACAAGCTTTTACATAGTGCGTATTCTTTGCCCGGGGTGAGGATTCATTTACATAAGATTATTCCTATGGGAGCAGGTTTAGGTGGTGGTTCCTCAGATGCAGCTTATACCTTAAAGTTACTCAACAGCTTACTTGCTTTGCAAATATCTGTAGATAAATTAAAAGAATATGCATTGACCTTAGGTAGTGATTGCCCTTTGTTTGTCGATGAAGTACCCCAATATGCTGAAGGTAGAGGAGAATTGTTAAACAAGATAAATGTTGATTTAAAGGGGAAGTATTTGTTGCTTATTCATCCTAATATTCATATTTCTACTGTAGAGGCATTTGCCACTATTTCACCTAAAGAATCGAATTCTTGTAAGCGTATTGTAGAAAAAGATATCCATAGTTGGAAGACAGATTTGGTAAATGACTTTGAAAAATCGGTTTTCCCAAACCATCCTGAATTAGCAGATATTAAAGAAAAGCTTTATTCATTGGGTGCAGATTATGCAGCAATGAGTGGAAGTGGGTCTACGATGTTTGGAATTTTTTCAAACCCGATTTCACATGACGATTGGCCGGCTCATTATTTTGTTTGGCAATCTGTTCTTTAGCGCTCAGCTTTTTGGAATAAATAGTAGGCGAAAATTCCAAATAGAATATTTGGTAGCATAATCGCCAATAATGGGCTCAGGTCGCTATTTGTGGTAAAGGTGATGGATATTTTTTGAAAAAGTATAAATAGCGTGGTTAAACCAAAGCCATAAACGAGGTTTATACCAATTCCTCCTCTTTTTTTGTGAATGGCAACACTAAAGCCGATTAAGGTTAGGATGAATGTCGTAAAAGAAGTTGCGTAGCGTTGATACAGATCCAGTAAATAATAATGGATGTTTTCTGCACCTCTTATTTTCTCTTTTTTAACAAAAGAGTGTAGTTCCGGTAAGGTCATTAGATTGGCGCTGTTTTTTTGGTACACCAATTCATCGGGTTTAAATCCAAAATCTTTAAATGTACTTGAACCTCTTTCAACTTTTTCTCCAAAGGTTTCCAGTTCCCGGAAATTATAATTTTCAGCCAACCATTTCCCTTCTAATGTGTCCCAGGTGATAAAGTCTGATTTAAACTTCGAGGCCAATTTATCATCCTTAAAAATTTCGTAGCTAAAACGAAAGCCCTTTTGTTTTTTTGTATTGTAACTTTCCAGGTAGATGTAATGATCAGGGCTTATTTGCCGATGAATGTTTTTATAACGCTCATTTTTTTTAGAGCGAATGTATTCTTGTTCAAAGTCTAATCGCGATTGATTGGTTGTGGGAAGAACCCAGTTGTTTAAATAGAATGAAACACAAGCAATAATGGCGGCCCCTACAAAATAAGGTTTTAAAAGTCTTTTTAAGCTCAATCCACAGTTGAGCATCGCAATAATTTCGGTATTGTTAGCGAGTTTTGAAGTGCTGACAATAACTGCAATAAATGTGAATAGTGCACTAAATAAGAGCCCGTAGTGGATGATAAAATTCACGTAATAATCAGATATTATCGCATCCAGAGGAGCTTCTCGTCTGTAGAAGTCATCAATTTTTTCAGACACATCAAAAACTACGGATATCAATAGAATGAGTATCAGTGTAAAAGCAAAAGTTCCTAAGAACTGTTTTAATATGTATCTGTCTAGTTTTTTCAATTACAATCGAAGACTTAATTTTTTAACCATTTGTTCTTTCCAGTCGTAGAAAGTACCATCTAATATTCTTCTGCGAGCTTCATTCGTTAACCAAATATAAAAACCTAAGTTATGAATTGTTGCAATTTGTTTACCTAATAGTTCTTTTGAAATAAAAAGGTGACGTAAATAAGCTTTAGAATAGGTGCTATCGACAAAGGATTCTCCGTTAGAATCGATGGGAGAGAAGTCTTTTTCCCATTTCTTGTTTTTGATGTTGATGGTTCCTTCACTTGTGAAGAGCATTCCATTTCGAGCGTTACGTGTAGGCATAACACAATCGAACATGTCAATACCCAGAGCAATATTTTCGAGAATGTTTGCCGGCGTTCCTACACCCATTAAGTAACGGGGTTTATCTTTTGGAAGTACAGCAGTCACTACCTCTGTCATCGCGTACATTTCTTCTGCCGGTTCACCTACCGATAAACCGCCAATAGCGTTTCCTTCTCTTTCAAAAGAAGCGATGGCTTCTGCAGATTGTTTTCTTAAGTCTTTGTAAGTACTTCCTTGAACAATAGGGAAAAGGGTTTGACTGAATCCGTATTTATCAGGAGTACTATCAAAGTGTTCACAACACCTTTTTAACCATCTATGCGTCATTTTCATAGAACGTTTGGCATAGTGATAATCGCATGGATAAGGTGTGCATTCGTCGAAAGCCATGATGATATCGGCACCTATTGTTCTTTGCACATCCATGGCGTATTCCGGGCTAAAGAAGTGGTAAGAACCATCGATGTGAGATTTGAAACGCACACCTTCTTCGGTAATCTTTCTGCGTCCGGAAAGAGAATATACCTGAAAACCACCACTATCTGTTAAGATCGGTTTTTTCCAATTCATAAATTTATGTAGTCCACCTGCACCTTCTAAAACTTCCATTTTAGGACGCAAATACAAATGGTAGGTATTTCCTAAAATTATTTGTGCTTTAATGTCATTCTCCAATTCGTGTTGGTGTACACCTTTTACTGTTGCAGCAGTACCAACGGGCATAAATATGGGTGTTTGTATGGTTCCGTGATCCGTTTCTATCAGTCCTGCTCGGGCTTGCGATTGCGGATCAGTTTTCTCTAAGGTGAACTTCATTTATAGGAATTTTGGGCAAAGATAATTGAATTGTATGGTCTGTGCATCTAAAGCTCGTATTTATGGAGTGATTTGTGGATTAATAGTACTTTTGCCACTGAATCTTTGATTTGCCGAAATGAATGTCACATAGTACCTTTTTATGGGATTGTGTTCATACTTAATCATTTCATGTTATATTTATCCATACGTACAAAAAAAAGTCCACCATTGGGTTTAGAACAAAATAATAAAGAACGCGATTCTTTGCTTGTCAAGCAGGCTATAGCGGGGAGTCAGAAGGCTTACTCTGAGCTGATGTCTTTGTACTGGGATAGCATAGAGAAGATTTTTTCATTGAAACTTTTGAGTAAAGAAGATGTGGAGGATTTGGCGATTGCTACTTTTAGCAAGGCTTTCGATAAATTAGAGTCCTATAATAATTCATTTGCTTTTAGTACCTGGATTCAAACCATTGCCAATAATACTTTAATTGATTTCTTTCGTAAAAAAGATCAGAAAACCGTTTCTATTGATCAGGAAACAGAGAATGAGGAAAGTAAAGGGATAGATGTTGTGGATAGCAGTCTTGATCCGGAGGATAATTTGATTCGGAAACAAAAAAACAAACACATAGTTGGTATGGTTCAGCGTTTAAAGCCACACTATCGAGAGTTGATCATTTTGCGCTATTTGGATGAGATGTCTTATGCTGAGATTTCCGAAAAATTAGATATGCCACTAGGTTCGGTAAAGGCCAAGTTGTTTCGTGCGCGCGATCTTTTATTGCAAATATTGAAAACCAACGAAAATGAGTACTGATCTACAGATCATAGAAAAATACTTTCCAAATTTAACGGAGCACCAAAAAGAACAGTTTACGCAGTTAAAACCTCTTTATGAGGAGTGGAACGCGCAAATTAATGTAATCTCTCGTAAAGATATCGAAAGTCTGTATGAGCGACATGTTTTACACTCTTTGTCTCTGGCAAAATTCATCACATTTGAATCCGGCACAAAGCTGATGGACTTAGGATGTGGCGGTGGATTTCCGGGAATTCCATTAGCTATTCTTTTTCCGGAAGTGTCTTTTACGATGATCGATTCTATCGGGAAAAAGATTAAAGTTGTTCAGGAAATCGCTGATGCGATTGGTTTAAAGAATGTTCAAGCATACCATATGCGTGCTGAAAAGGTGAAGGGTAGTTTTGATTTTGTGATTACAAGGGCTGTAGCACCGATGATGGATCTGGTAAAGTGGACTCGAAAAAAATACATCAAGGAGCAAAGACATGCTATTGAAAATGGTGTCATTGCTTTGAAAGGTGGTGACCTTAGCCAGGAGTTAGCATCCTGGGGAAATAGAAAGACTACAGTAAACCTTTCAGATTATTATGAGGAAGCGTTTTTTGAAACCAAAAAGATTATTCACGTTCCGGTAAGGAATCGATAGGGTAACAATAAAATAAAAAGCCTGGGAATAAATTCCCAGGCTTTTTATTTCCGAGTTTTTTTATGCTTGAAACTGGAGTTCGCTCAACTTTTTGTAGGTACCATTTTCGAGTTGAGATAACTCTTCGTGGTTTCCGGATTCTACGATTTGTCCCTTTTCAAGAACAAATATCTTATCCGCATTTCGCACGGTCGCTAAGCGATGTGCAATGACTAGTGAAGTCCTTCCTTTCATTAACTTCTCTAATGCTTCCTGTACCAGGCTTTCAGATTCTGAGTCCAGGGCAGAGGTAGCCTCATCCAGAATTAAGATCTTAGGGTCTTTTAAGATAGCTCTGGCGATGGCAATTCTTTGTCTTTGTCCACCCGAAAGTTGAATACCACGATCTCCAACTAAAGTTTCGTAAGCTTCCGGGAATTCGGTAATGAACTGATGTGCATTGGCTTGTTCCGCTGCTTTCTGAATTTCTTCAGCACTCGAATCCGGTTTTCCGTAGGCTATATTTTCTTTAATACTTCCACCAAATAATAAAATGTCTTGAGGTACGATGGCAATTTGTTTTCTCAGATCAGTCAGAGGGAGTGCTGTAATTTCAGTTTGGTCGATTAACAGACTACCGGAATAGTTTTGGTAAAAACGCATCATTAATTGAGTGATGGTCGATTTACCTGCACC
>Ga0066855_10000278_pt1 | contig 10896 bp, 10 predicted proteins | sample ETNtaG_14_FD_65604 | JGI IMG/M metagenome (GOLD analysis project Ga0066855, IMG submission 65604) | Marine microbial and viral communities from oxygen minimum zone, Eastern Pacific Ocean - ETNP201406SV73 | ecosystem: Environmental > Aquatic > Marine > Oceanic | place: Pacific Ocean: Eastern...
ACACAATCAATGACTACTGTTTCAACTCTAGATACAGATGCAAGCGTTGATCAAGCCATTAGAATTATCAATGCAGGTGGGGAAATAGTCCGATTTACTGCTCCCAATATTAAAGAAGCTGAAAATCTAGAAAATATTAAGAGTATTTTAAGAAAGAAGGGATATAATACTCCCTTAGTTGCAGATATTCATTTTACACCCAATGCAGCAATTACTGCCGCAAAAATTGTCGAAAAAGTTAGAATTAATCCTGGTAATTATGTTGATCGAAAGAAGTTTGAGATAAAAGAATATGATGATAAAACATATAATAATGAATTGCTCAAGATTGAAGAACGTTTTGTTCCTTTGCTAGAAGTATGTAAAAAACACAATACTGCTATGAGGATAGGAACAAATCACGGTTCTTTATCAGATAGAATAATGAATCGATTTGGAGATACACCTCTTGGCATGGTTGAATCTGCATTAGAATTTCTAAGAATTTGTAATCAACATAATTTTGATCAAGTTGTTTTATCGATGAAATCAAGCAATCCATTGGTAATGGTGCATGCATATCGTTTATTGGTTCAAAAAATGGACGAAGAAAATATGCATTTTCCATTACATCTTGGTGTAACAGAAGCAGGAGATGGGATTGATGGTAGGATAAAATCATCTTTAGGAATTGGTTCATTGCTTTATGACGGTATTGGTGATACAATTCGCGTATCTCTGACCGAAGAACCAGAGTTTGAAATACCTACTGCCAAAAAGATTATTGACAAGATTAAAACATTGGAACATCATGTTCCATCTATTATGAGTGCACATAATGATTTAAGATTGTCAAGCTACCATAAAAGAATTACTTCAAAAGTACTCAATGTTGGTGGAGATAGTGTTCCAGTTGTAATATCAAATTCTGATATTTTATTTGAAGGGAATGGCCCTGATTATTTTTATAAAGAACACTTGATAAATCATAAAAATGAAAAATTTCCTTATTTTTCTTCACTTAAAGAATATCGCCAATCAGAACATAAATCTGATGTAATAAATTTTGTCTCTTTAAATAAAGAAACTATTACTAATTCTATTATTAGTTCTATGCCTACAAATGTTGTGTTTATCTTTGATTTTGATGACATAACTGATTTTAGATATATATTCAATTTCTTTGAGGAACAAGGTATTGCTAATCCCGTTTTATTTAAAAAGAGTTATGAAAAAAAAGATTTTGAAAGACTATGTATTGATGCATCAATAGATTTTGGTACGATGTTGTTAGAGGGGATGGGAAACGGTTTGTGGTTGCACTCTGATATTCACCAAGATAGAATTAATGAACTTAGTTTTTCTATTCTTCAAAATACAAGGACAAGAATTTTCAAAACAGACTATATTTCTTGTCCATCTTGTGGAAGAACAAAGTTTGATCTTCAGGGAACTACAGCATTAGTAAAAGAGCAAACAAATCACCTAAAACAGTTAAAAATAGCTGTAATGGGATGTATTGTAAATGGTCCTGGTGAAATGGCAGATGCTGATTATGGATATGTTGGGTCAGGTAAAGGAGTAATTTCTCTTTATAAAGGAAAGGATTTAATTAAAAGGAATATTTCAAGTAGAGATGCAGTTGATGAATTAATTAACTTAATTAAGGCAAATAATGATTGGATTGAGCCTTCAATTTAAATTTGTCATTGTCTTGACGAAGTAAACTTTTATTAGTAATCTACCCCCATGAATATAGAAATACCTTATTTAGAGTGGCTAGAGCCTGTTTTAACCGTTGTTATCGGTGTATGTATAGGTTTCTTCTTTAAAACCTATCTGTTTAGCAGATTAAAGAGTTTTTCTGATAAAACATCTTTTAAAGGAGATGATGTTGTCATAAACGCGTTTAATTCTATGATAGTATTTTGGTTTTTCTTAGCATCTTTATCAATTGCACTTAATAATGTTGAACTTGGAGATCCTTATAATGTTTACGCATCTAAATTAATATTTTCGTTTTTAGTTATTTCAATAAGTTTAACCGCTTCAAAAATAGTCTTAGGAATGTTGGATGTGTGGTCAAAAAATAATAGTTCACTTCCATCTACTGGTATTTTTAAAGGATTAATTAATGTTTCTATTTTTTCACTTGCATTCTTAGTTGTTCTTCAATCATTTGGTATCTCTATTACTCCTCTTCTAACTGCAATGGGAGTAGGTGGTTTAGCTGTATCTTTGGCGTTAAAAGATACTCTTGCAGATTTATTTGGTGGAATTAATATCCTTTTAAGTAAGACTATGAAAGAAGGAGATTATGTTGAGTTGAGTAATGGATATCAAGGGTATGTCAAAAACATTGGATGGAGATTTACCACTATACAAGAAAGAGCAAATAATGTAATATCAATTCCAAATTCTGTTCTTTCTGGATCTGTATCAAAAAATTATACTTCAATGGACGCAGCTTTTAGAGTTCCTATACAGGTAGGAGTTTCTTATGATAGCGATTTAGATCATGTAGAAAAAATAGCTCTTGAAGTAGCAGAAAATATTTACAATGAATTAGATTGTGTTAGTAAGGATTATAAGCCGGTAATTCGATTTAGAGAATTTGCTGCCTCAAGTATTAATTTCTTTATTTATTTTCAAGGAAAGAAATTTGGAGATCATAATGTTATTTTGAATGCATTTATTAAGAAGCTTCATAAGCGTTTCCAACAAGAGAATATTGAAATTCCATATCCAATTCGTACCGTTATTCACAAGAATGAAAATAAGAATTAAACCTTTTAACGATAAAGCAAAAGCTTTATATGAAAATCATTCACATTTCCACTCAGGTGATGCTGGATTAGACTTATTTGTGATAGATGATCAGGTTATCCCTGGAAATTCTACACAACCTATTCATTTACAAATTGCATGTGAAAATTTAGATAATAAAGCATATTATTTATTTCCTAGATCTAGTATATCAAAGACCCCTATTCGATTAGCTAATTCTATTGGATTAATTGATGCAGGTTATAGAGGGGAACTTGTAGGAATGGTTGATAATATATATCCTAAAGATTATGAAATTAAGCGAGGAGAAAGATACTTTCAATTGGTAGCTGTAGATAGTTCTCCGATAGAATTTGAGTTGGTAGATGAATTATCAAATAGTGATCGTGGAGAAGGCGGCTTTGGCAGTACAGGGAAATGATTCCAAATTTGTTTGGTATTGTTATTTATTAATATTAAAATTCCAAGCGCAAAACTAATAATGGAGGAAAAATGTCTTTAAATATAAAACCGTTAGATGACCGTGTTGTTGTAGAGCCATTGGCTGCAGATGAAAAAACTGCCAGTGGGATTATTCTACCTGATACAGCACAAGAAAAACCTCAACAAGGAACAGTTGTTGTTGTTGGTCCAGGTAAAGCATGCGATAAGGAAACTTGTACCTGTGTTACTCCAATGAGCGTTAAGAAAGGTGATAAAGTTCTATATGGAAAATATTCTGGTACTGAAATTGTTCATGAAGGCAAAGAATTGCTTATCATGAGAGAAACTGATATTTTAGCAGTACTTTAAGGAGGATTAAATGGCTAAAGAAATAGCATATGATATACAAGCACGTGCAACATTAAAAAAAGGTGTAGATAAATTAGCAAATGCTGTTAGGATTACTTTGGGACCTAAAGGCAGAAATGTTGTTATTGAGAAAAAATTTGGTTCACCTACTATCACCAAAGATGGTGTGACAGTTGCAAAAGAAATTGATTTAGAAGACCAACTCGAAAATGTTGGTGCACAAATGTTGAGGGAAGTTGCTTCAAAAACTTCTGATATAGCTGGAGATGGTACAACTACTGCTACAGTTTTGGCACAATCTATTATTTCTGAGGGATTAAAAAATGTTACAGCTGGTGCTAATCCGATGGAAATTAAAAAAGGCATTGATTTAGCAAAAAATAGTGTAATTGAATTTATCTCAAAGATTTCAAAAGATATTCCTGACTTAAATCAGATTGCACAAGTTGCTACTATTTCGGCTAATGATGATCAAGAAATTGGATCAAAAATTGCTGAAGCAATGGATAAAGTAGGAAAAGATGGAGTAATTACAGTTGAAGAATCTAAAACCGCTGAAACATACCTTGAATTTGTAGAAGGTATGCAATTTGATAGAGGGTATCTTTCTCCATATTTTGTGACTAATTCTGATTCAATGGAAGCCAATCTGGAAGATTCATATGTTTTAGTTCATGATAAAAAAATTAGTAATATGAAAGATTTATTACCACTACTTGAAAAAGTTGTTCAAGCCGGTAAACCTATTCTTATTATTGCAGAAGATATTGAAGGAGAAGCGCTTGCAACTTTAGTTGTAAATAAATTAAGAGGAACATTTAAAGTACTCGCAGTTAAAGCTCCTGGTTTTGGTGATAGAAGAAAAGCAATGCTTGAAGATATTGCTATTTTAACTGGTGCGACTGTTATATCTGAAGAACAAGGATATAAATTAGAAAATGCTACACTAGAATATCTAGGATCTTGTAAGAAGGTTGTTAGTGATAAAGATAATACAACTCTTGTGAATGGTAGTGGAGGCAAGAATGCCATTAAAGCTAGAGTTAATGAAATTAGAGTTCAGATTGAAAAGACAACTTCTGACTATGATAAAGAAAAACTACAAGAAAGACTTGCAAAATTATCTGGTGGTGTGGCCGTATTAAATGTTGGTGCAGCTACTGAAGTCGAAATGAAAGAAAAGAAAGCAAGGGTTGACGATGCATTACATGCTACTAGAGCCGCTGTTGAAGAAGGCATTGTTGCTGGAGGTGGAGTCGCTTTATTGAGAGCAAGTCTACAGCTTGATGATATAAAAGCAACTGCCAGCGAAAAGGTTGGAGTTGATATTATGAAACGTGCTTTAGAAGGTCCAATTAGACAGATTTGTGAAAATGCTGGACTTGAAGCATCCATTATAGTTCAAAAAGTTCTTGAAGGTAAAGATGATTTTGGATTTGATGCTAGAGATGAAAAATATGTTAATATGTTTAAAGCTGGAATTATTGATCCTGCAAAAGTTGCAAGAGTTGCGGTTGAAAATGCTGCATCAATTGCTGGATTACTTTTAACTACAGAGGTAGCAATTACTGAAAAACCTGAACCAGATACACCAATGCCTTCCGGCGGGGCGCCTGACATGGGTATGGGCGGCATGGGCGGCATGATGTAGTGAACGAAAAAGTTTATTTATCCATTGGATCTAATCTTGGTGATAAAGAATCAAACATTGCTTCTTCTATTGCGATGCTAAGTTCACATATAGAAAATAAAAATATAAGAACATCTTCCTTCTATACTTCAGATCCTCTTTATAACAAGGACCAACCTATTTTTATCAATATTATTGTGGAACTTGATACAACTTTTTCTCCATTCCAATTATTAGACAAAATTCATGATATAGAAAAGATATTAGGTAGAAAATTACCTAGAAAGAAAAATCAACCTAGAACTATTGATATTGATATAGTTTTATTTGGTAATTCTTTTATTGAGACAGAAGAACTTACAATTCCTCATCCGCATGCATTATTACGTAAATTTGTGTTGATTCCTTTGGCTGAATTAATTCCCAAAGAAATTTTTCCTAGTACGAACTATAAGATTGTTGATTTATTAAAGAATTGTCCTGATACTTCAAGAGTATCTAAACACTTAATCGAAAAGAACGCATGATAGAATCGTATATAGCAATTGAGGGTCCGATTGGAGTTGGAAAAACAAGTTTAGCAGAAATAATTGCCGACAAATTGAACACAAGAAAAGTCCTAGAAAATTTCAAAGATAATCCTTTTTTAGAAGGTTTTTACGATGATCCTGATGCAAATGCTTTTCAAACTCAAGTTTTTTTCTTATTACAAAGATATCAACAGCAACAAAAAAAGATTAGACAATTAAGTGCGTTTCAAAAAGGAGTTGTTACCGATTATATGTTTGAGAAAGATCGTTTATTTGCAAGTTTTACACTAAAGTCTCAAGCTGAAGATGAATTGTACGGTCATGTTGCAGATATTCTTGAAAAAGATATTATCAAACCTGATCTTGTTGTTTATCTGCAAGCTGATACATCTAGATTAATGAAGAATATAAAAAAACGCGGTAGAAAATTTGAAAAAGGTGTAACATTTGATTATATCGATTTAGTCAATCAAAAATATCAGGAATTTTTTGTTAATTATGAAGATACCCCTTTATTAATTATTAATACTAACAATATTGATTTTGTGGAGAATACGGAAGATTTGAAGGAATTATTAGATGTTATTCAAAAACCTATCCAGGGAACCAAATATTTTAATCCAGCTTAAATAGAAATGAAAACTCTTTTATTATTAACTTTTTTATTAATACTTGTTTACAGAAGATTTAAGTCTTATCTATCAGAATCTTCTGAAAATGATGTAGTATCGGATAAGAAAATAACTAAAATTAATTACGACAAAGTACGTGATGCAGATTTTGAGGATTTGGATGAACAATAAATATATCTTTATAACTTTATTAATGTTATCTACCATATTTTCCCAAGAGAAAAATCATAATCTTAATTTTTTGTTTGCGAATAATGCTTATGGTTTATCATATGAATACCAAAGATTTGTAAAACCAGATTTATCAATCGGTGCTGACCTTAGATTCTATGATATTCGTAATGATGAATATCCAGTATATGATCCCTTTTATAATCAGTATAATGTATCTGGCGAAAAAAACATTTTGATGTTTCCTATGTATATTAGGTTTAATTACTATCCGTTTAAAGATAAGATTGCAAATAATTTCCAACCATTTTTATTATTATCCTTTGGTCCATTTGTAGCAATTGATGGAGATGAAGATGCTGGTAGTTTTTCTGATAAGTGGTCTGGAGCACCTACACAAGTTAATCTTGGGGGTTCTATTGGTTTTGGAGTGAATCTCAAAACAGATAGATCTTCTGGGTTTTCATTTGGCATAGCTTATGATCATTTACAGGTAGATGAACCAATTCATGATCAAGAGGATTTCGGTGGAGTATTTCTTTATCTACAGTATAGACTTGGTCGTGAGTAATTTTTTCTTTATAAATAAAAAAAATATTCAAAGAAATAATTTTTGTTTAAATCGTGATGAATCGCATCATTTAATAAATGTTATGCGTTTAAGGGTTAATTCCAAGATTTGGCTTACCGATGGAGATGGAACATCATATCTTGGTTTTATTGATTCATTTGATAATCGAATTGTTTCAGGACAAATTTTGGAAAGTTATAAAAATAAAAATGAATTAGATCATTATATACATCTTGGTTTGCCTATTATAAAAAATTCTAGAATTAAGATTGCAGTAGAAAAATCTGTTGAATGTGGCGTAAAAGAAATTACACCATTATCCTTGGATAGATCAGTAAAGTCAAATCTCTCTATTAAAAGATTAAATTCCATCTGTCAATCTGCTGGTAAACAATCTATGAGAAGTGTTTTTCCAAAACTCAACCCCGTTTCTTCCTTTCCAGATTGGTATAATTCTGATGCTATTAATATTGTTTGTCTTATTGAATCTGATAGAAATTTAAGTGATTTTAAAAATGAGATTTTTAAAGCAAATAATAAAAAGAAAAAAATCTTTATTTTAGTAGGACCTGAAGGAGATTTTTCAGATGAAGAAAAAGAGTTTATTTATGATAAGAAATTTCTTAAAGTTAACCTTGGTAATACCATTTTAAGAACTGAGACAGCAATTATATCTATTTTATCAGTCTTGAATGAATTAATGACACGATATGAGTAAAACAATTTTTCAAAAAATTATTGATAAAGAAATTCCTTCTGAGATTGTTTATGAAGATGAGTTAGTAATTGCAATTAAAGATGTTAATCCCGTAGCACCAGTACACTTATTAATTATACCTAAAAAATGTATACCAACTTTAAATGATTTAACAAAGGAAGATGCTAATACTGTTGGTAAAATGATAGAGATTGCAAAAAATCTTGCAAAAGAATTTAATATTCATAAAACAGGTTATAGAACTGTCTTTAATTGTAATGATGATGGTGGTCAAACTGTTTATCATATACACCTTCACTTAATTGGAGGAAGAAAAATGAATTGGCCTCCAGGATAAATATTATGCATATTTCAAAATTAGAAGTCTTTGGTTTTAAATCTTTCGCAAAAAAGCAAACTATTGTTTTTAATGACGGTATTACTGGTATTGTTGGTCCAAATGGTTGTGGTAAGACAAATATTGTTGATGCAATACGGTGGGTTCTTGGTGAACAAAGAACATCTAGATTAAGAAGTTTTAAAATGGAGGATGTTATTTTCAATGGTACATCCAATGTCAAGCCTCTAGGTTTTTGTGAAGTTTATCTGACTGTTGAAAATGATAAAGGACTTCTTCCTTTAGAATATAATCAGGTGGAAGTCGGAAGAAAATTGTATCGTAGCGGAGAAAGTGAATATTTTATTAATAAGAATTCATGCAGGTTAAAAGATATATACAATCTTTTTGTTGATACAGGTATGAGTTCTGATGCTTATTCTGTAATAGAACTCAATATGATTGAACAGATTCTATCCAATAAGGACAATAGTAGAAGAACAATGTTTGAGGAGGCTGCAGGGGTAAATAAATATAAATCTCAAAGGCGTTCATCCTTGAAAAAATTTGAACTCAATAATAGAGACCTAGAAAGAATCGATGATATTATCATTGAAATAGAAATGCAGGTTAAAAATCTTCAATTGCAACTGAAAAGATTCAATAGACATGAGAAATTAAGTGAAAAATTACAAAAATTAGAAATAGAATTAGCTCAAGCAAAGATTGGTGATTTAGAAAAAGAGACCAAGCCATTAGAATCTTTTCTTAAAAAGAAGAATAAGTTATTAGATAAAAATTATTCAAAAGAGAAATCAGATGATTTGGATTTCTCTACCACTAAAGACAATTATTTACGTAAAAAAGAAAAATTAAATGAAACCAAGGAAAAAGTTGATCAATTAACTGAAAAACTCCTCAAAGATGTTCAGAAGAAAAACTCTGAATCTTCAAAAGGAATAGGTGTTCTTGAAGATGAACTTCAAAAGAAGATTAATCAAGTAAATCAATTTGACAAAGATTATATGAAAATTATATCGGAGTGTGATGATTGCGGGAAAATTATTATAGGTACCGATGAGAAGTATGAAAAATTGAAAAAAAGTATCGAAGACTATAAAAATAAAATTCAAGAATATAAAAGTAGCAAAGAATTCAATTTTACTAAATTGAATGATTCAATTAAAGATACTCAGCAAAAGATTGATATTGGAAAATCAGATATAAAAAGAAAAGAAACTAATGTTAATAATGCGTTTATAAAAATGGAATCAATTCGTGCAAAAATGGACTCCAAAAGATTCAAGAAAGATGACATAGCATACGATATAAAAAATGCAGAAATGAAAATTGCGGAATCGAAGATAAGAATAGATCAAATTAAAGAACAGATTACAGAGAAATTTGGAGAGAATATTATGCTCAAATCAGTTAAAAATTATAATCTATCTGATATATCATATAATGTAGAAAAGACAAAGAGAAGCATTGAAGCTATTGGTCCGATTAATTGGGCAGTATCTGATGAGTATAACGAACAAAATACCAGGTTACAATTATTAAAGTCTCAAAGAAATGATCTAGTGGAATCAGAAGAAAATTTGAAAGATGCAATTAAGAAAATTGATAATATAGCAAAAAAACAATTTTCCGATACCTTTAATAAAATTAAAAATAACTTTGAAGTAATGTTTGAGACATTTTTTGTGGGAGGAAAAGGAACAATTGCCTTGAGCGATGGTGATGATCCATTAAATTCTGAGCTAACAATTTTTGCACAGCCTCCAGGTAAAAAAAATAATTCATTAAGAATGCTATCTGCCGGAGAAAAGTCTTTAACAGCAATTGCGCTTCTTTTTGCGATATATCAATATAAACCAAGTCCTTTTTGTATTTTAGATGAGATAGATGCTCCTCTTGATGATATAAATATTAATAAGTTTACTAAGGTTATAAAGGACTATAGTAAGAATACTCAGTTTATAATGGTAACTCACAACAAATTAACGATGGAATCAACTGATTGTATTTATGGTGTTACTTCAGAAAGAAAAGGTATTTCGAAAGTAATTTCGATTGATTTTGCCAAAAAATAAATTATTTGGACTATTCAATCCTTTTCCACAAATTACGCCTGTTTTAATTGATTAAAAGAGAATGGAAAGATAATAAATATGGCAACTAAAATTAGATTTAAAAGAATTGGAAGAAAAAATAGACCTTTCTATAGGTTAGTCGTTATTGATTCTAGGAAAAGAAGAGATGGTGCACCTATTGAACAGTTAGGTTGGTATGACCCTATTAAGGCTGATAAAGAATCTAACTTCAGTTTTAATGAAGATAAAATAATTGATTGGCTAAAAGAAGGAGCACAAGTCTCAGATTCTGTTAATAAACTTATGAAGAGATCTGGTCTTGCTTATAAATGGCACTTAATTAAACAAGGACTTTCTGAAAGTGAAATAGAAAAAGCTCTTAAAAAATGGAAAGAAGAAAGAGACGAAGTTGTTAAAAATAGAAAAAAAGCTAGACTCGATAAAAAAATTAAGAAAAAAGAAGAAAAAGCTTCTAAAAAACTTGTAGAAGAAGCTCCAGCCGAAGAAGTGGTAGCAGAAGAAGCTCCAGCAGAAGAACCGGCAGCAGAAGAAGCTCCAGTTGAAGAAGCTCCAGCCGAAGAAGTGGTAGAAGAACCGGCAGCAGAAGAACCGGCAGCAGAAGAAGCTCCAGTTGAAGAAGCTCCAGCCGAAGAAGTGGTAGCAGAAGAAGCTCC
>Ga0066855_10000280_pt1 | contig 10884 bp, 9 predicted proteins | sample ETNtaG_14_FD_65604 | JGI IMG/M metagenome (GOLD analysis project Ga0066855, IMG submission 65604) | Marine microbial and viral communities from oxygen minimum zone, Eastern Pacific Ocean - ETNP201406SV73 | ecosystem: Environmental > Aquatic > Marine > Oceanic | place: Pacific Ocean: Eastern...
CCCGTTTTTATCGGTAACATTAACGAAACCTCCATCACAAATAGGTGTTTTATCCTGTGTAATCTGGTAGCCTTTTGGTAAATCAGCGTAGAAGTAATTCTTTCTGGCATACTCGTTTCGCTCTCTGATAGTGCAATTTAATGCAATACCTAAACGCACGGCATACTCTATTACTTTGCTGTTTGCAACGGGAAGTGTTCCCGGGTGACCGAGAGAAACAGGGCTGATATGTGTATTAGGAGCTGCCCCGTATTTTGTGGAATCGGAACAGTATGTTTTACTCAGGGTGTTAAGCTGTACATGAATTTCCAGCCCAATAACCGTTTCGTACTTGTTGTAATCAATCGACATAAACCTTAAAAATTTAGCCGCAAAGATACAAAAAGGGAATAAGGATACAGATTCTTGTTGTATGATTTGTCAGGGGGCATGTTACGCAGTAACAGAGAGGTCTTGTTAATTAATAATCACTAATTCTATCTGCTCCTAATACCTAATACTTAGCACCTAATTGGTGTAGAAATTCTTCTTGCTTTTCAGAGCCCATAATTTTTATTCCCATTTCAAGGCGAAAAAGATTTGTTTCAGTCAAAGAGCTAAGTTCGCTTTCGCGCAACCTCATCCAATCTTTTTCCGTGGTAATTACACCTTCAAAGCTTTTACTTTTTTCAGCGATCAGCTGAATTTCTTTTTTGTTAAAATTGTGATGATCCTTAAAAGTCATCGCTTCAAATGGAAGGCCTATTTCTTTTAGGTAATTATGAATTGGGTTGGGATTTGCGATTCCAGTAATTAAGAGATAGGGCTTGTTGGTTTTTAATTCTATTTTTTCATCCGTACTATTCAGGAAACCTTTGTATTCGATTTGAGAAAAGAAAATTTTTGCGCAACCATAATTGGTAATTTTATTTTTAAAATCATTTTGTACTTCAACTGGTAAATGCTTTGGGCATTTTGTTACAATGATAATGTCTGCACGATCAGCTCCTTTCCGGGGCTCTCGCAGGGTGCCCGCAGGGACTGTAAAATCCGTGTAAAAGGGTTTGCTGTATTCCGTTAAAAGGATGTTTAGATCTCTTTGAACATATTGATGTTGAAAGCCATCATCTAAAATAACAACATCGGTTTTTTCCTTATGTTGCTCGAGATATTTCAGGGCTTTCGTTCGATCACCTTCCACGATCATTTTAAAATCTTTTCCTTCAAACCTTTTTAGTAGCTCCATAGGTTCGTCACCCAGATCATTGCTTGTGTGAAGTTGCGTGTTGCCTTCAATAAGCTTTTTACTCTTTCTACCATATCCTCTACTGATAACCGCTTTATTCAGGCCATTCAGATTTTCTAATACAAATGCAACGTGAGGTGTTTTTCCGGTTCCCCCCATGCTTAAATTCCCAATACTTACAACAGGAATACTCGATTTGTATCGTTTTAACAAACCCCATTTAAAGGCTGCATTTCTAAAGGAAGTAATGATGTAATAAATCAATGCCAAAGGGCTTAATATGATTTTAAACAAGTTCATTTTCCGAAAATACACAATCTCTTGATGATTGCTATTGAAAAAAAACCATTATTTTGCTTAAAATTTTTCATATGAAACTTCGTGAACTTTGTACTAAATTAGAAGAATGGGCCCCTTTGGCTTACCAGGAGTCTTACGACAACAGTGGCTTGATTACAGGAGATCCTGAGCAAGAATTAAAAGGAGTTTTGGTGAGCTTAGATTGTCTTGAAAACGTCGTTGAAGAAGCCATAAAACGCAATTGTAATGTTATTGTTTCTCATCACCCTATTGTATTTAAAGGTTTAAAAAGTTTAACCGGTAAAAATTATGTAGAGCGTACCGTATTAAAGGCGATTAAAAATGACATTGCCTTGTATGCCATTCATACCAATTTGGATAATATTCATACAGGAGTGAGCAAAATGATGGCTGATCGATTAGGATTGCAAAACACAAAAGTGCTTGCTCCAAAAAATGGCTTGTTAAAAATGCTGGTAACCTACGTACCTGAAAATAGTGCAGAGAAGGTACGTTCGGCACTATTTGCTGCGGGAGCAGGTTCATTGGGAGCGTACAGTGAATGTAATTTTTCTGTTGAGGGAACAGGTACATTTAAAGGCTCTGAACTTTCGAATCCTACGATTGGAGTAAGAGGTGTTCGGGAACAAGTTTCAGAAGAACGTATTGAGTTGGTATTTCCGTCTTACATTGAGTCACGAGTAATCTCGACCTTGAAAAACACACACCCTTATGAAGAAGTTGCATACAGTATTGTTTCAATTGATAATGCAAATCAATTTGTAGGTTCGGGGATGATTGGAGAACTTCCCGAGCCGCTAAATGAGATGGAATTTCTAAAAAACTTAAAAGAAAAGCTTAAAACAGACTGTATTCGTCACACTTCATTGTTAAATAATAAAATAAAAAAAGTAGCTTTATGTGGAGGTGCAGGAAGCTCTCTGTTAAACGCCGCAAAGCAGTCCGATGCTGATGTTTTTATTACCGGAGATTTTAAATATCACGAGTTTTTTGATGCGGAAAATTCCATCTTAATAGCTGATATTGGGCATTATGAAAGTGAGCAATACACTATGGACCTGATTGCTGATTTTCTTCGCAAAAATTTTCCTAAATTTGCAGTTCATTTGTCGAAGGTAAATACCAATCCAATCAATTATTTGTAAGAGATGGCAAAAGCAAAACAAGCTACAGTTGAAGAAAAGCTAATCGCTTTGTACAAACTTCAATCCATAGACACGGAAATCGATAAGATTAAGATTTTACGTGGAGAATTACCTTTAGAGGTGCAAGATTTAGAAGACGAAATTGCAGGTTTGCAAACACGTGTTTCTAATATCAATGAAGAGATTTCTAATTTTGATACCTCTATTAAAGAGAAGGAATCTATGATGAAAGATTCTAAAGCTTTAATTAAGAAGTATGACGATCAATTAAAGAACATTCGTAACAACAGAGAGTTTGATTCTTTGAATAAAGAAATTGAATTTCAAAATCTTGAAATTGAATTAGCTGAAAAGAGAGTTAAAGAAGCTAAGTCTTCTATTGTTGGGAAAATGGATGTGATTTCCGGTGCAAAAATGCGCCTGGATGATCGTGAGAATGATCTAAAGACGAAAAATTCTGAACTAGAGAGTATCATTGCTGAAACTCAAAAGGATGAACAGAAATTGGCTAAAGAATCTTCAACTGCTGAAAAAGTAATAGATGAACGATTGCTAAATGCCTACAAGCGTTTAAGAGGCAGTGTAAGAAATGGTCTTGCGGTAGTTCCGGTTCTCAGAGATGCTTGTGGAGGTTGTTTTAACACCGTTCCACCACAAAGGCAAATGGATATTGCGGCTCGTAAAAAAGTGATCGTTTGTGAATACTGCGGTCGTGTATTAGTAGATAAAGTAATGGCTGGCGTAGAGTAGTCATTTCAACCATAAAACAAAAAAAGGCTTCCAAACGGAAGCCTTTTTTTGTTTCACCCCTCGGGGTTCACCACCAACCAATAACTACCAACCACCAACCAACCAACATTAGAATTTAAATCCTGCAGACATTAATAATTGACTTTTTTCCGTATTGATACTTGCCGCAGGAGCTCCGTCGTAAATAAACAAATCTTCTTTGCTTACAGAATTAACAAGGGTTAGGTCAAAAAAGTATTGATTGATTTTTAAGCCCATTCCCATGGTTAAGTATTCTTTGCTTGCATCGTTGTAGTCGTTAGCAAAAGGACTTCCGTAATAGGCATAACCTCCTCTTAAACTTAGTTGAGGATGAATTCTTAGTTCTCCGCCTATTTTAAGGTTGGAAGCACTTCTGTAGTAGTCTTTTATGTTCTTGTTGGCCTCGCTGAAATCAGTGAATTCTGAAGCAAGATTTGCTGTGGAGTAATTCAGATATTCGTGATCTACACTAACAATTGCTTTTTTATTGATGATAAACGATAAGCTGTTGATTATTTTAAAAGGCGTATTCAATTCATAATCAAAACTGCCTAAGTAAGATTCCGAATTAATAAGCTCAGCTTCATCGATAAAATCAGTACTCATACTTGCCCAATACTCCTCGTTTAATTCATAATACGTAGGCGTGTGTAATGCAAACCCATAGCGGATATTATCATCTAATTTGTAGATAAGACCCAATTTAAGATTGATTCCCGAGCCTATGACCTGTAGATTGGTGTTGTATTTAAAAGAGTTTAACAAAATAGTATCCTGAGAGCTCCCACTGAAATTACTTTCTGAGATCGTGTTGACTTCTTTGTATGCTATGCTCGGAAATCCAATGGTAGCACCTAAGAATAATTTATCTTGATAAGCCGTTCCAAAGCTGATGTAAAACTCATTTTTACTACCGGATCTTTGAGAGCTAAACGATTGTTTTTTGTCCATTCGCCCATTTACAGGAGAATAATAACTCGAAACGTCACCGATAGTGTCTATCAGGTAGGTGTAAAAGGCTAAATATTCACTGAAGCTGTCCAGTTCGTCATAAGCAGTACCTTGTGCATTATTTAATAAAAAATCACTAAAGGAGTGTTCATTTTGTTCAGCACTCACATAAATATTCCGGTTGTAATCGTCGAGTTTGTTGTAACCGATACCAAAATTGAAACGATTCCAATCGCCAAATTGTTCAGGATCAAAAACGTTCGCACTTATGTAGTTTAAGTTAGGTATTGACAGGACACTTTTTTTATCGAAAGCATCTGAAGAATGATAAGAGGATTGGTTTTCAATATCGATAAAGTTTAAACTTCCTGAAAATTCATTCGACGTGTGAGTGACTATGCCCGCTGGGTTATGATTTGTAGATGTGGCATTTGCTCCTAAAGAGCCAAAAGCGCCCCCCATGGCAACATAACGAGCCGAACCCCAAAGTGATTCCTGAGAATAACGCAGCGCGTCAACATGATTTTGTGCTTGTATTGAAAACCCTAAAAACAGGGCTGTAACCAGACTAATATTACGTAACATAAGGTTTTGGTTTATCTTCTTGGTTGTCTCGGAGTTGTAGATGTTCGATTTGTTCTTGTGCTACCTGTGTTAGAGCTTCTTGAAGGTCTGTCGTACTTGTCCGAACTTTTCTTCGGGCTTGTTGTTTTAACGGGTTTTGAATATTCAACTCCCGATCGGGGATTTCTTGGAGCCGTGTATTGTTTTTTATTCTCCTTTCCTTTTAGATCCTTAAAAGCGTTTTTAATAATCGTATTTCTAATTACTCTGTTTGTCGTTTTAGGAAGATGTTTATCAGGTCTGTTATTTACAGAGCCGGATAAATTCCTAAGAGTATTACGACTTATTCTGTTTGTATTTTCAGAAAGACGATTAGCAGACTTGTTATTTACAGAACCAGATACATTTCCAGAAGCATTCCGACTTACTCTGTTTGTATTTTCAGAACGACGCTTAGCAGATCTGTTATTTACAGAACTTGATACATTTGATCCGACACTATTTCTGGGACCATAATACGTTGTTTCGGAAGAAGTATGGCCGGTAACATAGTAATATGGTGTGTATCCGTAGCCATACCCATACCCGTATGGGTTGTGCGAAGCATAATGGTTCTGATGCCAAGGTGAATGCCAGGAGCTGTACCAACTATGTCCATAATAAGGAGAGTGCCCGTAGTACGGCGAACCCCATCCGTTATGGTAAAATGGGTCGTATGCATAAGTGGTACATCCAAATCCATTGTAAATGTATGGGTCGTGGAAATAGCCGTAATCGAAACTTAGTGACGAACCGTAATAATTTCTATGGAACCGATTAATTCGCATAGAATAGGACATCCTGTTTTCGTAAGATTCGTCCAAGTCATCCGTTTCATCGTAATAATAGTTGTTTTCAATAATTTCTATGTAAGCAATATCTTTTTCGCCAGCGTCATAATAAATGTCATCTGCATACCATTTTTGGGTGTCTTGAGCATTCAAAGTTGAATAGCAAAATAGAATACATAGTCCGGTAGTTTTTAAGATCGTTTTCATAATTCAGTCCTCCTACAATTAATTAGACACATGATTAATCGGATTTATTCCGATAGGGGATTTATTGTAAACCTTTATTTCTTAGCTTTGCGAGGCTTATTTAATAGCTAAATTAGCAAAAATTGTTCCAATTTTTTAGATACAAATGGGAAAAAGGCTTACAAGTAGAACGGAAGATTACTCAAAATGGTACAACGAATTGGTTGTGATGGCCGATTTGGCTGAAAACTCAGGCGTTCGTGGCTGTATGGTTATTAAACCTTACGGTTATGCGATATGGGAAAAAATGCAGGCTGAACTCGATAAGAAGTTCAAGGAAACAGGGCATGTAAATGCTTATTTCCCCTTGCTTATCCCGAAGTCATATTTCAGTAAAGAAGCTTCACATGTTGATGGTTTTGCGAAAGAATGTGCCGTAGTAACACACTATCGTTTAAAGAATGATCCTGATGGAAAGGGAATTGTTGTAGATGAAGATGCCAAATTGGATGAGGAATTGATCGTAAGACCAACTTCTGAAACGATTATTTGGGATACCTACAGAAAGTGGGTCCAATCATACAGAGATCTGCCTCTTTTGGTAAACCAATGGGCAAATGTTGTTCGTTGGGAAATGCGTACGCGTTTATTTTTAAGAACAGCGGAATTTTTATGGCAGGAAGGACATACGGCTCATGCCACGAAACAAGAGGCTTTACAAGAAGCTGAACTAATGTGTAATGTGTATGCCGATTTTGTTCAGGACTTTATGGCTATTCCAGTCATAAAAGGAGTGAAATCTGAGTCGGAGCGTTTTGCAGGCGCCTTAGAAACCTATTGTATTGAAGCATTAATGCAAGATGGTAAAGCCTTACAGGCGGGTACATCTCATTTCTTAGGTCAAAATTTCGCCAAAGCGTTTGATGTGAAATTTCAATCGAAAGAAGGTGCTTTAGAGCATGTTTGGGCTACCTCCTGGGGTGTTTCAACACGTTTGATGGGTGCTTTAGTGATGACGCATTCTGATGATCATGGTTTGGTTTTACCTCCAAACTTAGCTCCCTGGCAGGTTGTTATTGTACCTATTCATCGTACCGATGAGCAATTAGAACAAATTAACGAAAAGGCTGAAGGGATTATGAAAGCTCTCAGGGCTAAAGGTGTGACCGTGAAATACGACAATCGTACAAGTCATAAGCCGGGTTGGAAATTTAACGAATATGAGCTGAAAGGTGTTCCTGTGCGTATTGCTATCGGACCTAAAGATTTGGAAAAAGGAACGGTAGAAGTAGCCCGGAGGGATATTTTAGAAAAGCAGTTTATGGCCATGGAAGAAGTAGGGAATGCGGTTCCGGCTTTATTGAATGAAATCCAGGAGCATTTGTTTAACAAGGCACTTGCCTTTAGAGAAGATCATATTACTGAGGTAGATGATTTTGAGACTTTTAAAGAGTTGCTTGAAACAAAAACAGGCTTCTTGTCTTGTCATTGGGATGGTACAGCAGAGACGGAAGATAAAATTAAAGACCTCACTAAGGCTACAATCCGTTGTATTCCTTTGGATGCAAAAGAGGAAGAAGGGACGTGTATTCTTACGGGAACTCCTTCCAAAAGAAGGGTTTTGTTCGCTAAGGCATACTAAGAGCACAATTTTTATTCACACTCTGAAACTTTCTAATAAACCTAACACAACCAACAGGCACGACCAAATCAGAAAATCTCGATTATTTTTAATGTCGTTTGCAAGTATTATGTAAGCGGAAACTTTCCGTAATTCATAAAATTTCTGTTGTTTTATACGACAGTTCAAATTTCTTTCATTTGCATTTCATTTTGCTTTCTATCAAAATTGCTTAGGATTACTTCGTATTGATAAGGTGCTGCAGCTGCTAAACTTTCAGTAAGTTTTCTTACTTCATCTAACTGGTCAAGATTAATTTTTTTGTCTAAGGTTTTTTTGTATTCTCTTCTCAGAACTTCAATGAGCCATCTTTTCTCTTCTGTATCAAAATTAATCATTGCCAATAATTCTCTTTCCCCACTTATCCAACCACGTAAATAATATGTCATTTCCTTAACTTTCATCCACGACTCACCTCTCAGGTCTTTCGCCGCAAGAATCATCGTGGTAAACTTTTTTGCTCTGTCTAAGTCGTCAACACGAACTTCCCTAGATAGAAAAGTTTTGTCAAATCTTTCTATCAATTCAATAGTCCAAGCCTCATGTTCCGGATCAAAATAGATTATTCCTAACAGATAATCATCATCTCTTCTTAAAAGATATTTGTTCTTAAGGTTTCGTTCCCAACTCATTATTTCTCATATTTTTGGCATTAAACATTATTTTATTTGCACTACGCAACACAAAGGTAACAAACAATCTATGAAAATAGCAAATTATTTGTATGTAAATATTATTACCCAATAAAATTTGTGGGTAAATTCAATGCTATCATCACCAATAGCATAGCGACACCCACTAATTTGTAAATCCTTATGAAATAAGCGCCTTAATTTTAAGAAAACCTAAACAGAAATCAAATTATGAATTTATTTAAAGATATAAGCCTCTAATGTTTTAAGGTTTTGGATAGGGGTAGGTTAATTAAGGGGTTGAAATTCAAGCCTTTATTTCCGCTTTAAAACAGGAGTTAAAAAATTAGAACATTTTTATTATGATAGATTTTTGTGATTCTACAATTTTGTTACATTTGCACTCGCTAAAGCAAAAGCTTTGCTATGGTCCGTTCGTCTAGGGGTTAGGACTCATGGTTTTCATCCATGCAACAGGGGTTCGATTCCCCTACGGACTACAAAAGAAACGTTCTTTTATTATGAATTCTTTGTGGGTTAAAAATTTCTGGTTAAATTTGCAGCCCTTAACAAGGATCGAGGTCCGTTCGTCTAGGGGTTAGGACTCATGGTTTTCATCCATGCAACAGGGGTTCGAATCCCCTACGGACTACTAAAAAAAAATTGTAACAGCTAAGAACAAGATTATGGCTAATCATAAATCAACATTAAGAAGAATTCGCTCTGATAAGCCGAAGGCTCTTAACAATAAGTACTACCACAAAACAATGCGTAACTCATTAAGAGATGTACGTGCTGAAGAAGATAAAGCTGCAGCTGTAGCTGCAATGCCTGAATTGGTTGCTCAAATCGATAAATTGGCGAAACGTGGTACAATCCATAAAAATAAAGCGGCTAATTTAAAATCTAAATTAGCTAAGAAAATTGCTGCTCTGTAAAACGTAGTAAATTTTACTTATCATATTTTAAGCCTTCTCTTTACGGGAAGGCTTTTTTTGTACATTTACTTTGTAATAATTAAATAATCAAATATGTACAAGTGTTCAATAAAAGAATGGTTGGTAAATGATCGACCACGCGAAAAATTTATTCAAAAAGGTTGTGAATATTTGAGTGATACTGAATTATTAGCCATCCTTATCCGTTCCGGAACTCAAGATAGGTCAGCTTTAGTTGTGGCTCAGGAAGTGTTGCGTTTGGCTGACGATAATTTATCTTTACTTGCTAAACTTAAAATAAAAGATCTGCTCACCATTAAAGGAATTGGCAATACAAAAGCAATCACTTTAATGACTGCTTTAGAGTTGGGAAGACGACGGAGGGTTAGTGAGGCAGTTGATCGATCTGAAATAGCATCGAGTCATGATGCTTTTGATCTAATGAAACCCCTGATGGAAGATCTGGAAACAGAACAGTTTTGGGTTCTTTATTTGAATAATGCGAACAAAGTGTTGTCTAAGCAAAAAATTAGCGACGGAGGAATGACGGCAACAGTAGTTGATGTGCGCTTAATCTTAAAACATGCACTGGGATTGAATGCTACAGCCTTAATACTTTGCCATAATCATCCTTCGGGAACTTTGGTGCCAAGCAAAGCAGATGCTGTCATAACAAATAAAATAAAGAGAGCTGCTCAGTGTATGGATATTCAGGTTTTAGATCATCTTATTATTACCGATCAGTCTTATTTTAGTTTTGCCGACCAGGGAAGGATCTGATGCTTTTCGTTACATTTGTGCAAAAGCAGGGTTAAATGTTAAAAATACTCACGCTCGTCGGAGCGCGTCCACAATTTATTAAAGCGGCAGCCATAAGTCGGGCAATCAAAAATTCTTTTTCAGATAAAATTGAAGAAGTGATTGTACATAGTGGACAACATTATGATGCGAACATGTCTTCTGTTTTTTTTGAAGAATTGGGTTTGCCTGTGCCAAATCATATTTTCAAACTTCAGGCACAAGGACATTCAGGGCAAACTGCCGAGATATTAAATCAACTCGAAAAAGTTCTGTTAAACGAAAAGCCAAATGCACTTTTAGTGTACGGTGATACAAATACCACTCTGGCCGGAGCATTGGCAGCATCTAAAAATCATATTCCGTTAATACATATTGAAGCAGGTTTGCGGTCATTTAATAAGACAATGCCCGAAGAAATCAATAGGATCCTTACGGATCATTGTTCGTCCTTATTGTTCTGTCCTACAAAAACGGCTGTACATAATTTGAAAGTTGAAGGCATAGATCACAGCGCTGAAAAATGTAGTGCAAATACGCCAAAAGTTTATTCTTGTGGAGATATTATGTACGATAATTCACTTTACTTTTCTAAATATGTCAAAGCGGATATTTTGAATAAAAATAGTTTAGAGAATTACTTGCTTTTTACCATGCACAGGCCATCAAATACAGATGAGCCTCATAGATTAAAAAGCATTTGTCGGATGTTGATGTGCTTAGCCGATAAGCATCAGAAAACAATTGCCTTCCCAGTACATCCACGCACTAAAAAGGCTTTACTAACGCATTTGAATGTTAAAGAATTGGATGCTTTTATGCATCATAGATTTGTGAGAGTA
>Ga0066855_10000281_pt1 | contig 10864 bp, 10 predicted proteins | sample ETNtaG_14_FD_65604 | JGI IMG/M metagenome (GOLD analysis project Ga0066855, IMG submission 65604) | Marine microbial and viral communities from oxygen minimum zone, Eastern Pacific Ocean - ETNP201406SV73 | ecosystem: Environmental > Aquatic > Marine > Oceanic | place: Pacific Ocean: Eastern...
CTGACATCGCTGCTGGCGCTGAAGATATGGATGCCACATTAGAAGACACGGCGTTGGGTCGAGAGTACAAGAAGGCGCCGTTCGCAGTGTTTCGTGTCATATTTGCGGCTGGTGCGGTGCTGGTCGCCGTTGCCGAACTCGCCGCTCTTTATCGTTAGCCCATCGACGTAGGGAGGCAGCGCGGCGCAAATGCAACAGAGTGTTGCTCGGTTTCTAAACAAGTGTCGATGACAACAACCTCGGCTGACTAGCCTTGATACGGGGATAGAGCGTAGGGACTCAAAGGGGAACACAATGAGTGGCGTCCACATCACTCCAATGACAGGTAAGGCCTTCGGGGCTACGGCCACCGACATCGATCTGAAAAACCTGAGCAACATCGAATTCGGCGCTCTTGCTGAAGCACTCTTAGAGCACGGTTTTCTGCTCTTCCCTGAGCAACATCTCACTGAAGCGGACAGCATTGCGTTTGGGGAACGCTTCGGTGAATTGGAATTTGGTGGGTTGCCGATGGCGAACCAAAAAAAGCATAAAGATGGAACATTCGGAGAGATCTACGACTTGCAGTCCCAGTTGATGCGCACCAATGTCGGAAACGAAACCTGGCACACCGATTCGACCTACAAACCAATATCCAGCAAAGTGGCAATGCTGTCAGGGGTGGTAATCCCCGACGAAGGTGGCCAAACCGAATTGGCTGATTTACGCGCTGGGTACGAAGAACTTGACCAAAACATAAAGGAACTCATAGCTGGGCTGAGCGCATTTCATTCAACGAACTATTCACAAGCCAATGATTTAGGAGATTTCCCCGATGCCAACGGGGAAGGTGCATACGGCACCGTTTACCACGGCGAGGCCTATCTTCGACCTCTAGTGAAGATGCACCCCGAAACAGGTCGCCCGAACCTTTTTGTGGGTCGCCACGCATTCGGAATTCCTGGACTCGAGCGAGATGAAAGTCGATCCCTAATAGAGTCGCTTATCGAGCACGTTGTGAGCGATGAGTCGCGCGTTTACAGCCACAACTGGACTGTTGGCGACACGTTGCTCTGGGATAACCGACGGGTTCTGCATCGCGCCCGCCCCTATGACTATGAAAAACCCAGATATCTGATCGGGACACGAGTCGCCGGCGACCCTGCCAGTGAGTTGGCGTACTACCCCGAAGATCCCGAAGCTCAAGCCGGAAGAGAAGCGTTAACAGCAGAGCTTCAACATTTGCGACAAACGTCGAAGAACACAATGTATGGAGCCACAACCGCCACGTTCTAGGGCCGATCGATAAAAAATCGATTGAGCCGGACAAAAGAATGCGATGTACAGCGGTTCACTTCTCTCAACGAGTTGCATTATTGCCCTGTCGCTAGCGTCATTTTCACACCACCGTTACGGGAAACTCGAAACGCTTGGAGCTGACTCATGTTGAACCATGACCGATTTACGTTTTGGTCGTTTGGGCGTAGCCCTCCTGCATAAAGGCACGCAAATAGTCTCCATAGCGGTAGCCCTCGCACACCGGGGGATGGTCGTCGTCAACGCAGCCCGATATCGGTTCGATCACTGTGTCGGTGCGGGGGTCAAAGAAAAAGGGGACTGCGTAACGGTCGTCGTCACTTTCGTTAAGGGCCCGATGTCTCGTGGAAAGGAACCGGTGATTGCTCCATGCCCTCAGTGTGTCACCGGCATTTACAACAAAGGATTCAGCCTCTTGTGCGACACCAAACCAGCCATCTGCAGCTTCGATTGATAACCCGTCGATCTTGTTGGTGGGCAACAATGTCATGAAGCCCGCATCACTGTGTGGCTCAATCCCCCACTGGTCAGGCGTTGCGCTTATAGGTGGGTAATGAGTTACACGAAGTGTCGCGAGCGCAGGGCTGAAAAATTTTTCGAAATAATCCGCCGGCATGTCAGCGGCAACGGCGTACAACGGGAGCAGCCGGCGACACAGACTCTCCATAAGTCGGTAATACCCTTCCGCTGCTTCTTTAAAACCCGGCAAAGCCCGCTTCATCGGAAAACGATTACGCGCCGAGCCAGGCCGTCCCATGAAAAAAGCGGCATTTAATGCGTGGGGTCGATTCTCGCGTTGCGCACCACCGAAGCCGATGTACCCCATTTGGGTTGCGCTCATCGGATGATCGAACTTCTTGGCGTCCGATAAGGCGTGATACTTCGTAGCCCATTCATACATCCGTTCAACGTTTGTCCACTCGATCCCGTGGCCGACGATAGAAAAGAACCCGACCTGTTCAAGTGCTTCTCGAACCTCGCTGGCGGTGTTGGCTAGAGCACCGGGCGCACCTGCTAAGACCGGGGCCACATCAATCAGCGGAAGGGGGTTCGAAGCGTGCCCAGATTTCATATCAGTTCTTCCCCCCTCGAACTGTTCACCCACTTGTGTCGTTCAATTGTCGCGCTTTTTGTCGAAGCCTCGAAACCTCTAAGACTTATGAATCTTCACCGTTGCGTGCGTTTGCGTGGAGAGGGTCGACTTCGGGGGCGACGCGATGCTGCTCCCAATCGACAAGTATTGGACGCGCCGACGAACGAAGCTTCTGGTGCAACTCTTCGTTACCGATATCGGCTGTCAGCTCTAGTCGATGACCACTGGGGTCATGAAAGTAGATTGACTCACAAAATGAGTGATCGATCGGTCCCAGCACCGAATGGCCACCCTGTTCAAGACGTTCCTTATAACTCAGCAACGCGTCTCGGTTTTCTACCTTTAACGCGAGATGCTGCACCCAATCTGGGGTGTTGGGGTCAGGTGTCATTTTCTCTGACTCAGGGAGCTCGAAAAAGGCTACTGATCCGCCATCGGCCATTTCCAAGAAAATATGAATGTGTGGATATCGCTCCCCCGTCGACGGCACAACATTTTCGGCAATCGACGTGGCAAGTTCAAGGTCCAGAAACGTCTCATAAAAATCGACTGTTTCTCGCGCGTCTGTGCATCGATACGCAACATGATGTAACCGCTGAACGGTCATAGCTATGCCCCCTCTGGCCTAACAAACAACAATTTAGCCAATACGCGCGACGGAGGTCAGCATCGAAGACCGACAGAGCAATATTTGGTCGTGCCACTGAACTGTGCGGGTAAGCGGCTGATTACCAAAGTCCCGTCGGAGTTTCTAAAGAATTACAATTCACAGAACACGAAACATGAGGGGGGCAATGGTGACCAATCTCGCCGAAGACCAGGATCTTTTGACACAAAGTGCGACATTCGGTGCAATGACCGAGGCAACTCCTCTGGACTGGCAAATCATCGCGGCTCACAACCGAGTTTTCGCCAATCACGTAGCGGGACGAGTAATCGACCATCTACGTCTGTTAGATGGTGATTGTGGTGGGTTCGCGGTCGATCGCTTGGAGCACTCAGTCCAAACTGCGACTCGCGCGTACCGGGCAAACAAATCGGAGGAATACGTAGTGTGCTCGTTGTTGCATGACATCGGAGACACCTTGGGCTCTTACAATCACGCAGATATCGCGGCAGCGGTTCTTAAACCATTTGTCTCCCACGATCATCTTTGGATGGTCGAAAAGCACGGCATTTTTCAGGGCTATAACTTTTTTCATCACCTCGGGCTAGACCGAGATATGAGAGATCAGTTCCTAGGTCATAGCGCCTATGACCTGACGGTCGAATTCTGTCAAGAATTTGATCAACCAGCTTTTGATCCCAGCTATGACTCAATGCCACTTTCAGAATTCATATCGGCAGTAGAGGCTGTATTTGCCGAACCAAAAAATTCGATTTATCTCGATGAAAAAGGCCAAATGATAGGAACAAATTTGTAAGTTCCCAGCCTGGTATGCCCATGAGTCGTCAGCGAGAAAATCCGATCTTTATTCTGTCAAGTTCGACTCGGCGTGCAGCGCCGGCGATTGGGTGTGCCAGTCGGTGAGTTGTTGGTAACGGTGGCCTAATCGTAAGACGACATCATCTTGAAATGGTGTCCCGATGATTTGCATTCCACAGGGCATCCCATCTTGATCGAATCCCATCGGTACTGACAAGGCTGGAAATCCTGTCGAATTCCATGCAGGAGTGTGGATTGCGGCCAACGAAGTTGCCTTTCGATCAGCTCCTTCGAAAGGTGTCGCTCCGTAACCGGTAGTGGGACTCAAGAGCACTTCAACACCAGTTTCATCCATCTGAGCCAGCACTGCTTTTCGCGCAATTTCTCGGACGCGTTCTACCTGAACGAGATCACCAGCTGAGATAAGTGCACCCTGAGCAATCGTGAGTCGGGTTGGTCGTCCGTACTCGGTCCATTTGTCGCGCAGTTGATTGCGGTGCCAGGCGAAGGCTTCGGCTTGTAACGCTAGGAATGTGCCATCGTGCAACGCTTCGTAATAGGGGACCTCAAAGGGGACCATTTCTACGCCCGCGGCCCTCATATCATTAACCGCGTCGTCAAAGACAGCCATCATTTGGTCAGAACTCGCGTCTATCAACGATCGGTTCGTTACGACACCAGCCTTTTTTAAAGCCTTATCTTCGTTGAGGGTCGCGACGTAATCGAATGGCGGCCTTCGCACCGTGGTTCTGTCATTCGGGTCGTAGCCTGCCATGACCGTGAGCATCGCCGCGCAATCCCACACCGAAGTCGCCATGGGACCGATGTGGTCATAGCTGAGCCCTAGAGGGATGCAGCCGCTCTTGGGTACGAGACCGAACGTTTGTTTAAAACCAGTGATTCCGCAGTAAGCGGCGGGTAAACGAACGCTTCCACCGGTGTCGGTTCCCAGCCCTCCCAAAAACTGACCGGATGCGATGCCATTAGCCGTGCCGGAGCTAGAGCCACCGGTCCAGCGATCACGATTCCATGGATTACGCGGAACCGGGAACGGCTTGTCAAAATCAGGGAAGCCAATGGCGTACTCCATAGTTGTTGTCTTTCCCATGACCACTGCGCCCGCGTCACGAAGACGGTGAAGTAAAGGGCCGTCGCCCTGATCTCCCCAAGATGGATCTTGGGCAAGGGACTGCGCCGAAGTCGGGCCTTCATCAGTCGAGATGATGTCCTTAATTCCCAGCGGGATCCCGTGCAGAAGTCCGCGGTCGACTCCGGACCGAAGCTCGAGGTCAGCCCGTTCAGCTGCGTCCAGAGCAGTCTCGTCAAAGCGACGCAGATAGGTGCCCAGAATCGGGTCAAGGAAATTCGACGCCTGCAAGGCTCGTTCTACGATTTCACGGCTAGTGGTTTTTCCATTACGCAGGTCGCTTGCGGTCGCTCTTATCGAGTTGCTTTCCGCCATCAGGAATCCGGTTCTGCTCGAAAGACTGATGCCGTTACCTCGTCGCCAGTGTCAATCTCGTACATCCGGTCGACTTTTCGTCGCACTCCGGGGAGGATTCGTCCCAACGAGGCAAGGTCGGCCCCTGTCGGTTCGATTCCTGCAAGGCGAAGCATTGCCTGTATGTCAACTAAAGACTCAGAACTCGAGCCGTCTGGTGTATCGGCCATGGCGCCACCTTAAAGCTGATCAGCTAACGGCGGCGACAGACAAAGGTTAGGGACAAGCTCACAGAACCGGTTTGCCGTTCATTTCACCGAGCGAATCGGCTAATAGTTCGAGGCGTTCGCCATCGGGTCCATTGAAGTAAATCGAATTCGCATGCTCGAAGGTGATGTCAACCCCAGCTGCTTCCAGCTTCGAACGTAAATACGTCGCCTTCTCAGGTGTCACGGAGATAGCAAGGTGATGCATCGATCCCAACACTTCTGAATAAGAGCGAAGGTTCAAACCGGGAAAGTCGAAAAACGCTAAGGCGTTGCCGTTTCCAACATCAAAGAAGAAATGAGTGGAGCCTCGATAGTCACGATTTTCGAAAAGTTCGGTAAGCGGGAATTCGAGGACACCTTGATAAAAACCGATCGTGCGTTCTACGTCGGAACTTAGAAGAGCTAGGTGATGGACACCACCAGCTGACGAGGCGGGTCGATCGTCAGCGGCGACAAGGTGCGCTTGGCGGAGTAGTTCCCATTCCTCGTTCCGGTCTATCTCTTCACCATGTTTAGAGTCGTTCACCGCTCCACCCTCAATTCAACCGTTCCAAAGTTCGCCGCCCATTCTCACCGCTGGAGACCAGTTCTCTGCTGAGCGTTCGTCGACATTAAGTTACCTGCGCCTATGGTGTCGATCATGACCACCGTTCATTCATCAGCTTCGGCATCAGCCGCACTGGCAAAGTTCAATATCAAAAACTCGACCGCTATCCAGGTCGGCGATTTATACATGTTCAGCGGCATGACCGCCATTGATCTGGGAACGTTCGAAGTATGCGACGGCGATCTAGCCACTCAAGCCCGTTTGACCTTAAAAAACTTCGGTGTAATCCTCGAAGATTTTGGTCTCTCCCTTGATCACGTTGTGAAGGTCAACGCCCAACTCACCAATGTCAACGACTTCCCTTTGTGGAACGAGGTGTTCCTCGACATGTTCGAACCGCCGTATCCATGCCGAACCACGGTGGGAGCACCGCTGGTTGTCGGAGACATTGAAGTCGAAATCACCGCCGCGGCCACACCCCGCCGCTAAAGATCTGTCACTTATCCTGATCAGGTAACTTCGCTCGGGGGAGCCATGCGACTTTTTAGTAACAAGCGACGACCGGTTCATCTGGGGCCGCATGGCGCCGAGCTGCTTCCTCGCCTCGCGCCCGATGCGAACCTGGACGGGTGGCCGGAGGCAACTCCAGCCTTACCTAGCGAAAAGTCAGCTCCCGGCCCACAGACCCTGGTAGACGGTTTAACCCGTTACCACGAACTTTTCGCCGCGGCGCGTCGAGGAGAACCTACCCGTGAGCGAGCCCCTATCCCGGGTGGGCCGGACGAGGTTTCAGCCAACCTCACCGCTGGCTGCTATTTCCTTGACGCTGATGCCGCCGCGACCTGTCTCGTACCCCGCGATGCCTGGTCCAGTGGATCAACTACCGAAATGGCGACTCACCGCTGGGCTGTGGTCTTGCTGATCGATTTCAGCCACGGCGTTGAACCAGGCAGCCCTGGTGATGCCTGGTTGGTGGGGAGTCAGCAGGCGGCGGCGGATCTGAGGGCAGCAGAGCTGGCAGTGATCACCGCTGGATACATCCGGAATCTGGGATACGACGCCACTGCCCATACTGCCGAGGCCAGTGATGTGGATCTAGGACGTGTTGCTTTACAAGCCGGCCTCGTGGAGATCTGCGGCGATGAGCTCCGCAACCCATGGTCGAAACGGGGGTTCGGAATCGGGGTAGTGACTACTGACCTCGAGGCGACACCCCAAGGTCCATTGGCTCCGCGTTCTTGGGGTGATCGCGTTCGCTCCCACGGCCCACGCTGGTGGTTAGGGCTTGGGGGCACCAGACCCGGGTGGGCAAGGCTACGCGGAGAGCACCGCCCCCTACACATCGGTCAATACCCCATGGAACGGATTCGCCGGGTTGACAAGGCCACCACGTTAGTCATCGACGAGGAGATTCCCAGAGTGCCCCAACGGGCGAGTTTCTTCGACCGACCCATACATGGGGATTTGGGACCCAAGTTTGTCGAGGACCGCAAGGTCTTCGCTGTCAAAACCCCGTCGGCGCAGGCCTACCTTTCGATGATCCGTTCGATGGTCCCCCACCAAGACGGCCCAGTTGCCAACGGCGTAGCCGAAGACACCGAAGATGCCGATGCCAACTCCGAGGCCGTCAAGGCCCTGGCTCATTTCCTCGGTGGGGATATGGTCGGAATTTGTGAGGTTCCTCAGCACGCCTGGTATTCACACGACGCCTCTGGTGAACCGATCGACCCTTACCACCGAAACGCCATCGTCGTCCTTCTTGATCAAGGCTATGAAACGATGGAAGGCGCATCGGGCGATGACTGGATTTCTGGTGCCCAGTCAATGCGGGCTTACATGCGAGGCGCTGAAATAGCAGGGGTAATAGCGGACCACCTGCGCCGCCTCGGCTGGTCAGCTCGCAGTCAGACCAATTTCCTCTCACATGTCCTTCACATACCGCTAGTCCTCGACGCCGGTCTCGGAGAGTTGAGCCGGATCGGAGAGTTGGTATTGAACCCATTCGTTGGTCCGCGCTTCAAGTCGGTCGTGATCACAACTGACTTGCCATTAACCCCCGACCGTCACATCGACTTCGGCCTACAGGACTTCTGCCAAAAGTGCACCAAGTGTGCCCGAGAGTGCCCGTGCGGCGCTATCAGTTTCGGGGACAAGGTCATGTTCAACGGTTATGAGATGTGGAAACCAGACGCGGAGAAATGCGCCAAATACAGGCTGGGTAATCTCAAGGGTTCAGCATGTGGACGTTGCATGAAGACCTGCCCCTATAACACTGAAGGTCTACTGGCTCAACGAATATGGCTGTGGGCTGCCATTCGCCTTCCGTTCCTGCGCAAAAGTATCGCCCGCTGGGACGATCGCGTTGGGAATGGTTCGATCAACGTCGTGAAGAAGTGGTGGTGGGATCTGGAGTTCATAGATGGTCGAACCGTTGAACCTTCCAAGGGAACCAACCGACGAGAGCTTGACCTGAACGGAGGTAGATTCGCTAAAAGGCAAAAAATTCCGATGTACTTCGCCGATCAGAACCCGCCTCCAGATGCAGTAGGGGTGGCGATCAAGCCGAATCGCAAAGAGGCAATCGAACGAGGTGCCGCAGCAGAGTCCCCCGTCGCGGCCCGCCGTCGACTTTATCGGTAGCTGCCAATATTCGAACTCGACAGGTTCAAGCTCCATACTCAACGAGCAAGACCACATTGGTCAGGGGGCAAAAGACCCCGACCATTTACCACAAGCTGATCTGTACAACGTTCACCGCGCCAGCGGACCACGCAAGAGGCTGCCTGGAGTCAATCCAGTTGTCTCCCCGTCTTCCACCAACACTTCGCCGTTCACGATGGTGGCTCTGAATCCTGTGGCGGTTTGGCGAAGGCGCGGAGCCCCGCTTGGGAGGTCGTGACGTAGTTCAGGCAAGTTTGGTGCAACCCTCTCAGCGTCGAACACGTTGATGTCCGCAGCCTTACCCTCGGCAAGCACCCCACGATCGTCGAACCCCCAAGCGCTCGCGGGGACTTGGGTCATTCGATGCACAGCCTCCTCCAAAGTAAACGCGCCTTGGTTCCGTACCCAGTGACCAAGCATGTGGCTCTGCAAGGACGAATCCATGATTTGAGTGACGTGGGCGCCACTGTCGCTGAAGGTCGGTATGGCGTATGGGTGCCGCAATAGCTCAAGGACCACGTCCTGGTCCTGGTTCGCTGCAGCTTGAATAAAGAAAATATCGAGATCGTGTGCGAGCGCTATATCGATAAAGACATCCATCGGGCTTTCATTGCGTTCCGATGCAAGATCGGCGATGGACCGAAAAGGCGGAAGGGCCGAGTTCTCCATGGGATAGATGTGTTCCCACTCGGGCTTGCGAGTCTCGGCGCCTATGGAACGTCCATAGTCGCCGTGGACAGCCTCGTCGATCAGTCGGCCTCGGGTAGTCGGATCCATGAGGGCTGCTCTTTGCTCATCAAGAGAGCGAGTCCTCACGTCGTCCCATACCGGCAGTGAATCAAACGGGAGCCTCGTTGCGAAGGAGAGCAGAACACCGAAGTAGCGCGTATGTACCTGGGCCCATGAACGGCCCCCGCCATTGTTGATTCGATCCAATAATTCAACCACCGGTTTCCAACCATTGTCACCCTGATTTGTGGCCAACATGCCGTAGGTGACCGGTACGCCTGTCCGGATCGCCAAATCAACCAGACGACTGATGTACGCCTCACGTTTTACGGGATCTCGCGACCGGAGATGATGGTGATGAGCCAGTTCGAAGATGCCTGCACCGATTCGTCCCATTTCCCCAACCAGCACCTCGATCTCGTTCCATCCGGCCATCCGACTGGCGACTGGGCGATCATCCGCGGTCGCGTGGTTGACTGAGATTGAGGTCGTAAAGCCCATAGCGCCAGCCTGAATGGACTCCCGCAATTGTCCCACCATGCAAAGAAGGTCGTCTTCATCGGCTTCTTGCTCAAAAGCCCGCTCGCCCATCGCCCAAGTGCGAAGGGCAGAGTGACCGACATACCCGGCATAATTGATGCCCTTCGGGGTTCGGTCAACGAAGTCAAGATATTCCGGGTAGGTCTCCCATGACCAGTCGATACCAGCAGCCATGGCATCCGCCGAAATGTCCTCGGCTCGTTCGAGATTTCTGACTACAAGGTGTCTTTCGTTCGCGCGTACCGGAGCCAAAGTGAAGCCACAATTGCCCATGACCGCCGTCGTTACTCCGTGAAAACACGAACTTTCGCCAAGAGGGTCCCAAGCAATCTGGGCGTCCATATGGGTGTGGACATCAATGAACCCAGGACTCACCACGTGACCCTCTGCATTGATTTCTCGGTCTGCGCGACGGCCGCTCAGGCTGCCGATCTCCGCGATTACCCCGTCTTGGATCAACACATCGGCCCGTCGACCGGACTGTCCGGTGCCGTCGATCACGGTTCCACCACGAATAATGAGATCGCTCATTGCTACCCCCTAGCGATGCCGGAGATCCCCACCTCTCGGCGCAGACACGTTAGCGCCACGACCCGAGATGGCTGCACCGTCAGCGAAGAAATAAATATCGCCCCGAATTATTGGGCTTTGCTGGTGGTTGTTGCCGTTCATGAGGCCGGAGTTCCTACAGAAATACAGGCACCTGCAGCTTCAGCCTGAGCCTGATCACCTGCCCCTATGCAAATGCCGTCTTCAGGGACGCGAAGGTCGAAAGATAACGAGAAGGCGCCGTCGGCTGGCATTCCAACTTGGAGCTTGCTGAAATCACAGGTACTGGTACCAGTTCTCGTCAAAACGACCA